>Ga0315295_10002764_pt1 | contig 14845 bp, 12 predicted proteins | sample YL17G14_0_MG_FD_204453 | JGI IMG/M metagenome (GOLD analysis project Ga0315295, IMG submission 204453) | Sediment microbial communities from Yellowstone Lake, YNP, Wyoming, USA - YL17G14_0 | ecosystem: Environmental > Aquatic > Freshwater > Lake > Sediment | place: USA: Wyoming | collected...
TTTATTCTGACCCTTATAGCGTGATAGTTTCTCTACCTTGCGGTCAAGCTGCTCCCTCAAACGATCTGGAAATGTCTTATCATTAGGTGCGAAGCGACCAAATATCAACCCAGTACGATTGCTATTTCTTTTATTAGCGTAAAATTCAAATGGTACTTCAGGTACATCGTTAATTACATGGGAACCTATAGAAAGTATTGGAGCTTCATACAAGATCCAATTTCGTAATGCGGTCGTGATCTTTGACCAATCTTGACCAGTTTGGATTCCCTCATAAGGAAAAGTCAAAACGAGTCGAAATGTTAGTTTGCAGCGAAACTCATCCTCAAGGGATTTAACAACTTGCACGAAATATGCTGCATCTCTTCGCTGTTCAGGTATGGTATCGACACTAGTGTGCTCGATTGCAAATGACCCTGCTATAGCATCAATTTCGGCTGATTGCCGATTTTCTTCATCCGGGCAAATGTCTACTTTGATTCCAGGATTACCTTGATCAGCAAGGTATTTGACAAAGAGGACAATTACCTCTTTATCAGTTAACTTTTGTTGACGTTCCATATCACCTGGTCAATTTTAGGCATCAAAATCAATCCGAGATTGCATCAACGGCATTCGCCCTCGCCCTTAGCACTTTCATATCTATTGCAGATCCCCAATTCACAGGCTTTTTGCGCATCACGGCAGGCGAGACGGCTTTTGCCCAACAATAAATGCACACGACCCCCTCAAATCAACGGCAAAATCCATTATCCTTTTCCAATTCATATCCCCTGCAGTTCCCTAATTCACAAGATTTCCGCATGTCAATGCATCCGAGATAATTATTCCCCTGCATTAAATATGCAATCCCCCGGTTGTAGTAAGCATCAGCATAATCTGTTTTCAGGCGGATGGCCTCGCTGTAGTCCTGGATGGCTTGCTGATATAGCCTGAGATTGTCGTAAGCACTCCCCCGGTTGTAGTAAGCAGCGGCAGAATCCGATTTCAGGCGGATGGCCTCGTTGAGGTCCTGGATGGCCTGCTGATACTGCCCGATTTTGTCGTAAGCAGACCCACGGTTGTTGTAAGCATCAGCAGAATCCGGTTTCAGGCGGATGGCCTCGCTGTAGTCCTGGAAGGCCAGCTGATACTGGCCGAGTTTATCGTAAGCAAGTCCCCTGTTGTTGTAAGTATCAGTATCATCCGGTTTCAGGCGGATGGCCTCGTTGAGGTCCTGGATGGCCTGCTGATACTGGCTGAGTTTATAATAAGCAAGCCCCCGGTTGTAGTAAGCATCAGCAGAATCCGGTTTTAGGCGGATGGCCTTGTTATAGTCCTGGAAGGCCCGCTGATACTGGCCGAGTTTGTCGTAAGTATTCCCCCGGCCTATATAAGCATCAGCATCATTCGGTTTCAAGCGGATGGCCTTGTTATAGTCCTGGAAGGCCTGTTGATACTGGCCGAGACTGCGATAAGCAAGCCCCCGGTTGATGTAAGCATAAGCGAAATCCGGTTCTAGGCGGATAGCCTCGTTCAGGTATTCAATAACCTTTGGGGGATCGGTGTATTTTTCATCGACCCGCAAAGTGTCCGCCATAATAAACCAATCAATCGCCGTGAGCCTCCGGGAGACGTCTTGGAACTGCTTTGTTAGTCTCCCACGGGTTTGCTTTTTAGACGGCAAGCGTTGGTTTTCCTTCTCCAACCTTGCTACCTTTTTCAGGAGTTCTTTTTCTGTTTTTCTGGCCTGATTGAGCTGTTCCAGGTGGGTTCTGTCTTGCAGGAGTTTCTTAACTCTACTTTCCAGAATGGACGTATCCACAACCACCTTAATAACGACCTCAATGCCAAAGGCGTCCCCGATGACGTAGTTCTTCTGTGACACAACCTCTGCCTTCAACACACCAGCCGCCAGAGCAAGAATTTCGTCTTTATCGACTTGGCTGTTTTTCACCACAGTGAGACTCTCGATATAGGTTCCCGCCATTTCCAGTGCCTCCCGTTTTGCTTTGGCAACGGCTGCAATCCGGGCGTCATCAGGCGACTGACTACCTCCAAAGGGTTGTTTGACGGTATGGGTAATGGTTTGAATTTCACCAATGGCTGGAATGGGAAGGAGTAACAAAACTGTCAAAAAGGTGGCGAGGATAGTTCTCACAAAACCTCCTGCGAGTTGTCTTTTTCAAGAAATACGAGCGCAATTGTAACTATGGTTGATACATTGGATTGCTGCCGCATTCTCAGTCAGTATTTTCAGCATAACCCTTTATCCTCTCAAATTCCAGCCGAACGATAGTAAATCATCTACCAATCCTTCCCCACTTTTCTTAAAGCATCTTGTGCAACTTTATATCCCAATCTTGCCGCTGTTTTAATATCCTTGTAGAATTGCCTGTGATTGCCCAAGTCGAAATAGGCACAACCACGGTTATTATAGGCAACTGCATAATTTGGGTTGAGCTCGATGGCTTTGTTAAAATCTTTAATTGCTTTTCTATAGTTACCGAGTTCGATATAGGCACATCCACGATTATTATAGGCAACTGCATCTACTGAGTCGAGCACTATGGCTTTGTTATAATCTTTAATTGCCTGTTTATGATTACCGAGTTTGTCATGGGCATAACCACGGTTATTATAGGTGCTTGCATACTTTGGGTTGAACTCGATGGACTTAGTATAGGCATTGATGGCATTTCTGTAATCCCCTGAAGTACAAAATGCATATCCTTTTTCAAACCATTCAATCGCCGTAAGGCGACTTATGGCATCATCATAAGCTGCTTTCTCCTTCGCACGAGTTTCATCTCTGGTCGTCACCAATTCCTTCCTCAGTCTCGCAATTTCCCGTAATTGCTCATCAGAACGTTTTCTTACCTGTTCTAATTCTTTTGTCTTGGCGAAATCACGTCGAAGTGCATCGATATTCTTTATGATCTCATCGGAATCTGCCGCAATCCTTGCCTTCAGCCAGTAAGAGCGGCCATCCCACTTCTCATCCACAATCTCCGTTTGCACAATACCCGCCGTAAGAGTGAAAATCTGGTCTTTAGTCAGTTGAAAGTTTTGAATCTCTGATATGCTCTCAAGGTAGGTGCCCAGTTCCTCTAACAAAAGCCTTTTCACTTCCCGGAGGGATATGCTTCTCGATGATAGTTTGCTGTCTGCTTCGCTTGCCTGATAGGTATATTCCCGAATAAAAGTTTTTATTTCGGCGAGTGCTGGCAAAACAAACAAAAAAAGAAAAAGAGATATAATACTTAGTCTTATGAGTTTCATTATTATCTCCATTTAATCATAAAATCCCACCTCTTTTGAAAGAAATAAGATTTCAATAATATGTCAGCATCCTCATGTTATGAACCTAATTGTCTCTTTTTTATACATGCGATTTACCATGTTGCGGGATCAGTCTTGAAATCTTCGTTTTCAAGACGACGCAATTCCTGGAAGCTCTCACTTTTGTTCTTGATTTCTATCCATGCACGATGAAATGCAGGAAGACGCAGGTTCGATTTAATGCCGTCTAACCAATAACACCAGACATTCTTGCTGATACGTTTACGTTGTCTGAGAGATATTTGTTCGTTTGTCAGGTCTATGTATCTGAACATTTCGTCGAACGACTCCTGATACTCTGTTTCTGAAAGTTCCTCACCCAACAGCGCTTTGGCTGGGATGGTGCTAATAAGTTCGCGATATTCTTTGGCCAGCCCATCTTCAAATTGAGCCTGAGCAATTTTTCTCGACATGCACAATTGCTGATAAGCAAAGAAAACGCCGAACGCAGCGACTGTCGTTGCAATAGCAGTAATCCAGTCAGGAGTGATAAACATAAGAAAGCTCTAAAGCCACAGAAGAAGATTGATTGAATTAATTGTTCAGGACTTGTTATTTTGTTGTGAAAGTATAAGGGGAGATTTTCTTATATGTCAAGGCAATTCTTCGGAAAAACATGGCAGGCATTGCTGTTAGATTGCCACACATACACCTGTGAGCATTACGCATTGAAGTCTTTTGACCATGCAAGAAAGCCATGTTCACAGAATTCAGGAAGAAATGGATGGGGTAATGGTTACATTCATGAAAGATCATCGAGAAAGCCTTATTACGCTGGTTTAAGACCTTTTTAACTGGGTTTAACCCTTTTTAAATAGTTTAAGTCCCGACCAGATTCACGACCTTATAACAACCACTATGTCAATTCAAATTCGTCTTCTCAAAGTTAATGGTTAGGGGAAGGTACATGTACTGTTTCTAACCGTTATAACGGCTATAAATATTTCTTTTAATCATACCATCAAATAGTTGATGTTTAAGCACTTCATGAATGGCTTCTTTCAATTCATTCAATATCTTCTTAGATTTTGATAGTAATGCACCCCATTCCTTGCTGTCTTGAGTCAGAGTGTATATCTTGACGGGTCCTCTTTTTATATGATACCAATGATAACCTTCTATAAATCCAATGAGTAATTCTTGTTTTTCATACCTATAATGTAATTCTACCCCATGACGATCGTTATAATTAAATTCTTCACCTTTAAAACATCGTTTGGACTTAAATGAGGGGATTGTGATCAATTCGATTTCGTAATTTGCAAATGTCTCAGTTGAAACAGAGCGAAAAATGATGTCGATGTTATTTTGTTCAGCCCACTGCTTGAATTTTTCTGAATCCATATCATATTCAGGGTTTATCATCCCAAAGTATGCACATACACCGATGACAAAATCAAACTTGGAGGCTGCTATTGCGCACTGACCCAAGAACCTTTGGATTTCTCCGTTTGGCCTTCGGCCTTTTGTAAACGATACGAATTTGACTTCAACAGCAAGCTTATTCTTCTTATTATCTTCCGCAACCAAATCGAAATTGTTTTGGGTTCCAAACGCATCAACCGTACCCCAGGCCTTGCTCTCATTCCAGCATTTGTCACAGCCAGCCTGGATACGTCCTTGGCCTTCACGAGCAATTTTACAATCAGGAATACATCGAAATTTGTTTCCCCAAGGGTGGCAGAAAAGAAATACATCTGTTTCAGTTTTGTTGATGTCATATGCGATTGGCAACACGAACTTTTGTTCAAAATCATTCTCGTTTAATATGCATTCGGGATCTGTTATTCGATCAATTTTCAATCTTGTAACTAATTTTTCTTTGAATTGTGAAATAGGCATTTAATACCTCCATTTAACAATTTTTTTCTACGATGGTTAATGGCCCTGTATTTGTTTGATATTTTATTGTTAACTTGCATAATTCATAAGCATATTCAAGCATTGAATTTAGAGAGAAAGGGATGGGTTAGTGATTACCGACGTGAAAGATCACACAAGAAGCCTTATTCCGCTGTTTTAAGACCTTTTTAACTGGGTTTAACCCTTTTAAAACCGTTCAAGTCCCGACCAGATTAACGACCAAGTAGCGACCAATATGTCACAAAGGTAAGATATTGATTGATGAAAAAATTGCTGATTGTAAATTGAAACTCAGCATACTAATCTATGGAAGAACAGACATAATTTGTGACTGTCGCCAAATAAAATTTATTCCTGTCCTATAACTTTCTTTGACATTCATTGATACGTGCCTCTGAGTATATTCTTTGATCTTTATATTTATTTATAGGACATCTTAGCAAAAACGTTTCAAAATCTTTTTTAGCGCTCTCGTAATCTTTTTTAGCATGGAAATTAATCATCCCTACACAATAATGCAGTTGATATTTATCTGGTTCCAAGGCCAAAATTTCATTAATAAATTCTTCACAATCAAGAGGTATTCTATCTTCGCAAATATTATCAAATGCCTTTTGATATCTAGCGTGAGCCATTCGTAGATCACCGCAATAAGCTTTTAGAAAAGCATAATTGTAATACCAGGTAGCATCCTTAGCTGGACCAACCTTATTCAATTCCTTTATCGCTTCCCGGCAATCTCTGGATTTCAAAAATATAAAATTTGATTTGAGTAATCGTCCTCCATAAAGGTCATGTTTGACCCTCGATAGTTCATTCAAAATATTTTCCAATTGATCCAAATAAGTAACATCAGTGCTTTTCATATATATTTTATAACTAACTATCGCCATTTGGTATAAAACTTCTGAAAGTCTGAGGGGAAGGCGTTTTTTTATTTTAATAATTGAAGTGTGAGAGTTAATAGTGGGATTGGCAGTAATTTCGCTTCGAACTGAATAAAATAGAGATCTACTATAATCTAAATCACCGGAGAGAAAGGAAGCGATTCCTATTATATAACGGGTTACAATGCTTATTGAATCAGAAGCTACTTCAAATTCGAAAAGATCATTTTCCTTAGGTATTTCCATTCTACGAGGTAAAAGTTCGCGGAACTCATTTGAAAATATTGTTGAAATAAAAAATGGTATAGGATTGTGCGAAACAGCTCCCTGCAAATCTATGACAAAATGGGGTTTACCATTGATATTTCTTTCCTTGCATCGACCAAACAACATATAATGTGAATGTGATAATTTTAAGTATCTTATGGCGACTGCGGCATCTGTCATTTTTTTTGCGTAATATTCAGGGTAGACTATAACCTTAAAGCTATATTGTAAATTTCCTTTCGCTATTTCTTGGTTAAGACGATCGACAAAATCGTTTTTTATCTGATTGTTTTGCTGCTCATTTTCAGTGGCAATTGCTACAATTAAACCTATTTTTCCATGAGTGTTTTTTGGTAGCCTTCTTGAATATAGCCACACAAATGTAGAAACTAAAAGGATAAAGCCTATAAAAATCCACTGGTAAAAAGTTATTTTCCCGAGATCGATTGTGTGAAAAAAACTTAAGCAAAGAAATAACAAAATAATGTTGAGTACAAGAATCGCGGAACGACGATGCCATCTGTCTTTCAGCCAATTTATCAAAGCAAATGCTTCGGCTTTTATTAAATCCATAATTATTTAGTATCTAAGGTTAATATTCGTAAATGAATTTTTTTACAATGATAGTGCATGAAAATATATTTAATCACTTTCTACTATTTTGAGAAGCGGGAAAAACGCATATAGCGCGGGTTTCCGACCTATTGAAGGAGAAATAAGATTGATCAGATTATTATTTGATAAGCATTTTAGGATACGAGCAACACTTGGTTTCGGAATCTGAGAGTGTGAAATGAAAGTTGAACTTGTAAAAACTGGTCGGTGAAATAGGAAATCAAGTGTTTGGATAGCGAAACGAGAATGAGTAAGTGATATGATTTCGTTTTTCTTGTCTTCATACAAATTTTTAATATCTTTTACTTTCTTAATATTCTTTTTGGCTTGCTCAAGAATAGCTCTAAGGAAGTATTCAATCCAGCCGTTCCAATCGTCTTTTTCGGAAATAGCCGACAATCTTGAATAATATTCGTCTCTATTTTTCTCAAAGTAAGAACTAATATAAAATACAGGACTGTTTAATAGCTTACGATCATAAAGAAAAATAGGAATTAAAATTCGACCTATTCTTCCATTACCATCAAGAAATGGGTGTATTATCTCAAATTGGGCATGAATAATAGACAATTGAACAAGCTTATCCTTTTCATTATGATGACAATAATGTTCCCAGTTTGAGAGATAATCAAGTAATCGATCAGGTGAAGGAGGGATATAGGTTGCCTGTTCTATGGGTGTATTAGGCTTTCCTATCCAGTTTTGTGTTCTTCTGAATTCACCCCTATCCTTATTTCGTCCTCTAACTCCTTCAAGCAATGTAAAGTGAATTTTTTTGATCAAGTTTAAACACAAGGGACGTTCTTTTAGTTCATCTTTTGCCAATGATAATGATATTCGATAGTTCAATACCTCTTCTATATCTTCATGACTGCCTTTGGTGAAGGTTGGATCAACTTCATACTCGAGGACTTCCTCTAACGTTGTTAAAGTGCCTTCAATTTTAGATGATAAAACAGCTTCTTGTGTCATAAGAGGAGATAAAAGGATATCAGCATCTGGAATACTTTCTAACAATCCATCATAACGAGCTAACGCTGCATTAGATTCAGCGATCAAACCAATGAAGCCTGACCAATCTATGTTTTCAAGGGGTAAGGCCCTGGGCGTAAATGGAACTTTCATTGATCTCCACCTTATTGAGGAATAACAAGAAGATTATATATTTTATTAAGTTAATAAATAAAACTTTGTGTCACTATTATGTGAGATACCAAGCTAATATGCGTCTCGGCTTTCTTATATTATGATACACAAATCTGTTTGTCAATATTATATGAATCACAAGGTTGATATGCGTCTCATGTTTTTCATATTATGATACACAAGGCTGTTTGTCAATATTATATGAAACTCAGAAGTTAGTGCTAAATTACATTTAGAGAAAGAGCAGGGTACTTTTAATCCGTTGGTCGGGAGTTCGAGTCTCCTACGGCCCACCAGGAAAATCAATAAATTAGGGGGGTCCCGGAAATCTCCCTTTTTTTATTTCACGCCAAATCTATCTAAATCTGACTTATTTTGCGACCAGAATGCGACCAGGTCTTCAACATTGGAGTTTACGTTGGGATTAGAAAGCTGGTTGCTGGCGTGAAAGGCCCAAAGGAAGCGTATTCCACCTGCTTTTATTACCTTTTTAGGCCATCTAAATCCGTTTAGGGGAACTAAAAGCCGTCTGATCATGAATCAGTTTATATCATTCGCTAATAAAAAAGGGCAGGGGATTATGAGTTTTATCCGACCCAAAAGTTGCTAATTTTTAAACCTTTGATATCCGGTCATATTTCCCGTAAGCATTAGAAACACATGTGAAAAGTGATTTCTATCTATTCCTATTAATTCTAACTATTCCTGTCTTTTTGCCGTTAATTTTATCACAATGCTGCGATTGTTACATATCTTCTGCGGGATAAAGCACGAGATGATGTTGAAGAAGCTCGTCTTCATGAAAGAGATTGACAATGACGATGATCGACTATTCAGGCTCTCAAAAATACTTATCTAACCATGGGCTGATCTGGCCGGATCAATGATAACGGGATGAAAGGTGCGGCTTTTTGAGCGTGATTTTTTCAGGGTGACGTAATATTTGTGTCTTCCTTGTAGTCAACAACCCGATGTTCTACCAAATTTGAATCGCTAATCAAGAGCGTTTTTTGACAAACAAAAACCTTTTGTGTATATTCATACGCCCAAAAGCGAGTTGTTATAAACTCATCTTCATAAAGCCGTATAAGATTTTTACAGGACAAAAACAGAAAGGTACGGAAAACCTTAGGAAACTTTACCAGGAAAGTAGGAAATACAGTCTCTGTTACAAGTATTCCTTCTGTAAGAATCTCGGTGAGTAGAATAAGTGGGCCTGTCATAGTGGCTCTCGTACCGTGAGCCGTAAGATTCCATGAAGAAAAATATGTTTTCCCACTAAAATTCACTTGAATATAAAAAAATGTTGTATATTATAACTCGTTTTTGGTTGAAGATTTGGGAGGCTGGTTGAAAGAGAACAGGAATCACCCGCACGAATATCGAAACTTTACGGGAGGAGGTGATATTTCGAAAGATTATAATGGTAGTGAGCGATCACGACAAATTGGTAATTTAGCGATAAGGTATTGTTAAATGAGTAATATAAGGAGAACGATATGAATGCAGCATTACTTCCTATAATAGCAGCTGTTTTATTCTACTTAGGTTATCGGTTTTACGGAAGGTATATTGCAAAGGTATTTAAGGAAAACGACGACAACCCCACGCCCGCGTGCTCAATGAAAGATGATTGCGATTTCGTACCGACGAAACCGATCGTCCTATTCGGTCATCATTTTTCGAGCATCGCCGGCGGCGGACCCATAATCGGGCCTACGGTGGCAATGATGTTCGGATTCATCCCCGTATGGTTGTGGGCGGTAGTAGGGAGCATCTTTATCGGCGGAGTGCATGACATGACGTCATTTTTTGCAAGCGTCAGGGAAAAGGGCAAGTCCGTTGCGGAGATCGCCAAAACGACCTTAGGGAACACAGGATTTTTTCTATTTATCAGTTTTACCATAATTATGCTTCTGCTTGTCACCTCGGCATTTCTGGGTTTGACGGCGACGGCGCTGACTTCTTTGCTTTCATTAGACGTACTGAGATTGGATCCTTCCCAGACTGTGGTAAAGACAATAGAAGTGGGAGGGACAACGAAGGCCGTAATAGGAGGTATCGCCTCCACGTCCGTCATCATAATCACTTCCTTCGCCCCTATTATCGGTTACCTGGTGTATAAAAGGAACATCAATGTGTATCTCGCGAGCGTAATTGCGATCGTTGTGTGCGCCCTCTCCGTTGTCGTGGGGATGGAATTTCCGGTTACGTTTAGCCCTAATACATGGATGATCATCCTCTGTTTTTATACGCTCCTTGCCGCGGGAATTCCCGTCTGGATTATCCTGCAGCCGAGGGATTTTACGAATTCGTTTCTTCTCTATAGCGGTGTTCTTGCAATGTTTATTGCCGCTTTGGTGGCCGGCTTTAAAGGTGTCACATTTTCAGCCCCGGCTTTCAACGTCGCCGCGGGAACAGCCAAGTTGGGTCCTATCTGGCCGTTTTTATTTATTACCGTCGCCTGCGGTGCCATTTCGGGGTTCCATTGCCTGGTCGCCGGCGGGACATCGTCAAAGCAAGTTTCTAAAGAATCGGATATTAAAAAAATTGGCTATGGCGGAACGTTACTGGAAGGTCTCCTTGCCATCGGCGTTCTTGTTTCCGTCGGATGCGGTATCGCGTTTTCGGACTACGTGAATATTGTGTTCCCGACCGTGGCAGGAGCACGATCAAACCCCATTCTGGCCTTTGCCGCCGGAGCAGGGGGATTGCTTGACAAGGGATTGGGGATACCGCCCGTGTACGGGACGGTGTTCGGAATCCTCCTTGTGGAGGGTTTTGTCATCACTACCCTGGATACGGCAGTCAGGCTGCAAAGATATTTATTTGAAGAGCTATGGCAGGTTATTTTCAAGAATGTTCCGAAAATAATGAAAAGCTATCTCTTCAACGCCGCGCTCTGTGTGATTTTGATGTATCTTATGGCGTACAACAACGCGTTCCTGGTAATCTGGCCGGCGTTCGGTTCCTCCAATCAATTACTTGCCTCCCTGGCACTGATTGCCGTGTCCGTGTGGCTCGTGAAAAGAGGCATCAATGCGTTATTCACGGTAATACCAGCGATATTCATGATGGTAACAACCGTATATTCTCTGTTTGTGTTGCTCATCGAGAAATTTCTTCCCAAGGGAAACTACGCGCTGTCTGCATTTGCTATCGTGCTGATCATTCTGTCCATCGGAGTGATAGTTTTGGCGTATAAAAAATGGAGGGAATTGAAGAAGAGCGGCCCAATAGCAGAGAGCGCAGCATAATAATGAGATAAAAATTATGTGTGAATGACGGGAGTTGCAGTTTTCAAGAAGGGACGGTTCAGGCTGTCCCTTCTTTATAGATACAATAAAGCGGCTCACTGTCATCCGGTTACATAGCGACTGTTATCGTGTTCCTTACCGAAACAACATTCTCCCAGACTATCATGCTGTCCTACTGAGCCCTACCGAAAGCTCTGAAACACCCCTTCCGGATTTCTCCAGAGGGTACAGTCGGGAAATGGGGATTATACGAAAGGATATAAACTTTATGATTCGCTCCATTCTTTTCAGGGGGAGGGTGAAGGGCAAAGGTATCGTGAACTATGACTCGAAAGAACAGCGTTGGGTACTGCGCGATAGATTCGCGCAAGATCGGGGTTATTTAAGACATGAAAATGTCAAGATCGCTAAACATACTTTCTACAAGGTTGACGAGAAGGACGGGAAGACGATCTGGGAGAGGCGACTTTGCATATCATCGGACTGCCTCCGTCAGGCCATTTTCAGCGAGGATTTCCCCTTCCAGAACACCATGATCATGCACCACCCGGATCTCCTCATGAAGGTAGTTGCGTCCATACCGGCCCTTCTAAGAGGCTATTTATTCGCAGAGGAAGGCAAGCCCACCTTGAAGAAAAAGTCCCCGCTCATGATCACCGGGGCAGAGCAAGTTTCCAACGGGGCCACCCATTTTGAGATCAACACCATGAGCGGTGCCAAGCGACAAAAGGAAGATGCCGATGATCCCAGCGACATATCCATGCATTACGAGGAGAAGATCGGTGAAGTAGAGTATGCTTTTGAAGGTGCCATTGATCTGAAGGAACTGCAGTTCATTTCCATGTCCGAAACGTATGATCGACTTGCTGTCAATCCTGACCGATCTGAGAATTATCGAAAAATCCTATCAGCAGCACTCGGATCGGCAGTTGATGTGAAGCGGTATTACTGCATGAAGCATTCCGTTATCAGGACCCCAGAGGAGGGTGTGCTTCTGAATCGGGTGCAGGTGGTCCGATTGATTCAGGAACTCGTAAAAAGGTTGCTCTCCCTCCGTATTCAACGCGCAAAGGGCTATGCCCAGATCACGAATCTCGAAGCCAAGATTGTTTCAGACCCTCTATCTGATGTGATGGGCGACGAGAAGGGATGGAAACCCATAAGGCAGCCCAATGATCTGAAAATTAAGCCGGAACATGTTGCGATCTTCTATGAGCCGGTGGGTGATGATGAAGCCGAAGCGATTTTTGAGAAGATCAAGATCAACCGGAGTGAACAGGGTACAAAGAAGAAGGAAGCGAAAGCAGCCAGAAAACGGGGGAAGAAAAAGGATGTCACGGAAAGCCCTGATAGTAAAGTTTGAGAACGCTCGGATGTTCAGCGATCCTCGTCGCTCATCCGATAAAATGATCTCCGGAAGAATGAAGATCGATAGAAGCATCGCTCCAAGGATTAACATTCCTGAAGGAAGGCTCGACACGCGCCATGTTTCTAACCTTCTTCATGTCCTTGCCGGTGAAAGACCCGTACCAACCTTGCGGAAATCATGTATGCACAAGGATCAACAGATTTACGATCTCGCCCGGGAATCACTTGTAAAGGTGGAAGAGATCAGCAGGGACGAAATGAAGACGGTCCGAAAGGCTGTTAAAAACTCGTGGAACACAGTTACACGCTGGTATCATCTTAATGGAAAGGATGTGAAGATCAAAGGTGGCCTGATCTATCATGACCGTCTACGGAGGTATTTGGGTAATGACCTGTATGAAGAACTCATGGCTGTTCTGAAAGAGGTTTCGGGTTGTACTGACCCGCATCGCGATTTTTCTGCCCATGAAGCGATTGAATATCTCAACGCGCACAACCATGACCAACGCGTCGTTTCACTTATTGCTCAATGCAGGATTCGCCAGAGGTCTACTATTACAAACCTCCTCGAACCGAAGGGAAATATCGCCTCAATCGATATACATCAAGGAACTGTATGCAAGTTGAATACGCTCGTTGTCAACTCCGGCGTCGAGAAGGTCCGAAGTATTTCCGGGACCGTCTATGTTCCGATCAACTCTGAGGTGATGCTGGAACGTTTCAGGAACGGAGGGGGCGTAGCCACCTTTCTGGAAGGAGGCTTTGCCTATATCGAAAAAGTCGATGACTGGTCTGAGGACCTCACTTACGGATGTCAGTCTGTGATAGAAGGAGAACTGGTCAATGTACCTGACAGAAGTGGATGATCCACTCGGTGATGACTACGCAGTCCATAAGTTTCTTTCTAAACTATTCCATGAGCAGAAGATTCTCTTCCAGCGTCGTGTACAACGTGTTCTTGTATTGAGCAAGAAGCCTTTGGAGGGAGGAAGCAGGAACGTAACCCCCATACTCGCACCGGTGAAATCGGGTGATGAATTTCTTTTTGTCGTCAGACTCAATCCTGTTGTAACGAAATTTCTTGACGGTAAAAATCGCAGGGTTCCCATCGATACTCAGAAAATAAGGGCATGGTTGGAGTCGATCTTCTCCAGAAATGGTTTTACAACGGAGTTCACATTCAGGACGGAAGGCATGAGGAGATCGGTCAAAGATTATGGGACCATTTCGCTGTTCTCCGTGTTGGTTAGCGGCGTTCTGGTCGTTACCGATACAGACCTCTTCAGGAAGGCTGTTGAGAAGGGGATCGGGCATGGCAAGGGGTTGGGGTTCGGGTTCCTGAACATCTTCGATTTTGTTTAGAGGACTTCCGCAACCTATAGAGAACACGAATAGGCATGAGGGTTCGCGCTATACATATCTTTATGAATCGACTTGATATTTATTCTATCACCTCTGTGTTGATCCATGGAGAATATAGAAAAACAGAAGATTCGCGAAAACTACTCTTTAACAATATGAAAATTATGACGTTTTATTAATGACCATTACATTCCCTACGCATGTGGGGGTTGAAAGAAGTGTTATTTGTTGGTCTGCTTGTATCACAGGTATTACATTCCCCACGTGTGTGGGGGTTGAAAGTGGTCTATATCGGCGCGGACAGTACATTGTGTGATTGTCATCATTCCATTGATGCACAAAGTCACTTGTCTTATACTCCTGCCATCAAAAGGCAGCAGTTTATCAATACAAATGTAAGCAAGTATCAATTTCAATTGCTATCTGTTCAATTTTCTTTATCTGAGACAATCTGGCCTTCCTCTCGATCCATCAGCCTTAAACCAGCCTTTATTCTGGATTTAATAAAATATAGTCTCGCAGCGTGTTCTTTTTTTACTCTATATTTTGCTTGACAACAGAAAAAACATCTATACATTACCGCATAGCAATATGGAGGAGAATAAGCCATGGTGGAATTTATTAAGGTAATGAAGGCTCTGTCGGACCCCAACCGGGTAAAAATCATCAAGATTCTGCAAAAACGGGTCATGTGTGTCTGCGAGATTCAGGCGGCTATAGGTATAGCCCAACCGACTATATCCAAGCATCTGAAGGTAT
>Ga0315295_10002767_pt1 | contig 14836 bp, 15 predicted proteins | sample YL17G14_0_MG_FD_204453 | JGI IMG/M metagenome (GOLD analysis project Ga0315295, IMG submission 204453) | Sediment microbial communities from Yellowstone Lake, YNP, Wyoming, USA - YL17G14_0 | ecosystem: Environmental > Aquatic > Freshwater > Lake > Sediment | place: USA: Wyoming | collected...
CTCTACTCGTAAAAATCTTTCACTCTTGCAAGATATTTTCAATTAAGAAAAACTACCCTCCAACATAGCGGTCGTTCATTTGTTTACAGAGGTCACGAAGGTCAATACACGAAACATTTGCAGAAGAAGTAATCCATCTTCAGGAGGCAAAGAATGACAAAGATCCTGATTCACGACGAAAGGCCTGATGCGCCGGAGTTCTTACTTGAAACTGTAGTAAATCGCGGCTACAAAGCAGGATTTGCGAAAGATGGTAGTGAAATTATTGCCATGCTTTCAAATGACCAGTATGATGTCATCCTCACCAATGGAGGATATAGCGAGCTTAATTCCAGCCATTATATGCAGTTAAAATCTTCTTCCGTCTTTATAATTGGCATCAAGGATTCATATAACCGGAATCAAGGGCTGGATTTAAAGGCTGATCTGTATTTGCCAAGACCCCTTTTGATTTCTGAACTTTGGAAGGCGCTTGAACACCCGTTCTGATTATGTATGCTGGCACTAAATCAGAATTGTAAGATCATACAATGCTTTTTCTTGGGCTTGGCCTGATTGGGATTGTAAGTGCGAAAAGGAAGCGTAAAAGGCAAACAAATTTTTAACTCTCAGAAGAAAGGCAGGGTTCGAAAAGGGCCCTGCCTTTGTATTACTGTATCTTATTGATTTTCGTCTGTTGTATTTCGCTCAGTTTAAAAAAGAAATTCCCCCATTTTGCCTGACAGAACTCACCTCGTATAAAATGATTTCCTCTATTTCACGGTATACCCTCGGGCATCAAGGCATGCACCCATCGCCCGCCGATAGTCTGCGCGCTTTTCGTTTGCCTGGGCTTCAGGCACACTGCCGGGCGGTTGTGTCGGGTCGTAATGTACCTGGTCTACAGCCCAGCGGTGGCATTCGTACCGATCATCCGACTGCTGCTTTTCACTCTGCCCTTTGCGGGGATAGATGAACATCTTTTCTTCTGATGGCGGCGCTTGAATGACTTCTCCTTTCGGCGGCTCAATGACCATATAGCCACCCGTCGTGTGCGTGTAATACACATCGTTGGCATAGTAGTAAGGAGCACCACCTACCCAGAGCGTCGTGTAATACAGCGGCAAAAAGGGTACTACAAGACCGAATGGAGGCGCAACAACAGCATAGCGTGGACCATACGGGCGGTACCAGGCACCTCCGTAATAGCGGTATCTGACGCCGCCATGATACACGGAATAATGGCCCCTTGGCACCGCACGAACGTAATGACCGCGAACCGGATAGGAACGGTTGTGGTTATAACGTGAATCCCTATAGGAAGGGGCATGTTGATAACGTGGAGCACTATAAGAAGGAGTATGCTGAGAACGTGGAGCACTGAATTCACCTTGGCGCGGGCCGCGCTCTTGCGCACTTGCAACCTGCGTAAATCCGAATATCATGATTCCTGACAGCACTGCCAGTATAAATCCGAGTACAACGTATCGACTCGTATTGCGAATATATACCATGGCGATAACCTCCATAAAATTAAATGTAGGTACTCGGCATCCCTCACTGCACACTATAACCGCGGCCTTCGAGGCATGCTGACATGGCACGCCGGAAATCCCGTGCCTTTCCTTCATAGCGGGCGTCGAGTGCCTGATCGTTCCTGGCGTAGGCTTCCTCCATCTGCTCGGCATACTGCTGCCGTGACGCTTCTGATGCGGCGCCGAATAGAGCCCCGCTTCCCGCGCCGATCAATGCACCTTGTCCTGAATGATAAGGCCCGCCTATTAACGCACCCAGAACCGCACCGGCAATGGCCAGAGCGACAATATCATGCCCCGGTGGAGGCATGGGTACTACTTTGACACGCCGCTGAGTCGGAATGGATGACTGACTCGGATCGAAACCGGTCTTCTCCATCGCCCAGTTGTAACATTCATAGTGGTCTCGCGACTGTTGCTCCGTTGTCTGGCCCTGTTTTGGGTAAAAATAAACCTGAATTATGGGAGCCTTCGGGCTTGGGCTTGTGCTCGTGCTTGGCGTCTCACGATATGTCGCGGGATAACACGCCGCCAGCGAAATGACTAAGAGTAGAAGGAGAAGCCGGAGACATATTCTTGATGCCCGCCGCTTCGTTCTATATTTGTCTGATGTAATTTTCCGGATTGACATCATGATGTATATCCTCCATCAAAGTGAAATCTCATAGAAACCATCGGGGGATAGTAACGCATCGAATGTTATACTGAAAGAGGAATTCTACGGCCGATGAGTTCTGTATTTCATTTACACACGGGCAGTCCCTAATTTCCTCTTTTAATAAAGTAAGTTAGCGCATTTTTCTGCGGAAGTCAATATAGATAAAATAGTAGAATAATGGCAGGCATACGCTATTTTTATCAAGGAAAGGAAAAAATATAGGAGGATCTATCTCCCCTCAGCAATACCTCTTCACAAATGGTCATATAACTAAGCTTTTTCGATGCCCTAAATCAGGATTTCCCCGATTGTGAATCATTTTATTATCTCTCAGTATACATTACTGTTGATTGACTTTATTCCCGGATAATATATACTTTAACATAAATTTAGTGTCTGGTAACAACAAGTATCCACCAGGAATCCCCCATCAAAAGGAGGGAGGAGTTGGGCGTATGAATAGGCAAGGTATAAAAGGTTTTGTGTGTGTTTTTGTTGTTTCCCTCCTGGTTCTCCTCTCAACGCAGGCCATGGCCGCTGACCCGTTTTTCCCGTTTACACCATCTTTTGAGGAACAGGAGCTTGATAACCTCCTGGCACCCATTGCTCTCTACCCGGACCCACTGCTGGCGCAAATGCTGCCGGCTTCGACGTACCCTGCGGAGATTGCCGAGGCTGCCGACTGGCTGCGCAGAGGCGGGACAATATCAGGGATTGACTGGCAAAACTGGGATGAATCCGTCAAGGCAATTGCCCACTATCCGAACGTTCTCAAAATGATGGCTGATAATATAGATTGGACAGCCGATCTGGGAGATGCTTTTCTCAACCAGCCGGAAAACGTAGCAAATTCGATCCAGCGGCTCAGATGGCAGGCAAGAAGAGCCGGTAATCTTGAGAGCTCTAGTCAACACACTGTAATTGTCATGGAAAACTATATCGAAATCATTCCTGCACAACCTCGATATATGTACGTTCCGCAGTATGATCCTTCAATCGTCTATGTCCATGGATGGGTACCGGGCAACGTGCCTTTCGTCACGTTTGGCCTCGGTCTGATGATCGGGGGCTGGTTGACCTTAGACTTTGACTGGAGCCACCACCATGTGATCTATCATGGTTGGAACCGCCCCGGCTGGGTCAATCATGCAAGGTCACATGTTCGCATAAAGAAGGTTTATGTAAACAGAAGCAGACCTTACATACGTCAAACATGGAGGCATGATGTATCACGTGGCAACCCCGAAAGGTATCGGGCATTACACCCACGTGGTGGCCCCGGCATGCATGCGCGAATGCCGGAAATCAGGGGGAGTACCACAACACCTCCCAAGCCTTTGCCACGGGCGTTCGGCCCCCGGGGTGATACTCATTCTTTCAACAATCGCGGCAGAGAGAGCCGTCGTGTTGTTTTGCCTCCGTCACCGAAACCCCCTCTATACCTTGGCAAACAGCAGAAAACAACGGTACCGAGTATCAGTAAACAACCGGTGCAACCTGCTCCGGGTATCAGTAAACAGCCATTGGTGCCGACCCCCGGTATCGGGAAGGATTCCTCTCCGCCCCGTTCTGCCGATAAAAGCGTGCAGCCTGCCAGGACACCATCAGTTACTTTTGGTGGCTACAGGGGAGACAATGAAGCTAAATCACAGAGTCTTCGCGGCAAGGCCAGTCGTCAGAACAGCGAGGGGATGCGATCTTCTGCTCCTGTAAGCAGGGGCAGTACTCCACCGACTAAGGATTATCATAAGGGTAGTGCTCCGACAGGCAAGAGTGACCATAAGGGCAGTTCTCCTGAGGGGAAGGATGACATCAGGGGCAAGATGCGTCGGTAGAACTTTCACGAACCCTTAACGGTATTTACATACAACAGGGAATACAAGAATAAGGAAAGGAAGGAACTTATGGAGGCAATACAGCAGAAATGCTTATTTCGCATGTTGCGGGGTGTGACTGTGAGCGCTATGCTTCTGGTAATTGCAGCGGTTGTTTTTGCCTGGAGCATGCCGGCGGCCGGAGCACTTACACAAAGACTCTTTTCCTCTCCTGAAGATGCCGTGAAAGCTCTCACCGATGCTGTCAAAGCAAAAGACGAGACTGCAATCGATCAGATATTCGGGCCTTCCGGAAAAGACCTTCGTTCAGGTGACAAGGTGCAGGATACCGCTGAATATGAAGAACTTGCCGGACACCTGGCAGAAAAAACCAGCCTTGTGAAAGAGAGCGATTCAAGGGTGCTCCTTCACATAGGCAACGAGAACTGGCCCTTTCCGATTCCCATTGTAAAAAAGGATGGTCAGTGGTTCTTTGATACAGATGCTGGTAAAGAAGAGATACTAAACCGCCGGATCGGGGAAAACGAACTCACCTCCATACTGGTCTGCCGTACTTATGTTAAGGCACAGCGAGAGTACACGCTTAAGGACTGGGACGGCGACGGAATATTCGCGTATGCACAGAAACTTCGGAGCGATCGTGGCAAGAGAAACGGTCTCTTCTGGAGGTCCGCTCCGGGTGAAGCAGTGAGTCCCCTGGGTGAGCTCGTCGCAAAAGCCAGAGTGGAAGGCTATAAGAAGGAAAAGGCTGTCTTCAGGGAAGAGAAACCATCGCCGTTTCACGGCTACTATTTCAAGATACTGACAGGGCAGGGGAAAAATGCACCAGGGGGCAAGTATAACTATATCATCAACGGCAATATGGTTGGGGGCTTTGCCCTGGTCGCGTTTCCCTCAAACTGGGGCAAGTCGGGAGTGATGACCTTCATCGTCAATCAGCAGGGAAAAGTATACCAGAAGGACCTCGGGGCAGACACGTTGAAGGTTGCCCAGAATATGAAATTTTACAATCCCGACAAGACGTGGACACCCGTAAAAGAGTGATAAGTTCTTTTTAGAATTTTACTTGTCCGAGCAATAAAAGAAAAGGCGGTTGACAATGAACCTTCCAACCGCCGGAAGAATCGCTCTATGAAATAACGCCGGAATACTATCACGCAACTTCAATTACTATGGGAGTGGTGTTGGCAATATTATCTGAAACGGGGCACCGGCTCTCTACTTCATGAATAAACGTTTCCTTTTCTTCCTTAGACATGTCTGAGTCGATATTCAAAGTAACTTTTATGCCAGTGAACCCGGCTCTGCTTTCCTTGCTTTTGCCCAGCAACGTTTCCACATCATATGCGCCTTCAACTTTTATGTCCATGCCATTCAATTTGATTCTCTTCTGGTTCGCAACAATTCTTGCTATGGTGCCGATGCAGCCTGCAAGAGATGCGAAAAAATACTCAAGGGGGGTTGCACCGGCATCAGTGCCGCCGCCTGCCTTTGTCTGGTCAATGTACATGGTGTGATCGCCTGCTTTTACTTCAATTTTAAACTTTTCATCCAACTTTGCCGCAATTCCGATTGTTTTCATTTTAGTCATTGTAGTTCCTCCTGAAATTATTTATTTCGATTCGTTGCAATTGAAGAGAATTTAAACCGCCATACCGCTGCGGATCACTTCCTTTTCGCCCCATATAGACGGTAAGGAGGCCGAAAAGGATACATTATTCTACTCGTTTTTTTGGAAAAAAGTATAAGAGAGCCATTTGAAGAAGTTATAAAAAGGTTATATTGAGGTTTTCGACGTCACTACTTCGGGTAGCAGACGAGTTCGTTCCGCTCATCCCTGTCCAGGTTGCACTCAGCCTTGATATCCTTTCTCAGTCTTGCACGGCCGCGGTGCAGCCTGATTTTAACTGCGTCGATGCTGATGTCGAGAATATCCGCAATCTCACGGTTTTTCATCCCCTCGAATTCACTGAGGACAAGCACCGCTCGTTCGGTTTCGGGCATCTGCTTCACAATGCGGTGGATGCAGGCATTCATCTCGCGTCTCATAAGGCCCTGGTCCGGACCGGGCGGATTCTCATCATTTATGATAGTACAATCACAGTTGTCATCGATGGTATCCAGAAAAACCATCGTCTTTCGTGCCGAAGCGGAACGGTTGTGATCCAGAGCAACATTTGTCGCAATGCGGTAAATCCAGGTGGCAAAGCTTGATTCTCCCCGGAAATTAATTAAACCGCGGCTGATTTTCTCGAATACTACCTGCGTCAAATCCTCCGCGATATCCTTACCCACCATGCCGCTCAGGTAATGAAAAATCCGCGGGCGGAACTCATCATGAATTTTTTGGAAATCAACTGTGGACATTGCCTTAATATATACTCGCTTTTTTGTGTGAGAAGTGTAGGAAATAGTAAGTTATGTGTCAAGAAGAAATGACCAAAAGCTATGTGTGTGCGAACAGACATTTTCAGTTAAAAACATTACCTGTTCGTGGATATATCAGTTTACTCCAGGATCAATTTTGCAAAATATATTATCGAGCGGTAAAGAACCCTTTTCGAAATTAAAGGCTATATTGACCAGCATGATAAGCGCTGGCAATTCAATCAACGGGCCGATCTCTGTGACGAAGGCCTGGCCGGAGCCGATTCCGTAAATGGCGATGGCGACTGCAATAGCCAGCTCAAAGTCATTGCTCGTTCATTTTTTCTCTTTCTTTTTTGAGTAATGAGACCTTACGGCCGTAAAGAAGTTGAGAAACGGATCATCTGAATCCGCAAAATGGCGCCATTGCGGGTCGTCATCTGATGTAAGAGCCTGGGGTCGTTTGTGTTTCCGGAGACTCTCGTAGGCCCACTGTAGTTGTTTGAATTTCTTTTCCGCTTCAGGATCACCCGGGTTCCTGTCCGGATGAAATTTCATGACAAGATGGCGATAGGCCTTCTTGAGCTGCTTTCTTGTCGCGCCGGGCGAGAGGCCAAGAATCATATAGGGATCTTGATTGGAAGGATTCATGATGTACCCTTTAAGGCAGCTTCGAACCATCACTATAAAACAAATATTGAAATAACAGCCCCCAATGGTACTATATACAGGATGTCCACCTTGCGAAGCAAAGCGGTTAATGCCGCAAACCCCAGAAAAATCCTTATAATGTCCCAGGGGACAGTCATAGCAAACTTAATACAGACAAATAAAAGGAGTCCAACAAAGGAAGCAAAAATTCCATCGATAGCCTTCATAAAATATACTGAATTCTTCAGCCGATCAAAAAACGGCGCGACGGTGATTACCATAAAGAATGAAGGTGTGAAAATAGCGATTGTCGCCACAACGGCACCTAAGAGCCCATAAACCATATATCCCACAAAGGTTGCCGTAATAATAATAGGGCCCGGTGTTACCTGACCAAGGGCTATTCCATCCATAAAGGTTTTACTGTCTATCCATACCCTGTTAATGACAACCTCATGCAGCATGAGTGGAAGAGATGCAAACCCCCCTCCGAAGGCGAAGATGTCTATTTTGAGCATGACGGCTGCCAGATTAAAGAGCACTGAGTTTAGGAAATAGAGCCCGGTAAGGCAGATTAAAAAAGTGGCCAAAAGACCGGTGATTTGCCTGGCATTCCATTGTGTTTCTATTGTTTTGGAAGTAGTTACTGTGTTTGAGGCGGATACTTTTAAAAAGGCCATACCAAGGATGCCAGCCCCGATAATAACAATAAACGGGCTTATACCGAACCAAAACAAGATGGCCGATAAAAGTGCAACGATAAGACTTTTATAATTGTTTGCGATGTTCCTGCCAAAGGAATAGGTTGCGTTGAAAATGATCGCAACCACAATCACCTGAAGGCCGTTAAACAAGGAGATGAACTTCGGTAGGCTGTTGAATAGGGCATATAACGCGGATAGGATCAACATCAGGATGAAAGCCGGTAATCCGAAGCCCATATAGGCAGCCAATGCACCTGGAATTCCCCGAACTCTGAGTCCCACATAGGCAGCCACCTGGATGGCCGTAGCGCCCGGTATAGCCTGACATAAGGCGACACCATTTTTAAAATCATTCTGATCAATCCATTGATGGCGTTGTGTTGAGAATTCTCTGATATACGCCACCATGGCGGGGCCACCGAAGGCAGTCAGTCCAAGTCTGAAAAAGGATATAAACAGACCTTTAACTGTTGGTATTTGATTCAGAAGTAATACCCCGCTCTGATTTCCAACCGGTAGTCGTTTTGCTTTTCGCCAAACTCAGTGTCCTTGCCGCCGATAAGGAAGATGGCTTTCAGTCGCAATTCCAAATTGGTAAAGCGGGTATATACTACTTCAGGGGACAGCGAGCAACTTGAAGTGTCCACATTCCAAATGTTCGTGATGGCTGGTGTAACGTAAAGGATATCGAAGGGCTCTTTCTGGCTCACCCGCAAATAAAGATAATTCCTCATTGGGTTGATCCTGCCGTAATTCGTCTTTGTCAGAGTGGCAGCTCTCTGCAGGAGCGAATCGCTTCCCGTGGAGAGGTAGGACTGATAACCCCTGTTAATATAGGAATAGTATTTTTTCATCTCCGCTTCTGTGAACCCTGTTCCGTTGTGGTAATACTCAATGATGTACGTGGTGTCGATCGAGGTGAGGTACCTTATCCCCAGGAGATAGCTTTGAGCGTCATATTCATTAAGGTTGCTTTTCCCGTTGCTGTCTATGAAGTTCTTCTGGTAATCCCTTATATAGGCATATTCCCCATGAATCTCGAGGTTTGTTGTGATATTTCGTGAGAAGTCCATGCCGTACCGGGTTGTTTTACTCCCGCCGCTGAAAACAATGAGATCAATATCTGTGTCGTAAAAGAGAAAATAAAGTTTCCCCGCGAAATTGAGATGGTTGTTCTTGCCGAAATCACTATTGATATGATCATACACTGGAAATGCGACGGGAGTGAAGGAAATTGTTTTCAGAGGGCCGTCAAAACTCTTAATGTAATCTGCCGTTGCCGCAATGAAGCCCTCCTGAGCCAGATCCGGGTCGTCGGGGTCTTTGGTTCTGTCAATGAATGCCACCGGATTCCATGCATAGCCTTTTCCCCATTTGAAAGTTTTTTTGCCGGTGTCCATTTTCCACGATGGAGACGGTTTGATAGTTAAATATCCTTCGTAGAACGCGCTTTTTTCATCATTGCCAAGATAGGAGTGCTTGTAATCTGTGTTCGTTTTCACATACGCACGGGCAATACCAGTTTCGTAACTTCCCTCTAATTGAAGCTTGAAATTATACTCCTCAAGGGTTTTCCCCTCGTTATGGTTATAAAATTTTAGTTTATACAGCGCGGAATCCCTGTCTAAGCCGAACAGGATGGGTTTTGCCTCTAAGTAACCTCCAAAATGGTAAGGCTTTTTTTCGGTTTCGTCGGGATCGAAGGTGTACTGCTCCTCGGCCTGCGCTGACGCTGCGAGGATCACCAAAAAAGCAAAAATAAAGGCAAGGCATAAACGCTTCATCTATCGCAGTGATTCAAGATTAGGCATGAAGGTGAGGGTGAAAACCTCATCCTTGAATGCTCTTTTTTTGATCTTGGCAAAGATCATAACCGACTTGTATCCCTTGTAGAGGGGACTATCCGTTTCGATGACCGCTGGCCGGATGATGCCGCCAGCGAATGCTTTGATATCCTTGAAGTAGAGGGTTTTGATGAGCATGTTTGCCTCTGTGAGACACTCGATTTTCATCGGGAGCTTTTTGGTTTTGTCCACCCACATCTTCAGGCGGTCATAGGCGACAGTTTTCGTTCTTGCTTTCAGAAGGAGAAGGTAATTTCCATCGGATTCCGAAATGCTTTCGACGATATATTCGGCGGAGTAATCCAGGTTCATAATATCGGCGTTGTTGAAGACGCCGCCCACCACGGATTGGAGACTGGTGATCCGGATGGGCTTCCCGACGTTTGGAATATAGAGCCACATGTTGTCGCCGAGCCTCAGAGTGCTCCGCCCCTTATCGCTGGCCGGTGCCAGAAAGAGAGCGGCAATCTTGTCCTGCCCTTTCTTGACGGAAAAAAGCGTAAATTCTTTCTTCCGGCCGTCGGGCTCGATATTGATCAGTTTTCGATACGTTTCATAGGATTCCGGGTTGAGGTTCCGGTCCACCTGTTCGAGGAGCTTTGTGCCGTCCACGGCATACGCGGGAAAAGCCAGGAATGCGATGACTATCGATACGAACATAATTTTCTTGATCATAAGATCCTCCTATAGGATTAAACATGTCGCAGCGCTGCGATAGGCTCCATGCGTGACGCCTTGAAGGCCGGCTGAAGGCTGGCCAGCACAGCAACAACAATGACGATGGCCGAAACCACCAGCAGATCGGTCGGATCGACCGACGCCGAAAGGAGAAGTCCCTTCTGCTGGGCGAAGTCGAAGCGAATTCCGATCACATTGGCCACCAGCACGATGGCCACGCCGATAAGATTACCGATAAAGGCTCCCAGAATGCCAAGGCAGAAGCCCTCAATGACAAACATGGAGAGGATCTTGCCGGGCAGGGTGCCGATGGCGGCGATGGTGCCGATTTCCCTTATCCGCTCATAGACGGCCATTATCATGACATTCATGATGCTGATGAGGACGATTGCAATGAGCATGATCTTGATAAAGAAGGTCATCAGGTCGATCATCCGGGCGATGTTAAAGAAGGGCGAGAGCTGTTCCCAGGAGTGTACCTCGAATATGGACCGTCCCTCCTTGTTGATTTCTCCTGAGAGATGTTCTTCCAGATGGCGGACGGCGGCGGAAAGACGACCGAAGTCCTTTAGACGGACAGCCACTTCGCTGACCTCGATCTCGGGCATGCGGAGAACCTCGGCAGCGTCCTCGATATGGAGGTAGCCGTCCCTGCCGCCTGGACCGGTGGCGCTCTCAAGGATGCCGGATACGACTAACTGCTTGCCATTGACGGAGCCGTCCACATTGGTCGCCACGACGACAACGGCGTCGCCCACCTTTACCTTCAATCCCCTGGCCAGGAGGACGGGGATCATAATCTCACCCCGGCTCAGGGTTTTCTTGCCCTCCGAGATGCGGGAGGTCAGCAGGGGAACGGTTTGGAATTCCCGGTCGGGGTAGACGCCATTCAGGCGGATATTCGTCGTTTCCGTAAAGTTGCTGAACATGCCGCCGAATTTGAGACGGGGCGAGAAGGCCTCTATCTCCGGCGCCGCTCCGAGAATCTCCGTGATCTTCTGATACGCTTTCGGTTTGATATTCAGATTGAGCGGAAGATTGTCGATGGAAGCGACGTAACCCTTCCGGTGGACCTGAACGTGTCCCAGCATCGAGTCGGTGATCTGGCCGATCATCATGACCTTGAATGATCCGGTGACGGAGGTGAAAACCAGGACGAAGACGACGCCGATAGTAATCAGTGAGGCGGTCAGAAGGGTCCGGCGTTTGTACCTAAGGAGATTGCGCACGGCGATTTTGAAGAGGTTATTCATGGCTCGCCCCTCCTTTCGTTTCTTTTGCGACAATAGACCCGTCCTCCAGCCGGAAGATGACCTCCGCCTCTCCGACGATCTTCTGGTCGTGGGTGGAGAAGATGAATGTGGTCGAAAGCTCGTCACGCATCCGCTTCATGAGGTTGATGACGGCGTAGGCCGTTTGGGAGTCGAGGTTGGCCGTAGGTTCGTCGGCCAGGACCAGCTCAGGGTTTGTCACCAGGGCTCTCGCAATGGCAACCCGCTGCTTCTGTCCACCCGAAATCTGGTCCGGATATTTATCTTTCTGATCCACCATGCCGACGGCCGCCAGGAGCCTTTCGATCCGCCCTTTTCGCTCTGCCGGGGGGACGTTCTGGACCATCAGCAGGGGGTATTCGATGTTCTCATAAACTGTCAGCACGGGAATCAGGTTGAAATCCTGAAAAATGAAGCCGAGATGACGTCCCCGAAAGGCGGCGCTCTCCTTCCTGTCCAGCCGGGCGATGTCCGTATCTGCCACCATCAGCGTCCCCGATGAGGGTTTATCGAGACACCCGATCAGATTCAAGAGGGTTGTCTTGCCGCTTCCTGAGGGACCGACGAAGGAAACGAAGGAAGCCGGTTCGATTTCAAAACTGAGACCTTTCAACGCGGAAATGGTGATCTCACCAATCCGGTAATCCTTGTTGATGTTATCCGCTACAATCAATGCCATTTTTACGTATCTCCCTTTCTTAATTCTTTCCCTCATAACCCGAGCAGGGGATGCAGACCGACTGACCATCCTGGATCCGGACGTAGCGCTCGAAAACATATTCATGGCACAGGCTGCATTTCGCTTTGTTGAAAGATCCTTTGATCGGTGTGAACTTGAAGTCGGGCTTCGCCTCCACGTCAAAAAGAAAATCGTCCGGCTGGTTATACATCCACTGAAGAACTTCTTCTCTGACCGATTCTGGGATCTGGGAGGGTTCAATTCCCTTTTTCCGGTAAACGAAGAATTCGTACTTCCCCATGGCGTCGATGAAGTCCGGATTCAGGGCGTAGCGCACGGCGCCTTTCTGGGGATGGTAGAACGTCGCCGCTAATTTGCCGTAAAAGGTCTTGGCCATCAGGAGCTTTCCATAGGTGGCGCCCGTTGCTGCCTGCAGGCCATCCATCATGCAGGCCTGGGGGTGTCCTTCGCCGATTTCCGGAAATATGAAAAAACCATGATCCGGTTCCGGTTTGAGACCAAGGTATGCCAGGGCCAATTTGCCCATCCGATAACCGATAGGCATGAAAGGGCAGCGATGACCGTGAAACTCGAAGGCCCATTCGGGGGGGACATGTTTCGTCGTCATAATAAATACCTCCTTGTCAGTTTATTTTATAATATCAAAAATCATCTTGGCGGCAATCACCATGAGCAGCACGCCGATGATCTTCTTCAATTGTGAACTCGAAATCCTGGTCTTCATCATCTGCGAACCGACAATGGAACCCAGGGCGCTAAAAAGGGCCATGATTCCGATGAACAGGGGACTCAGTCCCCCCAGAGTTACATGGCCGAGGAATCCCGAAAAAGAGGCGAATACCACCACCATCGCCGTGGTTCCTGCAGCAACCTTAGCATCGATACCAAGCCAGTTGAGGACGGGCACGATGAAATTTCCGCCGCCCACACCCAGCAGGCCGCCAAGAAATCCGGCCACGCCGCCGACGGCCGCCCCGGCGCTGGATTCGACGGCGCGGTTCAATGGCTTTTTCCGAAGCGCAGGTTTGTAGAAGATCATCATGAAGCCCGCGAAAACCAGGAATCCTGAGAACATGCTGAGAAAAAGACGCTTATCCACAAAGGGCGTCGTGTGGGCTCCCAGAGGCGCCAGCAGGACCGCTGTGGTCAGGATGGGCAGGCCGATCCGCCAGTTGATCAGCCCGCCGCGATAATAATTTACCGTCGCAAAGATCAGGCTGACAACATTGAGCAGAAGCGCCGCCGGTACGGCCTCGGAAAGGGGCACTCCCAGGTAGTAGAAAAGGGGCACGAAAATGAAGGCAGCCCCAAGGCCGGCCATAGCCAGAAGGCCCGAGAAGAAAAAGACGGAAACGGCGCTCACGATGTAGACGGTCAGGGACATTACTTATAGCCTTCCCTCAATTGCAGTGGTTGCAATGCTCCATCTCCCCCGCCGAGAAAGGCAGGATCTGGAGTGTTGTGTGATTGATCCCATACTTGTGAACCAGCATCTCCTGCGCCGAACGTATGACCGCTTCGCTGTCAGAGGATTCCTCCGTCATCCGGAGATGGGCGGACAAAAGCTTCTGATCGGCGCCGGTCTGCCAGATGTGGAGATCGTTGACCTCCAGCACGTTATCAATTGCCAACAGGTCGTTTCTGACCTGGATGAAATCAATGCCCGGTGGAACGGCGTCCAGCAGTGAATTAACGGTCTGCCGGACGATCTTGTAGATTTCCCGCGCGATGAACAGGCTGATGGTGATCGAAATGAGCGGGTCGATAACATGCCAGCCGAAAAACATGATCAAGAGGGCGCCAACGATGACCCCGAGGGAAAACAGGGCGTCCTGGAGCGAGTGAAGCCAGGCGCTTCTCATGTTGAAGTTTCGCGCCGAGATTTTCTGCAAGAGCAACGTGGCCGCTCCATTGCCAACGAAGGCGATCACGGCGACCCAGAGCATCTCTTTTCCGGGGATTGCCGGCGGCGCAGTCAGTCTGCCGACTGCCTCCCAGAGGATAAAAGCGATCGCAACGGAAAGGACGATGCTGTTGACAAAGGCGGCGATAAACTCGACCTTGTGGTAACCGTATGTCTTCTGTGCATTCGCGGGCCGGTGGGACACCTTCTCTGCCCAATAGCTGAAGATCATGGCGGCAATGTCGCTCAGATTGTGGACGGCGTCCGAGATCAATGCCATGCTCTGGATGAGCAGTCCGAAAACCATTTCGAAGGCCACGATCCCGCCGTTGATGACCATGGCGAAAACCAGGTTTTTCAGCGATGCCGGTTGTTCGTGATTATGGTTGTGTCCCAAAGTTATTTACCTTTCTATAAGTGTTCTACAGCCAATCCTTTTTATAAATCAATGTCTTTATCTGTGGTGACGTACCTGCCCGCCATAGGTTATCAGGCCTGAAACGAAAAACGGAAACGGCGCTTACGATGCAGATGCTTAAAGGCATGTTTTATCTCCGCTGCCCCGTAAAGATCAGATACAGTGACGGCAGGAGGAAAAGCGTCACCATCACACCCACTGCCAGTCCCCCGATGGCGCCGACGGCCATGGGCTGAAGCATGTCCCCGCCCTCCTCGATATTGAGGGCTAGGGGGATGAGCCCGGCAATAAAA
>Ga0315295_10002769_pt1 | contig 14830 bp, 15 predicted proteins | sample YL17G14_0_MG_FD_204453 | JGI IMG/M metagenome (GOLD analysis project Ga0315295, IMG submission 204453) | Sediment microbial communities from Yellowstone Lake, YNP, Wyoming, USA - YL17G14_0 | ecosystem: Environmental > Aquatic > Freshwater > Lake > Sediment | place: USA: Wyoming | collected...
GAGGAGGTTCTCTCCAAATGTTCTGAGCTAAAAATTGTTTCGAATGTGGCAGTGGGATACAATAATATTGGTGTTGAGGCCTGCACTCGTCGCGGGGTCATGGTGACGAATACCCCGGGTGTTTTGGATGATACGACGGCGGACTTGACCTGGGCCCTCCTTCTGGCTACCGCGAGGCGAGTCGTTGAGGCGGATCAATTCCTCCGTTCTTTGAAATGGAAAGGTTGGAAACTCATGGAGTTTCTCGGCTACGATGTTCACCACAAGGTCATTGGCATCTGTGGACTCGGACGCATCGGACAGCGCGTGGCAAGGCGGGCCAAAGGATTTGAAATGCAGATCTTATATACCGACGTTATTCGAGCTGCTCCATCGTTGGAGGAGGAGCTGGGGGCCCGTTTTGTAGACAAAAAGATACTTCTCAGCCAATCTGATTTTATCACCATTCATGTGCCATTGATGCCCGAGACGACGCATTATATCGCGATGGCGGAGTTCAATCTCATGAAGCCGACGGCCATTCTCATCAATGCCTCTCGAGGCCCCATCGTCGATGAGAAGGCTTTGCTTCAGGCCTTGCAGGAAAAGAAGATTGCCGGAGCGGGGTTGGATGTCTATGAGAAGGAACCGGAGATTGAACCGGATCTCCTCCCGATGAAAAATGTCGTCTTGGTTCCCCATATCGCGAGTGCCTCCTATGAAACACGGTTAAAAATGGCCATGATGGCCGCCGAGAATCTGGTGGCCGGTCTCACAGGAAAGCGTCCTCCAAACATTGTGAATGAAGGGAGCTATAAACATTCTTCTTCAGGCTGTCCAAAAAGTACGGGAGGAAGATAGCTCCTTGACAGAAACATACGAGGCATTATAATACGTGCAAAGGATGCTTCGCTTGGAGGTAATTGGAAATGAAAATGTTCAGGGAATACAGTCAGGGTCAGATATTTTTGCTTCCCCCTTCGCTGGACGAATTTGTGCCTGAGAATCATGAGGCACGCATTATTAATGACGTGGTGGATACTATGGATGTATCGCCACTGCTTGCCAGGTATGAGGGTGGTGGGGCGCCGGCTTACCATCCAGCCATGATGTTGAAGGCGATCATCTATGCCTATAGCCGAGGTATTTACAGCTCCCGAAGCATTGCCCGAGAGCTAAAGACAGATACCGCTTTCATGTTTCTATCAGGCATGCAATCTCCCGATTTCCGAACAATTTATCTTTTCCACGCTGAGCATGCCGATGTACTTCTGGATTTGTATGTGGAGGTGGTGAGGCTGTGTGTTTCTTTGGGCATGGTAGGGTTGGACACATTGCCTTTGATGGCACCAAGCTAAAGGCAAATGCTTCGGTGAGACAGACCAGAGACAGAGATGGCCTGGAGAAGGAGATCGAACGCATCAAGGAGCAGATGAGGCAGATGATTCAGGCGTCAGTTAAGATAGATGCGTTAGAGGATCAGAAGTACCCTAATGGTGATGGCACAGAGGTAGCGGAGGGGTTGAGGAGGAAGGAATACCGTCTGAAGAAGCTTCCGGAAGCTTCTGGCGGACTTACAGGTTGGCGGGGTAGGACAAGTACGTGGCAATGGAATGCTATGCAAATCGATTTCAATAATCCCGTATTCATTATTGCGAAAAATTAGATGAATATACTCCGGAGAGGAAAATGCGAATTCAAGTCACCGTGACTGTTAATGAGGCGAAAAAAATTATAGCGAAGGGAATTGCAAAGTTGCCCTTTGTTCAAAATGCATTGAATTCGGGAAAGATTTTTCTTAAAGGCGGAACAACAGTTTCTGCTGTCTGTGAAGAATTAGTAGGGCAACCGTTACGTATTTCTGGCCGAATTCTTCCTCACGGGGCAAAGATGGCTGAAGTCTATTATAGCGAGTTCCATTGTGCTCTGATTGAGCGCGGGAAATTATTAGCCTTAGAGGGAATACTAGAACAAACGGTAGAAAATCTCAATGCAGAAGATGTTGCTATTATAGGAGCAAACGCAATTGATATTTTTGGAAATGCAGCTCTTATGTATGGAGTGGCGTTAGGAGGTAAACCCGGTAAAATTGTTTCAGGACTTATGGCAGAGATACAAAATATTATTATTGCTGTCGGTTTGGATAAACTAATTCCTGGATCGATGACCGATATCATCCCCAAAGCTGCTAGAAAAAATATTGATCTATCTATGGGAATGGCTGTGGGTTTAACCCCTATTATGGGAAGAATTGTCACCGAAAAAGACGCTATACCCCTCCTTGCAGAAGTAAGTTGCACAGTTATAGGAAAAGGAGGGATTTTTGGAGCTGAAGGAGCAACAACAATGATTATTGAGGGTGATAAAAGAGAGGAGGTTGAAAAGGTCTTTCAAATCATTTCGTCCATCAAAGGTGCGGAAGTAAGTGGGATCCAAGAGTCTCTCCGAGAATGCGTGCCTCCAAATGAGAACTGTAAACTCCACAGAGCTTGTATTTACAAAAGAAGGGCCTTGAGTAAAGATTAGCAATGCTTTTTAAACAGGAACCTGAGGTGAATTTTATTAAGGAAAAGAGCGTTGGAGTATTTACTTAGTTAAAAATTGAATAAGAAGGCGATAGAGGTTTTTTGATGTATTGGTAACACTATGGAAAACTGTGGCAAATAGTGAATAGTAAAGATAAAATAGGGCCTAAAGAAGAACAAGGCGATCATATCGTAGAGAGATAAATGGCAAGAAAACACTGGCTACCGGGAAGGAGTAGTTTTCAATAGGCTGGGTGCTAAGAGTAGTTTTGGTTTGGGAAGGGTGGTCTTAAATTTCTTTGCGCATTAATTATAAGAAAGGAGGATTGAAATGAGGGTTATCGATTTGAATTGTGATATGGGGGAAAGTTTTGGCAATTACAAATTAGGCCTTGATGAGGAAGTAATAAAGTATGTTTCCACTGCTAACATAGCATGTGGATACCATGCAGGAGATCCAATAGTAATGGATAAAACCGTACAATTGGCCAAGAAATACAATGTAGCAATTGGAGCACACCCAGGGTTTCCTGATTTAATGGGGTTTGGCAGAAGAGATATGCAGGTAAATAGGACTGAGATTATTGACTATTTCATTTATCAGGTCGGGGCGTTGATGACATTCGCGAAGGTACATAAAACTGCACTGCAACATGTAAAGGCCCATGGAAAATTTGGTATTATGGCGTGGTACGACAAAGAAATGGCTAAAGCCTCAGCAGAGGCTGTAGCCATGATTGACCCATCATTAATCTACGTAGTTGTTGGAGGTAGTCAAGCTGATATGACTGCTAAAGCGGGTGAAGAGGTGGGACTGAGGGTGGCACGTGAAGGGACCGCTGATAGAGCTTATCTCCCTGATGGTAGCCTTGTTGCAAGGAGCAAACCGGGAGCAGTGATTGTGGATGTCAATGAGATTGAAGAGAGAGTGATTAGGATGGCTAAAGAGAAAAAAGTAGTGGCAATTGATGGGACCGTTATTGATTTACAGGTGGATACTATTTGTGTCCACGGCGATAATCCATCGGCTCTTAGCATAGTTAAAAAAATTGTGGAAGGGTTAAAAAAGGAAAATGTTCAGATTAAGCCTATGCGAGACTTTTTATCTGCTAAGTAGCAGAGGGTACAATGTATAGGCAATTTAAGATGCTACTTTGTGGAGATCAGGCAATATCATTAGAGTTCGGAGAGGGTATATCTTTAGAGACTGGTCTTCGGGTTCAAAGGATGCTTCATGCAATAAAAGAATTAAAGAAGCCCGGAATTAAAGAGCTAGTGCCTTGTTACCGTTCACTCTTGATATACTATGATCCTCTTCTTGTTGATCTGAAGCTTTTAGAAGAAGAGTTTAGAAGAGTGGAGAACAATCTGTCAGAAAATAACGTTATCCAGGCCAAGAGAGTAAAAATCCCTGTACTTTATGGTGGAGAATTTGGTCCGGATATAGGTTATGTAGCAGATTATAACGGTCTCTCCATAGATGACGTTATAGATCTGCATTTAAAACCAGTTTATATCAGCTTCAATGGGTTTGATCCGGGTACTCCTCTTTTACTTGGACTTCCAAAAGAACTGCATACACCGAGACTCGAAACACCCAGATTAAGTGTTCCTAAGTCTTCAGTGGCAATTGGCGGAGTCCAAACATGTGTTTATGCTTATGAAAGACCCGGGGGTTGGCGTATTATTGGCAGAACACCCTTACGAATGTTCGATCTCGAACGAAAGCCGCAAAGGCTTGTTGATTTTGGAGACCAAGTTAGGTTCGTTAGAATTGATGAAAAGGAGTATTTTGAAATATTTGATAGAGTTGAACGTGAGAAAGAGCCAGTCTCTAAGTATATTGAAAAAAGTTAGTATCGAAACCTTTCTTGTTATCTCCCCTGGATGGTTGACTACGGTTCAGGACAGAGGAAGATTTGAGCATCAAGGAGAGGGAGTCCCAATTTCAGGGGTTTTAGATAACTATGCCTACAGAGTAGGAAATATCTTATTAGGACAATCAGAAGATGCAGCATGTCTTGAAATAACCTTCTTTGGCCCAAAACTTGAAGCCCTACATGACACGTTAATTGTTATTTGTGGAGCGGATACTTCACCGGAGCTAAATGGTGCGAAAATTCCGATGTGGACCGTTATTACGGTCCGACAAGGTGATATTTTGGCTTTCAACAGGTCTAATAATGGCTGCCGTAGTTACCTTTGCGTGCTGGGAGGAATTGATGTGCCGGAAGTTATGGGAAGCCGTTCTACATTTTTCCGTCTAAAGATAGGAGGGCTCCAAGGAAGGGGGCTAGTTGCTGGTGATCGAATTTTTTCTTTCTTAATAATGAATAATATTCAAAACAATAAAGGGATCTCATTACCAAAGGAATTCATTCCAGTGTATGAATCGCCTGCGATAATTAGAGTTATTTGGGGCCCTCAGGATGATTATTTTGATAAGAAAGATGGACTCAAGACTTTCTTGGAATCGAAATATAGGGTATCCACAGAGTCAAATAGAGAAGGAATCAGACTAATTGGTCCTCCGATCAAGATCAAGAGCGATATGCCCAAGAGTATACCCTCGGAAGCCTTCCCTCGCGGCGGAATCCAAGTGCCCGCAGGGGGGCAGCCCATTATTATTCTTAACGACTCTATTGGTGGAGGATATGCCAAAATTGCTCATGTCATTACAAGTGATTTGCCTAAAGTAGTTCAATTGGTCCCTGGGGATAGCATGCAATTTAAACCTATAACTTTGCCAGAAGCACACGAAATACTTCGTGAAGAAGAAAAAAAAATTAGTCGTTTGGTTAAAATCGTTAGTAATGGAACTTTGATGCATACCATTGATTAATAGAACTCATAGAAAAAACGAGTTTCGTAAAACTACTCACTGGCGAATTAGTAATAATATGAGGAAGTTCATCGTGAACTCTCATGCGGAGCGTTAAATGATCGATTTGCGCAGTGATATTATGAATACACCCACAGAAGAGATGTGGGAAGCTATGCGAAATGCCAAACTAGGTAGGGTAACTGCCAGGGAAGATCCTTCCGTCAATAAGCTTGAAGAGATGGCGGCCAAATTAATGGGTAAAGAAGCGGCAATTCTTGTACTAACGGGTCGTATGGCGAATTTAGTGGCTCTAATGACTTATTGTGAACGAGGACACCAGGTCATCCTGGAAAAGGATTCTCATATCATCTGGGTAGAGGAATGGGGTCTTGCCTACGTGTGTGGGCTGTATCCTCGCCTATTAAAAGGCAACGCCGGTGTAATGGATCCAGCAGATATAGAAACAGCCATAACAGAGTCCAAGTTCAACAATTGTCCTACCACTGACCTTGTCTGTCTGGAAAATACTCACAACATGGCAGGAGGGACAGTCCTGACCGTAAGACAAACCGAAGAGCTCTGTAGTGTTGCCCATCGGGACGGAGCAAGAGTTTTCATTGACGGAGCCCGGATATTTCATGCTGCCGCTGCCTTGGGAGTTAAGCCTGCAGAACTGGCGGCTCCTGCAGATGCGGTTGCAATATGTATGGTTAAAGGACTCTCTGGGCCTGGAGGTGCTTTATTATGTGGTTCTAATAAAGATATAGAAAAGGCATACATAAATCTTAGACGAATTGGAGGTGCCGCTTTTCACAGGGCAGGTATAATTGCAGCCGGTGACATTGTCGCCCTTGAAACCATGGTTGACCGGCTATGTGATGACAACAAAAGGGCAAAAGAATTCGCAAAGGCGCTTTATCAGATAGAAGGGGTCGTTATCGACTTTAGCTCAGTTCAAACGAATATCGTAATGGCTGACATTTCTGCTTCAGGATTGTCCGGCAAGGAATTCTTAAGACACCTTCAGCAACGAGGGGTTATGGCAATTCAATGTACGCCTGAAATTGTCAGGTTTACTTTTCACCGTCATATAACTGACAAGGATGTTTTGACTACAGTTGAGGCTATTAAGGAGGTGATGCGGGGTAAATGAGATCAAGTTTTGTGTCGATTCCTTATGATTTCTTAATACCTTTTTACGTAAGTATACGAGGAAATGAGAGGTATATTGTTAAGCACATTTAAAATCCAAGGAGTGCTTTTTAACCGAGAGGAGGATATTATGAAAAAATTTATCAAAATAAAGAATTTTATCAAGTTAGTGATAGCACTGCAGGTATTAGTTTTTAGTTTGGTGTTATCCGCCCAGATTGGACTGAGAAAGGTGGAAGCTGCATCTGCGGATAACATACGTATAGGCGTTATTACAGCGGAGACGGGTGGAGCATCTCGCTGGGGTATATTCGGTTTGCGTGGTGTGATGTTGGCGGCACAACAGATTAATGACAGTGGCGGCCTGTTGGGTAAGAAAATTGAAGTTATCAAGGCTGACAGCCAGTGCATTCCTGATGAAGCTGTATCAGCGGCACAGCGTCTAATTAACCTCGACAAAGTCCATTTATTTATTGGTCCTTTGTGTAGTTCCGAGGCAAAGGCACTGCAACCAATTGTTGAAGAAGCAAAGATTCCTTTGGTGATGTCTGCCTGCTCTGATCCAGAAATTACTTACAGGGCAGGGGTCGGGGGCTTCAAATGGTCATTCCGTAACTACCCCACCGATGAAATCCGAGCCTTGGTCGTTTTGGAATACGCAGCAAAACAGAAAGGATTCTCTAAATTTTCTTTGCTAGCCGTAGACAACGATTTCGGCCGCGGTGCTGTAGCATTTACTCAAAAGTACCTTCCAAGGTTCCCCAATGCTAGGTTTGCCAGCTTCGATTACTTCAGCCTTAAGGAAACAGACTTCCGACCGATTCTGAGCAAGGTCAAAGCTGCGGGCTCAGAGGTGATAATTGTATATGCGATCGCTGCTGATACAGTGCGGATCTTGGGTCAACAGATGCGAGAACTTGGATTAGCCGGTAAGGTTCGGATAATGGGCTTGGGCGATATAACCCATCCTGACACTATAAAGGCGCTCCCTGATGTATTGGAGGGAGCCGCTGAAGTCACAGCATGGCTGATGCAATTGGACCACCCTCGTAGCAAGCAGTTCATTGAGGACTACAAAAAGATGTTTGGGGAAGTACCAAATTTCAGTGCCTTTAATTACTGGGAAACAACACATCTCGTTCTACAGGCTATCAAGGCGGCCAAGACCGTAAATAATGAGGATATTTACAAAGCACTAAAAGCCATTAAATACGAAAGCGTAATGGGGACTATTTACTTCGATGATCACAATCAATCGAACATACCATTTATATTGGTAGAAATAGCTAATGGTAAACCTGTAATTAAGGGCACATTCTGGTCACAGCCGGACTATCCGAAGAAGACAAAATAGCAAAAAAGGTTTGTTGAGAGAGGAGGTAGTTACTATGCGCAAATTTTTAATAAAAATCATCATCAGGTTGATAGTACTGGTATTAATATTTAGTTTGGCATCGTACATCCATGTTGGAATGAATAAAGCAGAGGCACAGACCGAAGATATTATTCGTGTGGGCCTCCCGGTGCCAGAAACGGGTGGAGCGTCTCGTTGGGGCACTTTCTGTTTACGTGGTGCGCTTCTTGCGGAACAACAGATTAATAACACAGGCGGCGTGCTTGGCAAAAAAATCAAAATTATCAAAAGCGATAGCCAAGGCATTCCGGACGAAGCTGTATCAGCAGCACAGCGCATGATCCACCGTGACAAGGTACATTTGTTTATTGCCGCTATGAACAGTTCTGAGACGAAGGCTTTACAACCAATTGTTGAAGAGGCAAAGATTCCTATGGTAGCTGCTGCCTCCTCTGATCCGGAAATTACCTACAGGGCAGGGGTCGGGGGCTTCAAATGGACATTCCGCAACTACCCCACTGAGGAAATACGAACACTCGTCCTCCTGGAGTACACAATAAAGGAAAAGGGGTTCTCAAAGTTTTCCATGTTGGCAGTAGACAACGATTTCGGCCGTAGCGCCGTAACATTTACTCAGAAGTACCTTCCTAGGTTTCCCAATGCTAGGTTCGCCAGTTTTAATTTCTTCAGCCTTAAGGAAGTCGATTTCCGGCCGGTTTTGAGCAAGATCAAAGCAGCGGGCTCAGAAGTAATATGTTTATATACAAACACAACTGAGACTATGCAGGTTATGGGACGCCAGATGCGAGAACTTGGATTAGCCGGTAAGGTTCGGATAATGGGCTTGGGCGATATAACCCATCCCGAAAATATCAAAGCACTCCAGGAGGTGTTGGAAGGGGCTATTGAAGTTACACTATGGCAATTGCAATGGGACCACCCTCGGAGTAGGCAGTTCGTTGAAGACTATAATAAGATGTTTAGTGAAGCACCCAATGTGCTTGCTTACTCTTACTGGGAGACGACGCATCTTGTAGCACAGGCTATAAAGAACGCAAAGAGCTTGAAAAATGAGGACATTTATAAAGCACTAAAAGCCATTAAATATGAAAGTGTAATGGGGACTATCTACTTCGATGATCACAATCAATCGAATATGCCAATGGTCTTATTGGAAGTGGTAAATGGTAAGCCTGTGATTAAGGGCACATTCTGGTCACGGCCGGACTATCCGACCAAAACGAAACAGTAAGAGGGACGAGAGAGGTTGAGCATAAGTTAAAACTTGACCTATTTCGGTGTTGTTCTCTTAGCTAACCGTAGACTTTGCAGTCATGAACGATCTAATAATCCAACAAATTGCAAACGGTATTATTATTGGGTTTGCTTATGCTATGGCATCAGTTGGGCTCACTATGATCTTCGGCGTACTGCGCGCAATCAACTTCGCTCATGGAGAGTACTTCATGTGTGGTGCCTTCGCCAGTTGGGCGGTCATACACTACTTTCAATTACCATATATCATTTCGATCCCTGTTTCCATAATAATCTCAGCGGGTATCGCCGTAATCATATCACGCATAGTGATGGAGCCGCTAGTAGATGCTCCATTCTCCACGGCTGTTCTCGCCACATTAGGTGTTTATTTGATATTACAAAATACTACGCGTCTGCTTTTCGGTGGAACCTATAAATTCTTTTCTGGTGGCTGGTTGGAGATGCTGACTATTATGGGTGTGACGATTATTGAACAGCGGATGGTGCTCATTATTATTACAGTTGCTATCTTTTTATTCCTCGAGTGGATGATACGTCGGACACGTATTGGGAAAGCAATGCGCGCAGTAGCCCAAAACCATGAAGCTTGCATAATTGTGGGCATCAATATAGAGCTGGTTACACGTTTCACCTTTTGCCTCGGTGTTTTACTGGCTGCGCTTGCTGGAGTCTTAATGAGTCCCATTATTGTCACTATTTATCCAACAATGGGGGAGGGGATGACCTTTAAGGCATTCGCCATTACAGTCATTGGGGGTATGGGAAACGTAAGAGGGACTTTCTTGAGTGCAATATTCATAGGAATTGTAGAATGCTTCGTTGCTGGTTTTTTAGGGTTACAGTTCCGCGAGGCTGTCGGTTTCGTTGCTCTGATCATCGTACTGATGTGGCGACCATATGGATTGTTTACATTAAAGGGAAGGTTTTAAGTAGCTTTGAAGCTATCTCAAATATTCAGGTCAAAAACTGGTAACCGCCATATGCAATTCAAGATGGGGATAATAAGTAGTATGCTCTTTATTGCAAGTCTTCTCCTATTGCCATTGCTTGGTAATAAATATCACTTGCACATCGCGATTCTTTCCATGATTTATATTTACCCCGCCTTGGGACTTAACTTGATATTCGGGTACACTGGTATGCTTTCTTTGGCACAAGGTGCGTTTTTTGGAGTCGGGGCATATACTACAGCACTACTTGCAATCCATTACGGGTGGCCTTTTTGGCTCACCTTCGTGTCATCGGGGGTATTCTGTGCGGTAATATCTTTGCTCCTCGCGATTCCTGCCTTGCGTCTGCGCAGTTATTCTTTCGTTATGTGTACCCTGGGTTTAGTGGTAATTGGGGAGGCTGTATCAAAAAACTGGGTTAGCCTAACTCGTGGTGATATGGGAATCTCTGGTGTACCCCGTCCGGTTCTTAGTCTATGGGGACCAGGATTCGTGGTCAGCCAGGTAGTGCATTACTACTACTTTGTATTAATGTTTGCCATTCTTGGAGTATTTTTATTCTACTGGGTAGTCTCTTCTCCAGCAGGCCGCTGTATGCGGGCAATTCGTGATGAGGAGACGCTAGCTGAATCGCAGGGGGTTTACGTTTGGGCATACAAGCTCAATATCTTTGCGTTGAGCGCTATTTACGCTGGGTTGGGTGGAAGTATTTATGTACTTTATATGACTATTGTAAGCCCATTGATATTTCAGATGTACCATACTCTCCTCTTTCTAATAATTGTGTTTGCAGGGGGGGCTGGTACAGTGGGAGGAGTGGTATTAGGAGCCTTTCTTTTCGTTGCGATCCCGGAAACGCTTCGTATTACCCCTGACCTGCGAATGATTATATATGGTCTTCTATTCATCTTTCTAGCGTTTCGGATGCCTAACGGTTTGGGGCCATTCTTAGTGCGCATAGGGGAGAGTTTTTTCTCCTCGCAACCAAAGAGGTAGAATCCGCTTGATAAACACAGACCAAAAAATTCTAAAAGCTAATCGCTTAAGTAAGAATTACGGTGCTATCCAGGCTTTGAATGAAGTGGATTTTGAGGTGGGTTCTGGTGAACTTTGTGGGCTCATCGGACCGAATGGCTCTGGTAAGACAACATTTTTTGATTGCTGTACCGGTTTAGTACCTCTGGATAGCGGCATGGTTATGCTTGAAGGACAAGAGATTACACATTGGCCATTACATCGTATTGCTCGAGAGGGCAAGGTGTTACGAAGTTTTCAGAAAAACGTCGTTTTTGGTTCAATGACTGTGGAAGACAACCTAACCCTAGCAGGCCAAATGCACATATTCCCTAATATTTTATCTACTTTTTTACATGGGCTTACAACTAGAAATCGTTTAAAGTCCCTTCAGCTCCGGGCAGCCGAATTACTTGATCTCGTGGGGCTATCCCATATGCGGTCCGTTAAAGCATCGGAATTGTCAGTCGGCCAACAAAAACTTTTACAGTTTGCTGCAGTCCTAATGCCGTCCCCTCGCCTAGTCTTATTAGATGAGCCCCTCGCTGGGGTAAATCCAGTGATGATAGAGAATCTTAGCACTAGCATTCAACAGGCTAACAAAGAATTTGGTACAGGCTTCGTTATTATCGAGCATAAGATTGATGTAATAATGGAGATATGTCCTCGTATTGTAGTATTTAATATAGGCCGAAAGATTGCCGATGGATCTCCGGCGGAGATCCTTCGAAACCAAGAAGTAGTGGAAGCTTACCTCGGTGTCTAACAACATATTTCTTGAAATATCAGACCTTCACTCAGGCTACGGCAAAATGGAGGTTTTGCATGGAGTCGGCCTCAGTGTTCGGCAGGGAGAGTTTGTGTCCATTCTAGGTCCAAATGGTGCGGGCAAATCGACCCTATTACGTACTATTTTTGGATTGTGCCGTATCACCAGTGGGTCTATACTCTTCAGAGATTATGAGATAAGTAGAATGAAGCCACAACAAATCCTTTCGCTTGGTGCTCCCTATGTGCCTCAAGGTCGTTGTAACTTTCCACTAATGACTGTGACTGAAAACCTTGAAATGGCAGCTTTCACACGACGCGACACCGAAAGGTTAATAAAAGATTTTCAATATGTCTATGACCTTTTTCCGATTTTACAGGCGCGTAAAAAGCAACTAGCAGGTAGTCTTTCTGGTGGCGAACAGCAAGTGCTGGAAATGGCGATGGCACTCTTGCGCAGGCCAAAACTATTACTTATCGATGAACCGTCGATGGGGCTTTCTCCTCAGACGATTAATTGGGTTTTTGGTGAGATTCAACGCTTGCATCGGGAAGGAGTAACTATCTTACTTGTTGAGCAAAACACCCGTAAGGCGATGGAAGTGGCAAACCGAACAGTCGTGATGCGTTTGGGTCGCATCATTTGGGATGGTCCCACGAATATCATCACGCAGCAAGAACTTGCTAAGATGTTCCTGACCGGGGAGCTACCATATATGGGCCGCATCTGATTTGGCCAAGTATATCAAAGGTCCAACATTTACAGTTGATGATGGAATTAATCGGAAATTCGCTTAACTCGAGACATTCCTTTTCCTTCTAAAGAATTTTTTTGAGAGGACACATATGGATATTTTCGAAACGATTAAAACAAGAAGAAGCATCCGAAAGTTTAAAAATATTACTGTATCCAAAGAGAAGATTATGAAAATTCTGGAGGCTGCTAATCTTGCACCGACTGCCAGTAATAGGCAACCTTGGAATTTTTTGGTAGTCAACAGATCCTCATTAGACCAGATGAATGAAATCATGGATAGATCTTTTAAAGAAAGAGTGGAGGAAATCGGTAGGACAGTGTTGAATCAAAGTATTAAGGATTTGCCAATTCCTGTAAATGAATTGAGTGATAAAGTCGAAGGTCTAAATGAATTTTACAGGACTTTAGGGGGTGCACCACTAGCGATTGTCGTATATGTAAATAAGGAGACCGATCCTTGGCAATGGAAGAACAATATATGTGACGCTTCTGCAGCTGTCGAAAACCTTATTTTGGCTGCATGGAGTGAAGGAATAGGTTCTTGCTGGATGACGGGTCCTCTTAAAAAAAAGGAGGTGGAAATTAAAGCGTTTCTCAAGATACCGGAAAATAAAGAAATTATTGGGATAATCCCCATTGGAACTCCAGTTCATATTCCGGAGAGTCCCCCAAAAGCCGATATCAAAACCAAAGTGAAATGGTTTGAATCGTAGAATATCAGAAATTTGATTAGTTAGGAACCCAAAATGGAAAATAGCGATATAACAGATTTCCTTATGAGGGAAGGGGCAGATCTTGTAGGTATTGGAAAGGTTGAAGATTTTGCTCAGGCTTCTCCAAAACGCTCTCCAATCGATATCTTACCTAATGCCAAATCAATTATCGTCTTTGCATTAAAGCACTCAGATTCTGCTCTGGATAGCCCAATTATGAGAATCAGTATGAGTGAAACTCTTGCAATTTACCATGAGCTTTGCCGTATCGGCTATCGACTTTCTCGATTCTTGGAGAAGAATGGTTTTTTGGGGGTAACAATACATCCTGCTTACCCTGTAGAGATGAACGAAGAGACTCGGGGATTGGTTGGAGATTTTTCTCTTCGATATGCAGCTGTATCTGCAGGCCTAGGATTTATTGGGAAAAACGGCTTACTCATCACTCCTGAATATGGGCCAAGGGTTCGATTGGCTGCGGTGATTACTAATATTGATCTTAAGTCCAATGCCCGATGTATAGAACCAAATTGTGGCATGTGTACTTTATGCATTGAAAATTGTCCTGCTAAAGCAATTTCCCTTGAAGGGGTTGACACACGCCGTTGTGCAAAGGTAGTAGGAGGTCCGGCTGGACTAAACTCTATGATTAAATTTCTTATAGAACTTGTTGATCAATCAAAAGAAGAGATAAAAAAGATGATTCGATCTTCTTCTCTATGGAATTTTCATCAAGCACTGCAAGTAGGTATTTCTTACGATTGTTTTTCATGTATAACCAGCTGTCCTGTGGGGAAAAGGTTGAAGGCTTTGTGATATAGAAAATTAATGAAACATCCACTAAATAAAAAAAGGAGGTCTTTTTGTGAATGTCGGAATGCTTTTTACAAAAGCCGCTAAATCCTTCCCAGAAAGGTTAGCAATCGCTTATGGAGATTTTGAATTAACCTATCGACAGGCAAATGAACGAATCAATAAGCTGAGTAATGCTTTAAGAAGCTTGGGGATAAAAAAAGGGGATAATGTGGCCATCCTCCTCCATAACTGTCCAGAATTCATTGAAACCCTCTTTGCCTGCTTTAAAGCTGGAGTAGGAACCGTGCCCATAAATTTTCGTCTCCACCCTAAAGAATGTAGTTTTATTATCGATAACTCGGAAGCCGTAGCAGTGGTTTTAGGCGATGACTTCAGAGACTCTTTGTATGCCCTTAAAAATGATATGCCGAGGGTCAAAGATTACATCTGCATTACAGAGCCTCTGGAAGGAATGATATATTATGAGACATTACTCAATAAGCATTCTTCAGAATTTGTTGATGTGGATGTGGAAAGGGATGATCTCGCATGGCTTTTCTATACCTCTGGAACCACAGGACAGCCAAAAGGGGCAATGCTCACTCATCATGTTTTGATGACTATGACAATGAACTTCTTTGCAGATGTAGCTCCCCTTGGCCCCGAAGATGTTGTACTCCATGCTGCCCCCTTGAGCCACGGGAGTGGTCTTTATAGCATA
>Ga0315295_10002770_pt1 | contig 14829 bp, 8 predicted proteins | sample YL17G14_0_MG_FD_204453 | JGI IMG/M metagenome (GOLD analysis project Ga0315295, IMG submission 204453) | Sediment microbial communities from Yellowstone Lake, YNP, Wyoming, USA - YL17G14_0 | ecosystem: Environmental > Aquatic > Freshwater > Lake > Sediment | place: USA: Wyoming | collected...
AAGCTCTCGCGCGGATGATCAACACGAGCACCGCGCAGGAACGGATACTTCTCCCAGAACTTATCCGGCATCGAGCGGGGGGAATTGACATGCAGTCCCGGAGTGAGTCCATGCTTCAGCGCCAGTGCGGCATTCGTCTTCAGGAACTCCAGGTTGGCCTTCAGGTAGTCCTTCGGATAGAAGCCTTCGATCAGCCTGCTTGACACAAATTGATCAAGGTCGGGACTGTAGTCATAGAACCATGAGTACACGTCGCCCGGCGGCCCCGTTTCGAACGGCCGCTCAACCCCCAGCCCGTTGACGGAGAGATGGGTGAAGCCTTGCTCTGCAAGTTGGTGAACGTAGTCCTCCCGGTCGAAATGCCTTGCGTTCCGAAGGCTTCCGACAAAGAAGTCGCTCAGGTTCCGTAACCAAGAAAAAGTTGCGATGGTTTAACTGTGCTCTAGTTTTGAGTTTCAGGTTCCAAGTTTTCCGCCGAAGGCGGATGCGCCTCTGGCGCACAAGTTTCAAGTTCGACCTTCGTACTTCAACCCACGCCAAGCTCCTTGCGCACGATCTTCGTTCCTTCCACCATTGCTTTCAATTTCTCAAAGGCCCGATCGCGCGGCATAAACTTCATCCCGCAATCGGGAACGATGCACAGCTTCCCGGCGGGAATGTACTGCAGCGCTTGCCGGATGCGATTCGCCACGGTCTCCGGTGCCTCAACTCTCTCATCCTTCACATCAATCACACCGACGGCAACTTCTTTGTCGCTTATGTGCTGCTTGAACAACTCCAACCCCACGCCATCCGACACAGCGAACTCAAGACACAGTTGCTGGGCGTTCGTCTCAAGGATCGCGGGAAACAGCTCGGCATACTGCCCCTTGAAGAGTTTCTTCAATTGATAGTTGCCGTAGCAGGCATGTACGGCAATTTTCGCCTTCACACCGTCAACGAGCCTGTTGAAAGCCTTCACCAGCCATGGCATGTCCTGCGGATAGCCAACCCGGACTGGTTCATCAATTTGAATGAAGTCACACCCTGCCGCAACGAGGCCTTTCAGTTCCTTATTGAGAATGCCCGCGAGATCGAAAATCAACTCTTTTTCATCCTTGTAGTACACGTTCGTCGCACGCTTGGCAAGCATCTGCGGACCGGTGACACACACTTTCGTGCGGGCAGCGGCATGTTCCTTCAGAAACTTGAAGTGTCTATCCATGTTCAAGCTCTGCATCCACTTCACTCTGTCCACAATGACGGGATCGGCCATCTGAATGTTTGGATCGAGATTACCGATGGGATGCATTTGGGCATGCTCAAAGTCAAATCCGTGGATCCGCTTCGAGAAGAAGTAGACCATCGTTTCGCGACGAATCTCTCCGTCGGTTATGATGTCAACACCCGCGAGCTCCTGGTCCTTGATCGCCGCCTTGACAGCGTTGTTGTGCGCTTCATCGACCTGATCCGCCGTGAGGATTCGCTTTGCACCCAGCTGGCGTACATGCTCGAGCCACTGAGGAAATGAGTAGCTGCCGATGACGCTAGTTGGGAGAATGGGAAGAGCGTGTGAGGTCAATGGACAATCTCTTGTGGTTTTGTAATGTTTTCACGTGTGCTGTCATCTGCGGGAGTTCAACTCCCGAACATCGCTGGAAGGGATTTTCCTCGGGAGCGGAGTTCCTTCGAACCAGTTGCATCTTCTCAATCGTCAATCGTCAATCGGAAATCGGAAATCGGAAATCGGAAATCGGAAATCGGAAATCGGAAATCGGAAATCGGAAATCGGAAATGCAGAAGAGACAACAGGAGAAAATACAAATGGGGTAATCACACTCGGGAGCACCCCCCTTAACACGGGGAGACCCTGAAGAGGAGATTACCCCATTGCCTATTTTAGATGTCACTCAACTTGTGGCCGGGACGAATCCACACTAGCAATTTCACTCCACCTGGGAGGTTCCTGTGCGGATTCTGCCGACAACAAACCCTGGAAGATGCGCAAGCAATTCTCTACTTCCAGCCAAGATGTAAACTGAATCGGTGAACGTTTGTGAGGATCTCCATTCCGGTAAACGCGTAGTCGAAACGGATATCGTAGCCAGACAAGTTCACATGAACGCCCCCGCCAATTGACCAACCCTCGACGGTTGTCTTGATGGGATTCCTCGAAGTTCGACCTGGATCTTCCACACCCGAGTAGTTGAATTTGTACCCAGCCCGCAAAGCAAGGGCGTTCTCGATCTCGTACTCAGCGCCAAAGTTGAAGTAGGGTAGGTAGTCCTGCTGCTTCACCACATCAAGAGCTACTCTCGCCTTCTGAGCATCCGTATTGATGGGCATAATGGAGCTTCCCATGCTGAACGTAATCGGGATTGACGAAGCATAGTCGTAGTACTTGATGTCGGAGCCAACATTGTTCAAGCGCGCTCCGATCTTCCAGTCCATGACTCCAATGTGGTAGAGCGATCCCACATCAAACGCGACGGCTGTGGCTGTCAGGTCGTCGATCTTCTCACTGATATACTTGAGAGTAATTCCGAGCGCGAGCCTGTCGGTAACATACCTTGCGAAAGAGACTTGTGCTGCAACGTCCATATAGTCATACGTACTGGAAGTGCTCGGATCGTTGAAGGGGTCTCGATTGGCTGGGATATCAGAAACACCAAACGTGATCAATCCTAAAGCAACGGTACCAATCCCTTCAATATTGTAAGAGACCGATCCTGCATTCTGCTTGATGCCGGCAAGCCAGTCATTGTACGAAAGCGCAACTTGGAGCTGTTCGTCTTTCAAGGCAATGCCGGCTGGATTCCAGAATACCTGCTCAACGTCGCCAGCGTTCGTCGTTACAGCAGAGCCCATTCCGGCAGATCGGGCTCCAACCCCGACTTTGAGAAACGCGGCGCTATTGATCCCAGCTTTTCTTTGTCCAAATGACACCGAGACGGTTATCAGGAGGACGATCCAAATGCCAATACATTTTGTGAGACTCATAACTCCACCTATAGATTAAAGGTTTAGGCCCACTGTGTATGAAGTCTTGTTTAACGCAAAACGGCAAACTTTCCGATGTACTTGAACTGCCCAGAAGGAGTATCTACTCCAACCCCCCCTTCAACGACGTAGATGTAGATTCCGTTGCCAATCTCGACACCATCCTTGGAGAACATGTTCCAGGTAACATCAGAAACGCCTGTCTGATTGTCGAATTCGATCTGATCCACAATTTGCCCAGCAACATCCAAAATGGTAAGTCTACCGCGTGCTGGCAGGTTAAAGAACTTGATCTTGTGGTCCGTTGAACTCTGTATGTTGTCAAACGCTGCAGCTCGCTTGTAGGGATTTGGCATGACTTGTGGAACAATGAGACCAGAGTTCAAATCCGTCTGCGATGCTGTCCGACCTCGTACTGTGAACCGGGCTCCGATATCTTTCTTGCCAGCATCCGTGGTGGGGAAAAGCGTATTGTTGTCCGCATAGGAATATGTTCCCAACCAGAGCCCTGATCTGCCATTACGGTTGAGGTTACTTGACTCTATCCGCGTTGTTGTCTCTCCTGAATACGTTGCGTACGACCCTTCTTTGTAGGCGGCAACATAGTACCAATAGTCAAAACCGTAGATAACGGTTTTGTCCTCGTACAAATATTTGTAGGATCCGCTTGGATTCGCGTACGAGCTCAAGCTGGCTTTTGGAACAACCGCAACAAGTGCATAGGGTCCCCATTCTTTTCCCTGGCCCTCACCTTTGGTGGCGGTTGCCGAGATATCGGCCTGGCCAGCAAACTTCGGATTGACCGGTTTCTTGAACTGATCCTTGATTGGACCCACCTCCATCTGCTCTTGATAGCGATCAACAAGACGCATACCGCTTTCAATCCATTTGAAGTTCGGCGGTGCGTTTGTACAGCGCCATATTTTGTAACCAACAAAATCCTGGTCCGATTCCGCCCGATCATCCCAGCGCACCGTTGCAGACCCGCTGGGAGTAATTTCTACCTTCAAATCCGGAGCTTTTGGAATTGAAAAGCCAAGGTTAAAGGAACTTGGCGCAGCCGCCCACTTCGTCTCGTAGGCCCATCGTGCGGAACGAAGGGAACGTTGGACCCCCTCGAGCCTGTAACCCGCATACTCGGTGAAAACGATCGTGACTGACTCGCCGACATCCAGTGAAAATGGGCCGACACCTGAAAAGAGGCCGCTGTCGAAGTTCGAGTCCCAAGAGAAACCCTTTGTCCACTTTCCCCACCCCGCGGCATAGTTCTGCCCTACATCAGCGGTCCCGTCTTCCCACTTCTGACGGAACGCCGCGTTTCCGATGACCGGATCAAGCGAGTTGAGCTTCTGATCACCGTCGGAGCGCTCTGTCTCGTCAAGCACAGTGCCGGCTGCGAGCTTGGCGGCTATCAACGGCTTGACTACCCAGGTTGACAGGCTATCCTTAATTCCTGAGGCAAAGAACTTCGGATTAGGCTTCGGATCACGAATACTTGCATTATCCAGTTTCTTACCGCCGTCTTGGTAGAATGCGCCCGCGTATGCGGTAAAGCTAATCTTAGGACCACCGATGTGGACACCGGAAATGTACAGACCATCGAAACGTGTCCCCATAATCAGATTGTTCCCTTGACCCGTTGAATTGAACCATCCTCTGTTCTTTCCTGTGCCGATAGAATGGGTCCCGAAGACAGTCTTCTTGTCTAGGTTCGAGGGAGAAGCGTTCCCCTGCTTGACCGCGAGGAAGGTCATCCCCATCCAACGGTCGAGAAACGTTTTGGCAGAGAAGTTATTCATCCCAAAGTCTGCTTTCGTCGGATTGACTGCGGGGTTCGCGCCAGCAAACGACACCGTCATATCCCACGGATTGCCATCTGGATCGTCGTCACCGACGTACCCAGAGAGCCTTGGCGCAGTGAAGTCTGTTCCCCTTGTCCCGCTGAGCTCAGCCCCACCACTTCCCATCACAACCTCCCGCGTGTTCCCAAATGTAAATGCGGCAATCTTGTGGTTCGTCTGCTCTGCGACGCCGTCACCATCGATATCGACAACACCAGTGTTCGTGAAGGTGAATTCGTAGAGAATGAAATCGTTCAGGTTATTCCAATTCAACGTGAATTGTCTTGCGACCAGTTTTATGTCGATGCCGACGTTGGTTGGAAAGCCTGCTTCGTAGATCATCTGGTCACGCCGTGTCGCATCAACGAACTTCGCGTCGCGCGCATAGTTGCGGCTTGGATCATTGGCTCCTGGGAGTTGATTCGTGAAAAACATGAATGCGTAATTCGGCCCCGCGACTGCCCAGTGCGATTTCTTTGTTGACGGATTGAAGGTAGGTGCAGGATCGTAGACTGCTCCTTCGAAATTGCAGTTCCAGTAATTACCCTGCGGAAATCCGCTCGGCCACTGAGGGACGGGCTCCTCCCAGTTACGCGTTATGTTACCGAGCCTAAAGAGGGTTTGGTTTTGGGCCGCGGAATTGGGGCCGCTTGCACTGGGATCATAGCTTGGGGCAACTTGTCTGTACCAGACTTCTTTGTTCATCGGTACAATGTCGCACCAAAGGTCCCCCGCCACGAAAACTCCATGCCCGGAAACTACGCGAAGGGGCGAGGCCGGCTTTTTGCTGCCTGGTTCATCGACAAATGCGGTTACCAGCAGAAAAACCACCGCCACCCCAGCAAGTCGGGCAAACGATCGGATACAGCTCCTGGCTTTCGTGCTCATTTGATTGCTCCTCTCAAATTAAAAATGAACGCTGATGCCCAGATAGATTTGGCGGGCAATGTCATAAATGGGGCTTCCGTCGAGGGTGGTTGCTCGCTTATCTGGTCCCGCGGGATCACCCTGCTTTTCCCAAAGCTCCTGCCCCTTTCCATCTGGCGAAGAGAAGTAGGTGAGAACATTCTCAGAGTCAAGCAGGTTCTTCACCTCTACGAATGCTGCCAAACGTATTGTTCCAAAGGTGAATCCCTTCTCCGCCCTTGCATCGATCTGTTTAGCCCAGGGTGAGGTACCAAGCTCGCGAGAGCGTGGCTCTGCGAATTGTTTGGCATAAAAGAACCCGCTGGCGAATTTTCCCAGAAGGCTCAGTTGAATGTCGTAGTCAGTCCGAAGCAAAAGCGATGCTGTGATGCGATGGGTTCTATCGTAGCCACCGGTGAGGGTACTGTTGACACCAACGACGTTTTGCTGGATGCGACTGTAGAACTGATAGTCACTGAACGGTATCTGGCCACCGAATCTCACGCTGTCACCAGCAGCGGTCGAATAGTTTGTAATGTCGTTCCTGCTGACAGATGTCCCCACCGGTCCGCTCGTCGCCTTGACATAGCTGTAGGCATAGCTCAGCCGCCCAGACACATCAACAAAATCTAGGAGGCGAGATGGCCGCTTCGAAATGGTCAGTTCAACACCTCGAGCGTCAGCATTCCCACCGCTGAATTGAACATTATAGAGATTGGGAATCCCGGCTGGTGCTCGCCAAACGATGACAGCGCCGTCGAGACCGTAGTTCTCTATGTTCCGGAAATATGCATTGACATCAAGAGAGAAGTCCTGCAAGAAGACCCACTGACCACCTAATTCGTAGTTGGTGGAAATGAAGGGTTCCTGGTCGATTCGTGCAGCTCCCGGGAGAATCGGGCTTGTCCCATAGAGGTTGTATGCAGCAAAGACATTGCCAAATGGCTGAGGCGTCATCTGGCGCGAGAACGAAAAGTAGACAGCACCGACATCCTCGATCGGGTGCGATACGCCTACTTTTGGGGTAAAGTACCATTTTGTCTTAATCACATTACCCCGTACCGATATGGATCGCGCGATGCCAAATGGAGGACTCGCATCTTTCGTCGCCGGTGCATAGAAACTTGCAAAGTCTGCCTCGCTGTAGTCGAGCCCGTCAACTCTTGCTCCCACATTCAACACCAACCCGGCGTACTCGATCCTGTCCTGTAAGTAGAACCCGTATTCCGCGGGCTTCACTTCATAGTTCTCCTCGATGAATCCCACGGGACTTGAACGCTTGATGTTCTTGATCTCATGCATTCGAATTTGAGCGCCCGCTTTGAGTTGATGATTATATGTTATTTGACTGGTTGCATCAAACCGGAGTGTATTCGTTGCTACTTTCGTATTCTCATAGTAAAGGCCTGGTCCGCTCAGTTGATAGGGGGGACTTCCAAAGCCTGTCAAATCCGGACCGTTCTTTGGGCCTGAACTGAAGAACTTGTCAGCGTATTTATCGTACTCGCTCTTCGTCTCAAATGTCAGAAAATCCCCGTCTTCGTTGAACGTGAGGATACCATCACCGTTGCCATCGACATATCCTAACCGATTATTGTTATCGACTCGGCTAACTTGGACCTCGTAGAATGTATTTGCCGAGAGAAGGTGGGTCCATTTGAGACTCCCTATCATCGAAGTACCGTCGTTCATGGGTACCCCCTCAAGCAAATACCGGTACACATCATTGAACGAGCGGTTCTTCCACCCAAACAGCTTGCCGCGATCGCGCAGCATACCAAGAACGGTTGTCTTGATGCTTCGTGAAACCTGATATGTCGCTTTCAGTGACAGATCAACCTGCCGGAAGAATTCGCCGGGAAACGAGCCGTACGAGTTGTACAGACGACCACCGAAAAAGAGCCCCAGATCATCCATCGGGCTGCCGCTCAGTGTTAGTTCTGCATCGGTCGTAGGTGCGTTCGATGATTTGTTCGCTTTGTCATAAGAATAGATATCATCGCCAAGTTTATCGGTGGTCCAAGTATATCTGGCTTTCTGAGTTGCCTTGTCTCGCTCCGCAAAATACTTATCTTGATCAAGATAGACAGCGGGGCCAGCATGCTTAAGACCACCAGGGCTTGTTCGTATAAACAAGCTACCACTCAGTCCACCGCGGCCTTCCTTTAAAGTCACATTGATCAGACCGGCTGTCGCGGACGTATACTCAGCCCCAACCGCACCTGTGTTGAGAGATGCTTCCTCCACCGCAGCCATGGTTATGCCAGCCTGAACGTTTTGTTTGTCATATTGGCGAACGACCCCCAAGTACGTGTTGTTGATGTTTTGGATTCCTCGAGCCTCAGCATCCACAGCAGAAAATGGATCGCTGACATCGACACCATCGATGATCGTCTTAGTCTCGACATATCGACCACCACGGACGAAACCGTTGTAGGAACTTGCCCCCGTATTGATGACATCGAAAATCGTACCAACTGGTAGATTACCTATATCATTGCTTGAAAAAGTCGTTTTCGTGGCAATTCTTGAACGATCAACCAATGGCGTTTCTGCTACAATAACAACTTCCTGCAGCCCAATGGCTTCCTGGCGAAGGCTGAAATCGAGTGTCACTGTCTGATCAGAGCCGACGCGCACACCACGCACAACGCCCCGTGCGTATCCAACTGCCGACGCCGCAACGCTGTACGTTCCGGGAGGAACGTTCAGGATGAAATAGACGCCGTTCTCATCTGCCGCAGCACCCATCAACGTCCCTTCAATAACGACGTTGGCCCCAACCACAGGCTCACCACTCGAGGCGTCCTTCACAACCCCGGTGATCTTGCCGTTTCCCGCAAACACCACTGCCGCTGGTAGGATCACCAAGGTGAGAACGAGGAGAACTGTGCACCAAGAGTATCTCATGATGTTGCTCCTTGGATGTAAAAATATTTCGGTGAATTAACGAGTTGACAGGCGAAAAACAGAAGAGCGAGACGGAGAAACACCCCGCTGTTCTGGTTTTGCTTGTAGAGGGAAAAGCGAGCACGTTGTAGCACTTTGTCTGTCCCAACACCTCCCTTCTGCTCTAAGCGGTTATCGGTGAGGGTGATCGAAACTCGAGTCGTCTACGACACAACGCTCAGTCATATGTCGAAACAGCGCTACACTGCAGCAAACACACTGGGGCCGCCTTGCACCAGCGCACAAGGCAGTTCTTACAGCACACAGCTGTACGAGGGAAAGCTGAGGTTTTATTACCGAAACCAAGTTTTATATGACCGAGTATAAAGGTTTTTGGAAGGAATGTCAAGAACAAACTCCGCCGTTTCAATGACAGAACATCAAGCGGCCGGACTCTGAAAGCCAATTGCAGATTTCGGAAGTCCCCCTGCTTCCTTCCCAGCGTCCAAGTGAAGCTTTTCTCTCAAAAAATTTCTTAATTAGCCAACAAAGAGGTTTCATTTCGCTGCTCAAATAAGCTTTTCCGTTCACCAACTTCGGGGAGATACTATGATGTCTATTCGTCGAACAGCGATCCGATTACATCCAACGGCGTTCATCCTCTTCTTGGTATCTGCAGTACTTGTCGGGATGCATCAAGCACAAGGCCAGGTGTTTCAAGGCGGAGCAAATCTCTTCGTCGGTATTCCCCAGGGGGGATTCAGAGACAACGTGGACCGGGCGGGCATTGGCGGTGCTCTCTACGCCGGCCTCGCGCCGAAGGAGTATGCCTACATGCTGGGCGTCGAGTTCGGATTTATGAACTATGGGACTGAAAAACGCCGCGAACCGTTCAGCACGACTATCCCTGACGTGACCGTCGATGTCGAAACACAGAACAACTTTGTTACCGGGCATCTTTTGCTTCGGCTGCAGCCAAACAGCGGCTTGATTCGCCCGTATCTTGAAGGTGCTGTGGGAGGCAACTACCTCTTCACAAGAACAACCATCCAGAATCAAGGTCGAGGCGGCGAGGAGGTTGCCAGCTCGACAAATTTCGATGATTTTGCCTTCAGCTACGGCGGTGGGGGCGGAGTCTTTGTGAAGGTATATGGGAGAATAGAAGATGATGACAATTTAGAGATTCAGGAGGTCTTGATTGATCTAAGGCTTCGGTATCTTGCCGGGTCACAGGCAGAGTATCTGAAGGAAGGATCAATCCGCCGGGAAGCGGGACGCGTTGTGTACGACGTTAGGACGTCAAAGACCGATTTGCTGAGCGTGCAGGTCGGCGTGGCTGTCCGATTTTGATCGGCCCATTGATGCTCGTATCTGTAGAGAATTCCAAATACTACTCCTCTCTGCGCCCGGCTCTCTCGACATCGGTAACACCTTGAATTTCCGCAACATCCAATCTTATTGGTGCCAATTCAATAGTATCCTCTCTACCTTGGGCGTAACAACAAGGTTCCTGGAGGGCACAGAAATCCCCAGGATCTTTGAGGAAACAAATGCCCTGTGTTTCTCGTAAACGCATCAGACTCTTTTCCTTCTCAATCTGAGAAATTCTCACGGAGGTTCATCATGAAACAGCTCCCTCTCGCTCTCACACTCCTGACAGCCTTCGTTCTCAGTTCGGTCACCGCACAAGAGAACGTGCTGGCTGAAATCCGAAATCTCGCGTATCAGGACGTGAAAATGGACGGCTTTGTGCTGGAGAAGGATCAGGAGGTCTCGATCACTGCTGTTGGTGCCGGTGATCGAACACGCGATCTGTACACAACCGCGTGGATCCTGAGCAAACAAACGCGCGCGGTTGCCTGGAAATTGAGGAACGCGAAGGAGCGCCACGTGAGTCGGGGGCTTGCCGAATACTCAGACCAGATTACCCTTCCGAAAGGGGAGTACGAGGTCTACTACGCTGCATTTCCAGATTGGTCGGAAAATATCGAGGGCTTTGGCGACTTTATGGAGTATCTCGCTGACCGGATTTTTCATCCTAGCAGGAGAAGGGGCGAGTACCGTGATCTCTCCATTACAATTCGAGGGACTGGAACGCATGTCGGCAAGGAGGGCGTGGAACAATGGCACGAGCAATTGCGGAAGGACGCTCTTGTTTCACTCAGCGGCTTATGGGACAACGACTACGTGCACCAGGGCTTCATTCTTGACAAACCGATGGAGCTCGCTCTCTATGCTGTCGGTGAAGCCAACGGTGATGCAACATACGACTACGGATGGATTCTCGATACCAAGACAGGTGAGCGCGTGTGGCAAATGACCGACCGGAATACTCGCCACGCGGGGGGCGCACGGAAGAACCGCATGATCTCCGAGACAATCTCATTCCCCGCTGGGAAGTACGTGGCGTATTTCGTCACCGACGGCTCCCATTCGAACCGTGACTGGAATGCGCCCCCGCCGTACGATCCTCCGTTCTGGGGGTTGACCGTCAAACTCAAAGACGAGTCCTTGAGAAAGTATGCAAAGACATTTGACTACAAAGCAGCCAATGATCAGAACCTCATTGTAGATCTGACTCGCCTTAGAGACGATGAATTTCAGTCAAAAGCCATCACTCTCAGCAAGGCCTTGGATGTGCGCATCACCGCGGTTGGCGAGGGGCGCGATGGAGAAATGTTCGATTATGGATGGATCGTCGATGCGAAGACACGAAAGAAACTATGGACGATGGAGTACGGTGAAACCGAGCATGCCGGGGGAGATCAGAAAAACCGCATGGTCAACAAGGTACTCCACCTGGACAAGGGAAGCCACGTTGTCTACTTTGTCACCGACGGCTCGCACTCGTATCGCGATTGGAATGCTGCGCCTCCCTTCGATCCGGAGCATTGGGGAATCTCGCTCAACGCACTAAGCGAAGGATTCAACCCGAACGATGTGAGTGCATACGAAGAGCGTGAGGATAAATCGGTTCTTGCGCGTATTGTCGGCGTACGGGATGATGAGCGGAGGCGGGAATCCTTCACGCTCACGGAGAGGAGCGATGTCCGCATTTACGCCCTTGGCGAAGGCCAGGATGGCGACATGGCTGATTACGCCTGGATTGAGGATGCCAGCACTGGGAAGGTCGTATGGGAAATGACCTATCGCACGACCGAGTACGCCGGCGGAGCACGCAAGAATCGCCTTTTCGACAACACCATCGCTCTTCCCGCGGGAGAATATATTGTATTCTACGAAACGGATGGATCCCATGCATTCAACGACTGGAATGACGATCCTCCGAATGATCCCACCAGTTGGGGCGTCACGGTGTCTCTAATTGAGGAGACGCGACGCTAGAAGCCCGGTCGAAAAGCCAGTGGCTTAGATCTCACTGCCAAGACCGTCAAGAGAATCGAGTTGTTTTTCTTGGCGGTCTTTGTGTTTTGTTTTGACAGGATCCCTTTGGGGATGATTGATGATACTTTCCGGCCGCTTTTCGAGACGCGATCACTTACACACCGCGTGGATGGGACAGGCGAAATTCCCGCCTAGCACCTTGCGACCGTCGTTAGAGAAAACACAAAACCTGTTGCTGCCCGGACGACCGAAGACACGTTCGTGGGATGAAGGAGGAGCCCGCCCGACCAAGTCCCCGCCTGAACGACCCGTCCGAACGGCTAGGCCGGGCGGGCGTAGTCGGGCAGGGTTCGGGCAGGAAAACCCACCGTGTCGGAGTTTGAGCCTGCTACGCGGGCAGCAACAGGTTTGTTGAATCCACTGAGCGAATCGGTCAAATCTTATGCCATCTTCCCTGGCTGGGAAAACACAATCGAAAAGAGAGATTCCGATTACCAATTCAATCCTGCTTTACTAAGCAGAGGAAATACCATTCTAATTGTGAGAGGTGAGAATAAGAAGAGCATCACAGGGGGGCGCGGCGGGAGCCTTCACTTCCGAAAGACGGGACTCCCGGCAACGCATGCAAAAAAAATGCAGATAAAGATCATCCCGTCAAGAATGAGCTTTACCTGCACGCGAATACTTAAGACAGGAGATTTCCGCTAGTTCAACTTCGCAATCTTCACAGCCTCGGGCAACAAACTGACCGCCTTCTGGAACTGTGGATCGACTTCCAACATCACCGGATACCAGCCGTTATTCCCCCAAAGGGCTCGAGCGATCTCTGCCTTGAGCCGCGCTTTGATGTAGGCAACATCTTGTTGGAATTCCTTCTCTTCGATGCTCACACCTTTAGTCTTCGTGAACACCTGGAAATGGTCCAGAATCTGGTCGGTAACGGCATACGATCGGATAAAACTCTTCCGATCGGCACTGAACACTGACCGGATTTTCCGCCCCTCGCCGTCGAGATAGGCTGTGACAAACTGATAGAACATATCGCGCCGGAAGAGATTCTCTGTCGACTTGCTCAGGCTTGGGGGCTTGACGATGTAGTCGGGGGTAATGCCGCCTCCACCGTAGACCGCCCGGCCGCCATTGGTGTGGTAAACAAGGCCGAGCGAATCGGCCCTGGCTTTCGCATCCTTTCTATGCTCAAGGTTCTCCCCCTCCTGCTCCTCACGCTGAAACGCCTCAAGCTGATATTGCCCCTTGGCTTTCCCTTCGTACGATCGCTGAATCAGCCGTCCGCTCGGCGTATAGTAACGAGCGATCGTCATGCGAAGACCCGAGCCATCGTTGAAGGTCCACTGCCGCTGCACTAGGCCTTTTCCGAAACTCGTCTCGCCCACGATGAGTCCTCGATCCCAATCCTGGATCGCTCCGGCAACGATCTCGCTCGCACTCGCCGACGCATTGCCAATCAGCACAATGAGTGGAAGTTTCTCGCAGGGATCACCGCTGTTCGCAACATAGGACTCTTCGAGCTCTGCCGAGCGAGCTTTTGTATACACGATCTTCTTTGGCTTATCCTTCGTCCCTCCGTCCAGAAAGAGATCGGCCATGCGCACCGCTTCATCCAAGATCCCTCCTGGATTGTTCCGAAGATCAAGGATCAGCCGCTTCATGCCTTGTTCACGCAAGGACTGGAGCGCTCTCGTCAGCTCTTGGCCGGTCTTCATGCCGAACTTGTTCACGCTGACGTAGCCGGCCTCCTCGTTCACCATCATCGCAACATCAATGCTGGTGATGGCGATCTCCGCGCGTGTAATCTCATACACAAGGAGCTCACCGACGCTAGGGCGGGCGATTGTCACTTTTACTTTTGTCCCCTTTGGTCCCCGTAGTCGCTGCGATGCCTGGTCTGCCGTGAAGCCGATGGCCGTCGTATCGTTGATCCTCACAATTCTATCATTGGAGAGGATGCCAAGCATTGTTGCCGGGCTGCCCCCCATGGGCTCAATGACGATGATCGTGTCATTGAGGGCGCGAATCATCAGACCAACGCCCTGATAATTCCCCTGCATATCTTCGGTCGCACGCTGAAAGATTCTCGGGGGAAAATAGACAGAGTGGGGATCAAGCTGCTCCAGCAAGCCGGTTATCGCCCCTTCGGTGAGCTTCCGGGTGTCAACCGTGTCAACATAGTACTTGTCGGCAAGGACAAGGATGTCCTTGAACTTGTTCAGTTGCTCATAGATGTTGTCGGCGGAAACGAGCGCCTTCCCCTCAAAACCAACAATGACTCCTACCACCATCATCGCAACGACCGTCCACACAGAAAACGTCTTTTTCATTAAAGCACCTTCAAATGATAGAGAACTTCTAGCTCTTCCAACGGAGCTGAGCAACCGTTAGTTCCTCGGCGATGCGAAGCAGCTCAAGGAGACCGGCCGGCTGCCAAACCATTGCATCTCAAGGTACGTAAAAAACACGAGAGAGAAAACCTGCTGTGACAAATTGTACGCGTTGAAAAAAAGGAAAAGCCATCCCAAAACCGCAGGGATGGCCTTTCCGGCGATGCAGGTGATGCATCTCAGCTCTCAGAAACCGAGCTTGATGAATGGAACGTGGAATGAATTATGAGCACGTCGTTCAAAAACACTCCTCTGTGCCATGGCGTTTCCCTACCGACCTTGGTGCACAATGCATGCCGAATGTGGTACAGCCCAACGGTTTCCGAAGCGCATTCTTTTTCTCAACGCACTCAGCGGCTCTTTGGCAGAAGCATGAGGAGCTGCTGCTGAAGCAGCTCCCAGAACCGCCGGATATGCACCTCTTGCGTTCGTAAGTGACTCACGACCACACGAATTGTGTAACGATCCCC
>Ga0315295_10002772_pt1 | contig 14821 bp, 11 predicted proteins | sample YL17G14_0_MG_FD_204453 | JGI IMG/M metagenome (GOLD analysis project Ga0315295, IMG submission 204453) | Sediment microbial communities from Yellowstone Lake, YNP, Wyoming, USA - YL17G14_0 | ecosystem: Environmental > Aquatic > Freshwater > Lake > Sediment | place: USA: Wyoming | collected...
GCTGCCCGGATGTGGGCTGCTGATCTGGCACATTGACGAAAGTGTTGTGTTTGACAATAGTGCAAACGCAAACCAGAATCGCCGACTGGTTGACCTGAAACAAGCCGATGGTCTGAATAGTTTAGACATTCCAAATGGAAACCGTGGTGATGCGGGTGACCCATTCCCAGGGTCGTCGCTCAATCGTACTTTCAATGCCTCATCTAACCCCAAAAGCATTCTCTACAACGGCAGCCCGAGCGGCGTAAGTGTCACAAACATTGCCGAGTGCAATTCTACAATGATCGCTAACCTGTTCGTGCCCAGTTTCTCTGACGTGTACCCCACCGATTGGGCTTGGAAATGGATTGAAGCGCTATCCGCATCCGGAGTGACCACGGGCTGTGGCAGCGGCAACTACTGCCCGCAGGAGGCTGCCGCACGGTCACAGGTGGCAGTGTTGCTGCTGCGAGCCAGGTACGGCAGCGGGTACACTCCGCCAGCCGCGGCCGGGTTCTTTACCGATGTACCGACAAATTACTGGTCTGCGAATTGGATTGAACGATTGTTCGACGAGGGCATCACTAACGGTTGTGCGACAAACCCGCTGCTCTATTGTCCGGACGACGATGTCACGCGGGCACAGACAGCGGTGTTCCTGCTGCGAACCAGGTATGGCAGTAGTTACACCCCGCCACCAGCCACAGGGATCTTCGCGGATGTGCCGACGAGTTACTGGGCGGCGAACTGGATCGAGCAACTCTACACAGAAGGGATCACCAGTGGTTGTGGCACCAACCCACTGCTTTACTGCCCGGAGAACAGTGTCACACGCGCAGAGATCGCCGTGTTTCTGGCACGCACGTTTAACCTGGCAATTCCATAGCGCGGCTTCCAGCCGAAGGTGCCGGCACTTTCAGCCGCAACCAAATGGGCTGTCATTGCGAGACCGGCGCACTTTGCCGGTCGAAGCAATCCCCTCCTCGACCAGGAGATTGCTTCGCAAAAGGCGCTCGCAATGACAAATTGTCGAAGCAATTCCCTCGCAGGCCATGAGATTGCTTCCCTGGCCTAGCCCGCCAGGGCAGGCGCACACCGTCCTGCGTTCGGTGCAGGGAAAACCGCTCGCAATGGCAGTGCATTCAGAATCTTCGCGGTTGCGACCGAGTAGGTGCTGTGCATAGTTTTTCAAGAGTAATACTTATAGAACGCCGACGGTCGGCCAGCCTACGGGATTTTCGGATGCAAAACGATAATGGAGGCTAGAATGCAGAGAATGCGGAGATGGAAGGGCATGCACTGGCTCTCTTTGCCGATGTTGCTCATAATCCTTTTGATGGGCAGCTCTCCGGCCTGGGCACAGGCAGCGCGGGAGGATGGGCAACCTCCTCGGGGCGAGCCGGCAGGTCCGGTTTTTCAAAATAGCCCCTATGCCACCTCCTCAGGACTGTGGGCGGCGCCAGCGGATTGGCAGCCGCAACTCCAACCCGCCTCAGGGCCCGCGCTTGCCGCCAGTGCTCCCGATGACTATGGATACACCTGGGATGACACGCTTCCTTTTGCCTGGATGGATGCCACAACGGGCACCGACACCGGGATGAATGGTGCAAGCGGCGGGCAGCATTTCGGACCAGTGGATCTGGGCTTTTCCTTTCGCTATTACGAGAACACCTACACCCAGGTGCACATTGCCGCCTCCGGCTTTTTGACTTTTACCGACGCGGGCGCCTGGCCCAACTATTCTCAAATTCCTGCACCTGGCGAGCCGAACAACGTCATCGCCCCGTACTGGGCGCCGTTGTATTTGTCTGCAAGCGGCCCAACAGGGCGGGTTTACTATCTGCGCGGCGGGACTGCACCCACACGCTATTTTGTCGTCGAGTGGTATGACGTGGCCGGAGGCAGCGCCTCGGACACCATCGGCGGCGATGACCTTTTTCGTTTCGAGGTGATCCTCTATGAGAATGGGGATATCCTCTTCCAGTATGATCAGATGCGTTATACGGGCAGCCGCTGGTGCGGCGCGGCAGGAATCGAAGATGCTGCTGGGGCAGATGGGCTCACCTACCTCTCCTTCTGCGTCGCTGCTCCCTCGGGTGTAGCCGTGCGCTTTTCCCGTCCTGCGCCTGGGGCACGGGTGCGGGTTTCACCCTCTTACCAGAGTGGTTTTATCAGTCCGGGAAGTACCCTATCCGGGCCTGTTTCGATAACCAACCTCGGTGACCTGGGCTCGGATACCTTCGATCTGACAGCCACCTCGATTTGGCCGGTTTCCTTGCTGGCTGCGGATGGCACGACCCCCCTCAGCGACACAGATGGCGATGGCATAGCGGACACGGGACCCCTAGTACAGGCTGGCACGGTACAAGTGACTGTAAGTATGGCGGCGCCGTCCAACGCTAGTGTAGGATCAGGCGACACGCTGGCATTGACTGTAACTTCTTCTCTCGACACAGGCGTATCCAAGACCGTCACTATCCAGGCAGCCGTCCCGGCGCGCTTTGCTCAAGTCTTCCGCGACGACGCGGATGGCGCCATAAGTCTCTTGCTGGTGCAGCCGCAGGGCTGGCAGCGTATCCAAGCCACCAGCAATGCCTGGTGGGGATACAATTCCGCTGTCGCCGAGACCAGCGAGGGCAATCTGCTGTCCATCTGGCAAAGGTGGCGTTATTTAGACGGGCGCCCGGTGATCGTCTCTGAACTGGAAACCACCTTGCTCGACCATGCCGGCAGCAGCCTACAGCAGGTGACCAGGCTGGCGGATCACAGCGCAACGGCCCAGGATACTTATGATGAAGAACCGGTTGTGGCGGCTGCGTCCAATGGGTCAATCGGCATTGCCTGGCGGCAGCGCCAGATTCGCGAAGTAGCGGGTGGTGCACAAGAGAATTGGAATGTTTTTTTCGCCATTCTCAATCCCACGGGAAGGCTCGCTTACGGTCCACTCAACCTGACTCAAAACAATGACTGGTACCAGTCTGATCCACCAACCTACGGCGTGCCGCGCTTCTGGAACGTTCGCCTGGCCGCCAGCGACGATAACCATTTCGTGGTTGCCTGGCAGCGGGAGAGCCAGGAAGCGTCCAGCGGAGCTTGCAGCAACGATTGTCTGCTCGATGACATCTATTACGCCGTGCGGGATGCTGCCGGGGACCCGCTCAAACCCGTCACCCAACTCACCGTGGACACCCTGAGCGCGAACGAGGGATATTCTTCTCCGGCAGTGACACACTTGAATGGGAACCGCTGGCTGTTGGCTTATAGTCACACACAGGGAGGCATGGCTTATTCTGTGCTGGATAGTCAAGGGAACGTGGTGCGGGACAGGTCTTTCATCGGGGAAAGCGGCCGGGCGCCGGTTGCACTGCAACTTGTTCCATCGCACAGCGCCTACTCGGCAGGGCGCATTATCCTGGCGTGGACTGCCTGGACGGGTTCTAACCCCCAGATATGCTATATCGTATTGGATGGCACCACCTACGCGCGCATCGCAGGACCTACCCTCCTCAACAACCCCGCGGCGGCGACCGGCGATGATTTTGCTTCGTTGGCGCCGGATTCGACTGGTCATGCCATTCTTACCTGGATGGATTATGGTGCGAATGATCGCCGCAATCTGTATTACGCGTTGCTGGATGGGGACGGGAATCTGGTCACCTCACCGATGATCTTTCTCTCCGCCGGAACTCCTGGGACGGGCAGTCCGCGCATCGAAACCAGTTTCGCTGGCTACGGCAATACTTCTTACCGCCAGTTCCTGGATGTGCCATTGACCTATTGGGCAGCCGGTTGGGTCGAGCGCTTGTACGATGCCGGCATCACGAACGGCTGTAACCAGAACCCACCCCTCTTTTGCCCCGAACAATCTCTGACACGCGCCCAAATGGCCGTGCTGTTGGGACGGGCGCTGCACGGCGCGGCCTACGTGCCGCCGGCTGCCAGTGGTACCGTGTTTGGAGATGTGCCTGCCTCGTATTGGGCGGGCAATTGGATCGAACAACTTTACCGCGATGGAGTTACCCGGGGTTGCGCCAGCGCGCCATTGAGCTATTGCCCGGAAGGAAACGTGACGCGTGCCGAGATGGCGGTGTTTCTCGTGCGGGCAACTCACGGCAGCGCCTACGTTCCGCCATCTGCCAGCGGGATTTTCAGCGATGTTCCCACCAGTCATTGGGCGGCAGCCTGGATCGAGCAACTCTATGCGGATGGGATCACGACCGGCTGCGCCAGCGCGCCCTTGCGCTACTGTCCGGAAAGCAGCATAACGCGCGCCCAAACAGCGGTGCTCCTGGGGCGCGCTTTTGACGTGCCGTAGCAGCCTGCCGGAGAATCCCTTGTAGGGCAGGTTTCCATACCTGCCGACAGAGGGGTGGCGGCTATGGAAAGCCGCCCTACAGGTCCTCTCTCCGACAAACTGCTAGCAAGAAATCCTACCCGTATCTGCTGCTCTTGCATTCCGTTATAAAGGGTGTAGGAGTAAGGAGAAAGCAGCATAGCCCCGAAAGACCCCCTGCTCCGTCTGGCACAGGCTTATGACTCGGATGCCTTGAGCCAGATTTTTGATAGTCATTATGAGCGCGTCTACCAATACGCCTACCGCCGGCTAGGAAACCAAGAGGCAGCCCAGAGTATCGCCTCCGACGCTTTCTACCGCCTGTTGGTTGCCTTCCAGAACGGAAAGGGACCGCGGGATGGCGTCTTGCTCTGGCTATATCGCACCGCGCACAACCTGGTGATTGACGTCTATCGCCAATCCTTGAAGCAGACGCTCCCACTCGACGAGACGCTCCTGAGCGACAAGGACCCCTCGCCGGAGGAGGCTTTGGTGGCGCAGCACGAGCAGGAGCAGGTGCGCCTCGCATTACGGCTGCTAACGCCGGACCAGCAACAGGTGATTGCGTTAAAGTTTATGGAAGGATTGAAGAACGAGCAAGTGGCTAAGATTATGCAGATATCGGTCGGTGCCGTCAAATCGTTACAACACCGTGCGCTGGCAAGCCTCGCCAGGATTTTATCCACGCACCTACTTGGCAGGGGTGGCGTTCTATACGCGCGGAGAAGGATTCGAGATGACGCTGAATAACCCCGGTTTCCGGGGTGAGGCCGACCGCCTGGATGAATTGCTTTGCGCAGCACCTACTCGGTGCGCAGCACCTAATCGGCGGGATGGTAGCCAAAAACGCAACCATGATGGCAACACCGCCCGAGTAGGTGCTGTGCATGAGCCCCCCTGCGCAGCACCTACTCGGCTGGCGATGTTGGTGGCCGTGGCGCGTCAGGTGGAAGCGTTGCGCCCGGTTCCTGCCCTGCCTGCTGGTGGGATCACCTCAGCGCGCCAAATCTTCCTGGCCCAGGCCGCCCGGATGCGTTCCATAATGGTAGCCCGAAATCAGGCTACCAGGAATGCCCAATCTTCAGCCACCAGGCAACATGTGCACTGGTATAACCGGCTACACGCAGTGTGCTGTGCATGGGCAAAGTCCCGGCAAGCCGGGGCATCCTCCCGGCGAGAAGGGGCCAGGCTGCGCCCTCACCCTTCGACCAGGCTCACCCGTGCCTACGGCACTGGCGCAGGCAGGGCAAGCCAGGGGAAGCGGGCGTTCGCTTCTGTAATGGTTGCGCAGTTGGCAACCATGGCGGCAGTAGCCCTCCTTTTTCTCTTCTTGAGCCTCACGACAGGCATTGCCATGGGCAGCCTGGGGAAGGCTGCGCAAGCCAGCCTGCCGGGGGATCGCTTCTATGTCTACAAGATCGCACAGGAAAACCTGGATGCAGCCTTGACTTTTGACTCCTTCAGCCGGGTCGCCCTGTACGTGGAACTGGTGAAGCAGCGCAGCGAGGAAATCTTCAAACTGGTGCAGGCAGGGCGCACGGCTCCCGTCGAGACGGCGAGGCGCTTGCAGCAGCACCTTGTCGCTGCCTTCCTGGCTGCCAGCCAATTGCCTGACCCACAAATGGAAAGCGCCCTGCTGCAGATTCGCCAGGTTTCACTGAGCACACAAGTCACGCTGGAGCAAGCGGAGTGGATGGCAATCGACGACCCATCGCGCATCACTTTGGATGTCGCCTCCTACGCGGCGATCAATGCCAGCGCCTTGGCGGAACAGGGATTGGCGGATCCGCAGGAGTTCCGCCTCCTGATGAGCGCGCTGCCCCCCCTGCCGAGCGCGACCCCCTCCTCGGTGCCTGTGATCATCTACCCGCCCTTCAATCCAACGCCCGTGTCGGTCATTCCAACCGCGACCATCGAATCCTTCAACCCGCCGGCCTTCTCTCCAACGCCCTCGCTGACGAGCGTGGCTGTCGGCGCAACGCCGGTTCCCGCTACGGCGACCGGTACACCTATCAACCCACCCCCACCCCCTGCCACCCCCTCGCCGACGAACATCGCGGTCGGCTCAACACCGACCCCTGCCACGGCGACGACGACGCCAACTCCAACGGCGACCGAGACACCTGAACCGCCGCCCTTCATAACGACCCCAACGCCAATCGTCAATTCGGGGGGAGGAAATTAATCGCAAAACTCATATTGGGGGTCATTGCGAGGAGCGTAATTTGCGACGAAGCAATCCCCTCCTAAGCCAGGAGATTGCTTCCCTGGCCTAGCCCGCCAGGGCAGGCGCAAAAGGCGCTCGCAATGACACCTCAATTGTCATTGCGAGGAGCGTAATTCCCTGCCCTTGCGGGCTGGGCAAGGGTGCGACGAAGCAATCCCCTCCTAAGCCAGGAGATTGCTTCGCTCCGCTCGCAATGACAGCATGGGCTCGCAAGAAAGGAGGTGGCTCCGAACCCTATTGAATTCGTTGTCACTGGTGCTGATTTACTATAAACTGATTCAAGGTTTTTCTTGTACTATGTCACCCTGAGCCGAAGCCCTGAGCGCAGCGAAAGGGCAAGCGAAGAATCTCCTCCGCTCAAGGTAAACTCCACGAAGGGTCTCCCGCCCTGTGGGCGGAGATTCTTCGCCAAATAGGTTTCTCTCGCCTATCAACAGACATAAAGGAGTTCCCATGAACAAGCGTAAGATTTTCCTCATCATCACGGCTTTCATCCTCACCTCGATCATTGCTGGCAGCCTTGGAGCTGTCGCCGTGCTGGCTGCCTGGCCTTTTAGCGATGTCAACCCAGGCGATTGGTTCTACAACGACGTCTATTGGCTTTCCAGCAATGGGATCACACAAGGCTGCACCGCCAGCCAATACTGCCCCAATAGCTATGTCACCCGCGCCGAGATGGCGGCCTTCCTGCACCGCGAAGCCGGCGCACTGGCGGCGGCCGGCGTCCACGTCACGCGCGATGGAGCCAATAATCCGGTGATCGAGGATTGGTTCAACAACTATAACGGCGTTGCGCCGACGATTGGGGGAGTTGGCCAATACGAGATTAATATCGGCTTTACCGCCACAGACAGGTTTGTAATGTGCACTGTGGACACAAACTATGTGGACACGCGCGACGCACATTGTAATGCCAGCACTCCCAGCGGCAACACTGTGCGCGTCAGAATTGTTAATAATGCTGGCTGGGATACGCCGGGCGAGTTCTGGCTCTTGGTTTACGGCCAGTAAGCGTTTGACGAAGCCCCGCGTACTTAGCGGGACAAAGCCCCGCGTACTTCGCGGGACAAAGTCGCCCCCAGACTTCGGAAGTCTTTTAGGAATCTACAGGATTTTGAAGCCTTATGAAAGACTTCCGAAGTCTTTGAACAGCCCGTATCCACAGGGCCGGATCCAGACTTCGGAAGTCTTTGAGGCAGATTCGCAAACCTGCTGAGTTTTGAAAATATAATGTCTGCCAGAATCCTGTCATTGCGACTCATCCTGTCATTGCGAGGAGGGTGCTCTTCCCGACGAAGCAATCCCCAATTTACTAGGACTTTCCCTGCTACGAGGAGATTGCTTCGCTCCGCTCGCAATGACACCCTGTTGTCCGAGGAGATTGCTTCCCTGGCCTAGCCCGCCACATCGTCCCGATGTCCTTGCGGGAGGGCAGGCGCGCACCGTCCTGACGGTCGGTGTCAGGAAAAACCGCTCGCAATAACATATCTAAGGCGCATTAAGGCAGACTTCCGAAGTCTCTGGGCTAAAAAATGTGCGTTGCATCTGATAGTGTGGGCGAAGGACAATGAATGAAAACAACGGACTATTTCAAAACCAGTGTCGTTGCTCGCCGCCCTGACATCAAAACAGAATGGATTGAGTACGTGCTGAGCAATCCAATTCGCACAGTAGTTCAAACCAATGGGCGCATTCGCCGTTGGGCTCTCATTGCAGAAGTTGGAAAACACTTGCGGGTTGTGACCGAATCCGACGGCGAGACGGTGCATAATGCGTTTTTCGACCGTCGTTTCAAACCTTAAAGGAGACAGACCATGCTGTTTGAATACTATCCAGATAGCGACATGCTCTATATAAAACTTGCTGACGGAACAAATGCAGAATCCGAAGAGATTTCGCCAGGGGTTGTGCTGGACTTTGACGCAAGCAATCGGGTTATTGGTGTTGAGATTGAAGACGCCAGCAAATTCATTGACCTATCGCGGTTGGAGTTGAGGGCTTTGCCCGTCACCAATTTGATTCTCAGCGAGAGAATTCCAGCAGGAGCGTGACATAGCATACGCACGAACGGGGAACACAGGGCTTCGGGAAGGGACCGGGGGAGGGGTTCCTCTCGAAGAGCCTGCGGCCAGCGCGTTGTGTTTGACGAAGCCCCGCGTACTTCGCGGGAAAAAGTCGCCCCCAGACTTCGGAAGTCTTTTAGGAATCTACAGGATTTTGAAGCCTTATGAAAGACTTCCGAAGTCTTTTGAACAGCCCGTATCCACAGGGCCAAATCCCCGTTAGAGACTTCCGAAGTCTCCCAGACTTCGGAAGTCTGAGAGTTAGCGACATGCCTCGCAGACCAACCCCCTTTATGCCTGGTGTTTACTACCATCTCTACAATCGCGGCAACAACCGCCAGGCTGTATTCTTTGAATCTGGAAATTACCTCTATTTCTTGCGCGGGGTCAAGAAATATGTGCGTCAGGTGGCTGAAATTGTCGCCTATTGCCTGATGCCCACACATTATCATTTGCTGGTGCGGGTCAAGACTTCGGAAGTCTCCAAGACTTCCGAAATCTCACCTGTGGTCTCGCGTGCCATGCAGAAATTATTGATATCTTATACCAAGGCAATAAACAAGCGCTTTTCCCGTGTTGGCGCGTTGTTTCAGGGGCAGTTCCAGGCAAGACCGATCCAGCGTTACGATCACCTGCTCAACTTGTGCATTTATATTCATGCAAATCCAGTCATTGATGGACTGGTTACAACCCCCGAAGACTGGGCATATTCCAACTACCTTGAATGGCTGGGAGCGCGGGAAGGCAATCTGGTTGACCGTGAATTCATCGCAGACCATTTTTGGTTCGCCTACAGAATATCGCAGTATTATGATGGAATATATTAAGACCCGTTCGCTGCCCGAGGATGTTAGGACATATTTGCAGGCTTTTGAGTGAGACATGCAAGACTTCGGAAGTCTTTGAATAGCCCGTATCCATACAGCCGAATCCAGACTTCGGAAGTCTCCAAGACTTCCGAAGTCTTTGAATAGCCCGTATCCACACAGCCGAATTTCCGTTATAATAGTTGTGGCGGCAGCTACTACTCCGCCGCGAGACGATTCCATGACAAGGAGGTAATGCCCTGGCACAGAGGAAAACACACACAGTGCCGGTAAAACCGGCAAACTCAAACCCCGTTCGATCAAACTTTGTACGTTCAAACTTGTAAAGGAGAATAAGAAATGAGTACGAAAATCTTTAAAGCCCTATCCATCCTGGTCGCCTTTTCGATGCTTGTGATGGCTGTGGGTGTTGTGGGCGTGCAGCCAGCGAGGGCAGCCTTAGATGTTGCTGGTCCACCCAACGGGTTCTATACCGCGCGAACTGGTGCCGCTCCAAGTGCGATAGCCAATCCAGCCGCCCTGCCCTTCTTCGACGACGACATTAACCTGCCCGCAGATGCAGCCGCCGCTGGCGATGTGGCCTTGTGCGGGAGTATCCCTGTCGGCCTTGATCAAGTATGGCTCTTCAGCGCTACTGCTGCAGGGATGGGCGGAGAAACAGCGCGCGCTCATGTGTTCACAGGCACCGCTGCGGCGAACCTCGATGTGGTGGTTGGCATTTTCCAAGCGTCCGCTGCCGGTACGTTAGAAGCGGTTCTGAATTGCGCCACCAACTCTGGATCGTCCAGCCGTGAAATCGACGTAGTGGTTGCGGTTCCTGAGGGCAAACGCATTTATGTTCTAATCGGCTCGGTTGGGGTAGTCGTCCCGACTAACGTCGATTACCATGCTTGGGTCACCATGGGTGATGATCCCTCCGGCGGCGTCATCGTCGCTGGATTGTCAGACCCCGCGGCTGGTGCCTTTGCCAATGATGATTTCATCCTGTACGACACGGATGATGAAGCCGGCTACTTCGCAGGAGACCTGGAAGTGACTCCGTTTAATGACTTAGGCCCCGTAACCGGTCCACAGAAGTTAAACTACTTCGTCGACGTGGACGCGACCCACACCTATAACCTGGGTCTGGTCCGGACGAGCACTGCTCTTGCTACCGACGGCCAAGCCATCCTTAGTACCAATATCGGATCGTATTTCTATAGTAGGGTCGCAGCAACGGGACTTCATCAAGACTGGAATGCCGAAGCTACCGCAACCCTAAGGTTCTCAGGACAGGCGCTCAATGCGACCGGTACGGCTGGTGCAGACTTTGTTGCCGGTTCTAGTACTACGGTGTGCCCGGCAGGTGGACAATTGGGCTATTGTCAATTGGATACCGGCCTGGTTGATTCCTTTGCCGGTGCGTTGACAGAGGATGTTGATGTGAGCCCAGGCGCGTGGGATGTCGGCATCTACGATGATAATGCCGGTGTTACCTTTGCCAATAACGCCGCCGACTACTTCCTTGCCGCGGCAGGGCAAAGCCTTGGAATTGCCCAGATTCTCCCCGTCAACCTGCGTGCCTACGTGAGCGGTGCGGCGCTTGTGCGCTTGGGTGTGCCTTCGGTTGTCTCAACTTGGACTGACGCCGATATTTTCCCGTCGGTTGGGTTCCTGCAAGTGGGTCTTGACTTTGACGGTGCTGATACTTGGTTGCCAGCGAACGGCTACAATCCAGATCTAGCTGCTGAGATGACAGGAGAGAATGTAATCCTTTCGCCCGGCGTGGAGTATGACCTCACGGGTAATGTTGATATCGATAAGGGTGGTAACGATTTCTTCCTGACGCCGATAACCAACCCGTGGAATTTCACGGCGACGGACTTTTCCGTGGCGGTGCCGGTTCCAGCGTATGACCCCATCTTCGGCATGTGGCAAGATCGTAATGCTAACTGGGCGAAAGGAGCGACTGAGCATACCTTCAGGATCTCATCCTTCGCTTGGAGCGGCGCAAATGTCGCGCGTGGTGCCTGGGTGGACGGCATGGGACACGAACTAGTCGCAATCCGGTACCCTGATAACACCCGAGAAAACTGTTTGACCGGACTCGCGGTCACGGACGCTGGTGGTGGCAGGGATGCAATCAGCCCCTGCTATGTGGTTGTGAATGGTGTGACCGGAGTCACATTACTGGACAATTCCTTCGGCATAACGGCCTTGACCCCGACCATGAGTGGTATCGGCCGCTGGCAAGTCCAGACATGGTTGCAGATGCTCCCCGCTGGTGGTAACGTAACCACTGGAACAGCTCAGCTCTTGTACACCAGCAGTCCCGCAGACGCCACGATAGATCACTGGGCGTGGAACTATATAATGGGAGCGTACGAGATGGGCATCACGACTGGCACAGGCGCTGGTTTCGAACCTGAAATGGTCGTGACGCGTGCTCAGATGGCGGTGTTCGTGCTGAGAGCCGAACATGGAGGTGCGTACACTCCACCGGCGGTTGGCACTAGCACCGGTTTCGCGGATGTCCCCACGACATACTGGGCGGCAGCCTGGATCAAGCAGTTTGCGGCAGAAGGCATAACGACTGGTTGCACTGCTGGCAATTACTGCCCCGACAACAGCGTAACGCGCGGTGAAATGTCGCTCTTCCTGGAGAAGATGGCGCGCTGGATCGTCATGAATGGTGGTAATGCCTACTTCGCCCAAGACGGAATTGGCACATTCGCAAATGGCAATGCCGCCCTTGGCACCCCTGGCGGTATTGCTAATACCGCTGGCTATGACGGTCTCTTCATTGACGTGCCGATCAGCCACTGGGCGGCTATATGGATCGAGGAACTAGCTGCTGATGGGATCACGGCCGGCTGCGGTGGTGCGCTTGCCGAGGGCACATGGAAGTATTGCCCGGAACAGCCGGTGACTCGCGGTGAGATGACGGCTTTCCTGGCCAGGGCGTTCTATGAGGCAAATCCTGGTTTTGTGGGCTATGTCTTCCCAAGCCCGCCTAGGTAAGCGAAGTATTGAGTTAAGTAGACTAGTGGACTGATACACGGCCGCCTGCCAGGGCAAAGCCGTGCGCCAGGACAATATAGTAAAACGATCCCCCGGGTTCCTTTGGAGCACGGGGGATTTCTCTTTATTAACTGATGTTACGCACCCTCCCCGCCGAAAGTCCCCGCGCAGTACCCGCAGAAAGAAGAAATCCCCCGCATCGAAAGGTGCGGGGGATTTTTTTATCTATTCTCAGTGTTCACGAAAACGTAGTTTGACAATGTCGAGCTATTGTATTATCCCTCTTGGATTCAACTTGTTAGTGCAACAGACTGTATTCGCATCCTACCCATGCGCCTCGAAGATTTCGTCAATCACTTGCATAAATGTTGGCGCTGGCGCAGGAGATACGGCTGAAGTGGTATGTTTATGTTCTGCCAGGGAGAGGAGGGGGCGATGGGCGGCGTTGTCGTAACGGAAAACCAGAGCCTCTTTGGAATCCTGATAGTGATAGGCGTACATCAACCTGGGTTCAGATTGGGTCAGATCGACGAACTCGCGGAAGTGCAACTCGGAATCATCTTCGAAAGCCAGGATACCGGAAATGAAGCCGCGTAACATGGATCGCTGGTCTACCTGCAAGTTGACCACACGGGCCTGACCCGAGGCCAGGAGCGTGTCTATCAGCAGCGTGATGGCTTTTGCATATTCAGGGAAGCTGGTAGTGGGCATGTTCCAGTTCCCCTAATTCATCTTCCAGCCCAGCCAGTAATTTGGCTTCACCGGTCCACTCGACGTATTCCAGATCGCCCCCGGCTAAATCCTCAGCAGTCATATTTTTTAGGAAGTGAGCGGTTGTCACCTGGTATCGCATTTCGAACTCGGCCAGATAGCGTCGCGTGCGCTCGACGCTATTCCTCAAACGCGCCTTATACAAATCCAAAGCCCGTATCACGCTTTGGGCGGTTTGCTCTCTTGGCATTTCAATCACAAATTGGATGCTCATGGCTTTTTCTCCAGTGGTGAACAAACCCACCCGTTCAACGCTTTCGGCGGGGGCTGGCTCGTGCTATTTTACCTTAGATTTCCAAAGTCTTGGAGAATTCGGAAGTCTGAGTTTACTACGGCAGGTCGAATGTACTCACCAGGAAGACTGCCATCTCGGCGCGCGGGGAGGAATTGAATCTATCGTCCCGCAGGTTCAATCTAAAGAATCCGGACACTTGCTTAGAAACCTGCGGGACGATTGTTATTACAGAAAGAAGTCTAACCGAATTGTTTTGTTGCAAGCCGCGTTATTGCAGAAAAAGCGATCAGGGTGTAAAGGGCGTAGTCAGTGTTTCGGAGGGCTGGAGTACAAAGGTCGTTCGAGTAACTCTAAAATTTGCTCCTGCAACATTCCATTGAACTGCAGCATAGAATACCACACCATCGAATTTTGTCAGGGTATAGGGAGTGGTTAATGCGTAATAACGGCAGGCCGAATCGGTACGATCGGTACCATCACCAGCGCGCCAGGTATAGCCGCCTGTATCACCAGCATCTGAGGTAAAGGTGTCTAAATCAAAACCTAACAGTGTTGCGTTGGCGGTGGCTTGATAGCAGAAATCAACACCCACCAGTTGCATTCTCCTGCCGTATAAAACAGTCGGGATGGAAGGTTGAATTGTTATCCAAGCGACCCCGGCGGTTGCTTTCGTTATATCTGTACTATAACCGAGATTGTCAAAGGATAAATCATCTGCTGCTGACCTTTTTAGCCATTCCCCATTCCCCGGGGTGATCATGATCAACCCTGTGGAAGGTGGTACCTCAGCCTGTTTTTGCAGCATTTTTGCCATCTCTGCGCGGGTGATGTAGTTTTCAGGCCTATACGTGCCATCTACGTAGCCAGTTGAAACGCCGTTATCTTTCAGCCAGCAGATGAAGGTTTCGGCCCAATGCCCATTGGTGTCGGAAAAACAGCCCGTTGAAGCAAAGGTTTTCCCGGCCCAAAAGGCGGCCACAAGAAGCACAGCGGCAATCCCAATAGTGACGAACAGAAATTTGCGTTTCATAAGCATCTCCTTTGAATTAGGATATTGAACAGGAACGATCTCTGATTTTATTGTATCATACCTGCTTGGTAAATTCAATGACCTCACCAGCCCTACGTCTTACAGCAGGAGGAAATTCGCATTGCACACTCCTGCCTGAAGCAAGCCTCTGTTGCGAGGAGATTAGAGACTTCCGAAGTCTCCCAGACTTCGGAAGTCTGAGAGCTAGCGACATGCCTCGCACACCGTCCTGGTAGAGACTTCCGAAGTCTCCCAGACTTCGGAAGTCTGAGAGCTAGCGACGTGCCTCGCACACCGTCCTGGTAGAGACTTCCGAAGTCTCCCAGACTTCGGAAGTCTGAGAGCTAGCGACATGC
>Ga0315295_10002773_pt1 | contig 14819 bp, 36 predicted proteins | sample YL17G14_0_MG_FD_204453 | JGI IMG/M metagenome (GOLD analysis project Ga0315295, IMG submission 204453) | Sediment microbial communities from Yellowstone Lake, YNP, Wyoming, USA - YL17G14_0 | ecosystem: Environmental > Aquatic > Freshwater > Lake > Sediment | place: USA: Wyoming | collected...
TAAATGAATATCAAAATAAGCTAACCAGAAGGCTATCACTTGATGACTATAATGTTTCATATTGTAGAGAAATTCATCGCACGGTAGAAAACATATTGGTTTTATTAAACATTCACAGCATGGGCATTTTGAAAGTATTCGATACTTGGCGTTTGTATATGGGCATTTGCCGATATCTGCAGGCAATAGTCTTGATTCCTTCCTGCATCCGTTGCAGATTTTACCGGCAGCCGATGGGTGCTTCATCCTTCTCCACCTTAGCCAACAAGCTAACCATTCCGTGACCAGCCATATTCATCTTAAACTCTTTAGGAAGATAAGGAAATATTGTATCAGGTGAAAAAGCTTTCCATGCTCCAAGTAAATGACCAAGCCCAATAGTCTCAAGGGCCAATTCTTGGCTACCCATTTGAGCGCCCATCTCTATGTAGTTATGTTCTTTACCATCGAGCCATTCGGGGTATTGGGTGCGGACAAGTTCAAGAAACTTTTCTTTATCTCCAATCTCTAATGGTTTTATTGCTACTTCAAAAAATGTTAGATTAACGGTGTGCCCGCCTGGTTGATTATTTTCTGGATTCTCCACATGATCAAAACATTTTCCACAGAGACAGGCACCACGCAGTACATGGTCAGTTACATAGGTTCCAAGATTTGTTATCATCAGTGACCTCCTTTTTAGGTTCAGCGTTATGTTTTCTAATTTCAGCATGCATGGCGAGCAATACTAAGTTCTGTTCAGTTAATAGATTGATGACTTGGGTGGCAATCTCAGCATCTAACTTCCGTTTAGCGGTTGCTCCCCATCTGGCAGAAATTGGATGTAGTATCCATGATGCGATGGCATACACAAGGATAAAGAGACTGAAATAATAAAATATGTCGATTGCGGTGACATAGATTTTGGGTAGAATATCTCCAAAGTCTGCGTAGTATCTTTGGACTGAGAGCCAATTTAGAAATTGAGTAATTATTTCAGTAATCATGATTCATTTTCCTTTCTTTAAGTTATGAGTTTGGTTTAAACGGGTAATACATTACATCTCGACTTGCACGTGCAGCACTTGCAAACTCTGGGCATGATTCTTGGCATATTATTTTAAGCAGACACTCTTTGCATGGACAGTTAATTAGATCTTTTATGCCTATTCTTGTGTACACGCATTCAAATTTCCCATTATAAAATCGTGATGATTTGCATCCATTACAGTTCATTTAAATTCGCATCCTTAAAAAGGATGCGGATTTTATGCGCCGCATTTTTTTCGAAATATATCCTTTTTTATTTACCAATGTTAAAAGAGTTAAATATGACTCGCATTCAAGTCTATTTTTAAGACACACCACTCTGACTAAACACTCAACACATGGGCAGGCTTCGCTTAATGTTTCAAACATATTTTCAAGATAGATTTTATTTATATTGGCAATAGATGTATCCTTAAATTTTACTCTTCCTTTATTGCATGGTTTACCATCGTATATTTGGTCACACAGTTTACATGGCATATGGTTATATTTGATTGGCGACTGTTATTTTTATGGGGCCTTCTAAACTAAAATCCCACATCCAATCTCTGTATCCAAATCCTGCACCGGTATCAAACGTAACTCCAATTTCATTCAGGAGTTTTTCGATTTTGAATAGTTTATCGAGCGGAACTTTATCCAAATCAAACTGAATTAAGATATCTTTTTTCATTTTGTTTACTCCGCATCGAATCCACATAGATGAACATAATCACAATGAGGGCAGGCAAATAGTTTATCGCCTAATTCTTTACTGGCCGTTTTGCCACCGCCCATGATTTTGTCATCTTTGCTTACAAATAAAAAAGGCATCATGAAACTCGTTCCAGAAAAATTAGTAGCTGGTTCTACTAGTTTAACTTCTTTGGCTTTAAATACTTTCTTGCAGTTATCACATCGGAAGTTCGCGTCATTTTTGATGACATATTCAGAAAATGTTGTCATGATTGTTGTTTCCTTTCTATTACAAGTTCTGTTGAGTAGGGAGATTTGTTACACGGTGAATTGGCTAAATCCACATAATGGAAAAATTCATCGCAACATGTGGTGCACACAACTTTTATTAAGCATCCCCAACATGGGCAGTTCGCTACATATCTGGTTCCATACATCGTAAACCCACATTCTTTTTGTTTACGTTGTAATGACTCAACATAGTATAGTCTGAACCGTGGGCATCCTTTACATCGTCTTATTTCATTATCCATTGGCATTTGGCTGCAGATGAGTTGAAAGATATCTATACTCCACATCGGGGTGGAAATTCATTAAATCACATGAATATCGGCATATGGGTCTTAATAGGCAGGGTTCACAAGGGCAGTTCTTTAAATATATAACGTCATGTTTCGTATATCTGCATTCTCGGTGATCAAAATATTTATGCAAACTTGCGCAGGTTTTACAGTGGTTTGGTATTAGCATAATCGTCTACTCCTTACTCCAGGGGCTATCGGGTAGAAATCTTTTGTCTGCACCTGATTGTTCAGTGAATGGAAAACACGGTGTTCGGCACACCACCCTTATTAAACAGTCTTCACATATGCAATCAGATATGGATATAGTTCCATAATTGGTATAACAACACTCTTTACTGTACTCGAATGTAGAAAAATGCGCACAGGTTTTACAGTGGTTTGGTATTAGCATGGTTATTTTATCCCGGCACAGTAGGTGTTGTACACAGAAAGATTTGATTTTATATCTATATGATCCGCTATTAATCTGCATGAATCTGTGCACATGGTTTTTATTAGACAATCTGCACAAGGGCAGTTCTTTAAATGTGTAACGCCCGCTTCTGTATATTTACATTCTCTACTAAGACCAACATATAGATATGCATGAAAACTTAGGCAGGTTTTACAGTGGTTTGGTATTAGCATAATCGTTCTCCTCAAATTTATTTACGTCTCTTACTGACGATCCATTCCAGAAGGATGCCAGCAAATATGATGCTTATGATAGCCCACATTTCATATTTCATTAAAAGAGTATCCAGTCTAGATATAATTTATACCAGTGTATCACCCAAGGTACTATAAGCAAACTCATGGCAATCACTGCAATAAGACGAAAAATAAATTTAGTTCCCTCTTTCATTTTTGCCTCCATTCTATTTTAGAGTTTACGCTTGCAGCATGGGCAAGTGTCTGTTTCAGTTGTTAAACGTTTTACACCTGCCCCCAAAGGATAGAGTTTAAAACTTTTTCCATTATTTGTAAGATATACTATGAGAGCTTGTATGGCTGGATTATAAGAAGTTGTTGTATCCAATTTTCCTGTTTCTCTAAGAATCGTTAATTGTTCTTTTATCCAGTTAGGGTTTACTCTGGTAGGCATTGTGTCTTTCCCTTCTTTTCAAAAAGTTCTGCATCCCAGTTTCATGCACTACGTGGTGCTTTCATGTTTGGAAAATGGGTTGACTTGGTTGTATCCCAATGATAGACACAACTCTTTTCAAATTCTTGACATTTGTTTTTCTCTGAACCTTCACACATTGTCTTCACTAAACAGTCCATACATGGGCAAGGCGATATATATTTATTTGGATATTTAGAAAAATAACAAGAGTTTAACGTATTACCCCATTTTGCGCAACCGTTGCATCCATTTGGTTTCATAATTATCCTTTTTCGACTCTTCCATTTTGGACTAATTCTGTTATTATATTTTCTGCGCATTTCAACTCAGTGAACATATCGAGTAAGTATTTTCGGTCATCGCAAAAAACTTCACAGATAGATTTAATCAGGCACTCTTGACATGGGCATATATCTCTGCATTTATTAAATGAGTGCAGAAGTTTTAGAGGCAGGAGGTTACTGCAAAGAACACAATATATTTTGGAACCACATCCTTCACATGTCATCGCTCTTCTCTTTTCTCTATTTTTATTGACTTAGTTATGCACTCATATACTACATGGTAGTATTCGAATGAGGAAATCTGATGGTGGGAGTTTTTGTGGTCAATAAATTCTTGGCAGTCAACCTTGCACATTGTTTTTATTAAACAATCTTTACATGGGCAGACGGCCATCTGTTCTTCTGGAGTTATACTTTTAATTTTGTAAATGCAAGACTCTAAGAGAGACACCCATCCCTTACAAGTCTTGCATTCTTTAGGTTGTATATCACCCATTTCAGCTCGTGGTTTTCTTATTCTTGGAACCTGGTGGTCTGCCCTTGCGTTTTGGTGTTCCTGTAGTGATTGCTGGTGCTTTGGGGGTCTTTCCTTTTGAACCTGGTGGTCTGCCCCGACGCTTTGGAACATCTGTGATGATTGGCTGAGTCGCATTCAATTCTGGTGTTGGTTTTGTTGTGTTTTCCATTTTAATTTCCTTCCCTGGTGTTGTTTTTTCTTTTTCTTGAGATTCTTTATAAGGTGGTATATTTAACTTCAATGCATGATCTTTGAATTCTCGATTATTTGCAAGAGCATCAATTACAGCTTCTAACCAATCAACTGAAAATCCTGTAATATCAGAAATGTTTTTTGATGGATATCCTGACAGATGATAAGAAATGATGGTAATTTTATCATGCATAGTCATGCCAATGGGGGCATCAACTTTTTTCATTTAGTGTTTTCTCTTACTATACTAAGAGCTTGTTCTCTATTGTCACATAAAAAAGGGCCATAACAAGTATCAACAAATGGGCTTTCTCTTGCTTCTTCAATATCCAAAGCATCGAAATATCGTTTGGCATGAATAGATCCATCGACATGCCGATACCCCCACCATTTAAATTTCTCCATTAACTTTTCTCCTTCCTGATTACCACGAACTTATATCGAAACTATCGTGAAATTTTTCACAGGCCGGGCATTTAAACGCGGTCAAACTGATGTTGCCATGAGATCCGCAGCACTCACATTGTCCTTCATGAGCACTAAAATGGTGCTCATTAACTTCCATTTCTACTTGCTTCCCTGTAGACGGACATGTGTAAATTAATTTTAATTTCCATGCTTCAATCTTTTTTTTCTTTGAATACGACATTAAGTTCTCTCCTATTCTCTTAACGTTTTCGGAATCATAAGCGGCATATCCCTCACAAAATTAAATCTTAATTCACAAGATACTTTTGTGCAGATACAATCAATTAAACAATTTTGACACGGGCATCTGTCAACCATGGAAGGATTTCCTTCTCTAACAATACAATAGCCATGAGAATAAGAACATGGGTTACATTTTGGTTGGGGCAACTTAATCTCCTTTATGTTCTAAGCACCACTTGAAAGACTCCAGCCTTTAAAGCTACTAAGAAAGTATAGAGTTCGCAGGTTTTGGTATGCTGCTTACGCTGTCCAATATAATGCTTAGCGCCGCAACATGGGCATACAAACTGGGTATCGCCTTTATATGTAATTTTTAGCCATTCTACTGTTTCAAGTAATTCTTCAAGACGCATGCTTTCAGTTTTCTGTAATTTAGACAATTTACCCTCCTTTCTCCTCTAAGATGGTATAATCCCAATGAGCATTAAAAATATGAACAAATTCATCGCATAGATCCACGCACACTATCCTTACAAAACAATCACCGCATGGGCAATTTGTGATATAGTTATATTTTGTTTTCTTTACTGATGGTGGTTGACCAAAAATACATAATTTTAATGATGTATCCCATCTTCTGCAACCGGCGCATCCTTCTGAAATCATATCAAATATTATCCTCAGAGATATTATCATTCGCGCGATAGTCCTCGCATGCTTCAACACACATGTTTTTGATTAAACAATCTTTGCACGGACATAATTTTTCATCGGAATGGCCGTAAGATCTGTAGTTACACTCTATATCATTGACGAACATAATGCACCCAACACACTCTACTTTTAACATGGGGATTTGTCAACCATGGAAATCCAATCAGGAGAAATATTCAGGAATGCGCAATAATTTTCACATGCTTCCATGCACATACCTTTGATTAAGCAATCCTTGCATGGACAAAACTTTTCATCAAACTGATCGTCGGTTCTGTAATTACACTCTAGAGAATCGCCAAACATAGCACATCCAACACATTTCTCATCGAGCACTTTATCCGATTTAGACATTTTCAAGTTCCTCTTTTGATTTATATCTTCCCATGATTTCATCGTAATATTTACGAATATATTTATTTATTAGTTCTTTATATGAGTCGCATCTTTCGTCAAACATCTCTTTGCACATCATTTTGATTAAACAATCTTTGCATGGACAATTAAAATGTAATTCCTTATAGATGTCTTTCATACATCTATCATAACCATATTTGTCTCCCTGTAGTACCTTATTAATAGTCATGTATATGTGTTCTTCATCCCTTAATATTCCTGTTGGATGTAAACAGGGTATATTCTCCGAAAAACTTACTTTACACGCTGTGCATGGCATTGTTATTCCTTTGGTATGATATTTTCAGATGCTTCTTTTAATATTTCATATATTTCATTCAAAGCACGACGAGCCGCGCATTCTTTACAAGGTCTATAGGGTGCTTCAGAATCACAATCACCGTCACATTTGTCTTTGTCAGCAATTTCCCTGAAAATAATTACGTATTCTTCTAGTGTTTTTATCTGGTGGTTCATTCTCTTTTTCCTCGTTTCTTGGTATAATATTTTCCTATCTCTAGCCCAAAAGAGATAAGTATTTCTCTCCATATTTTCATTAGTGTTTTCCATTTGGTAACTTCATATGATGAAAATCCCAATAATTCCGTTAAAGGTTTGAAGGATACATCATGCACTCCATATTTTGTCTCAAGATTTCTGTTATTTATTTCTTTAAATATTTTGTCCAGAAAGTCCTCGAATTCATCGTCTTCCATTTCTTTTAAAAGATGAGATGGGCCTAAGATTTCAAGGCAATGTGTTATTTGTTTATTCTCATCAAAGAAAATAAAAGGTTTCATCGTTTCTTCTCCGTTTCTTCATTTATCCTTGTTATTAGGTCAACCAGCGGGACATTTCTTACAACCCTGCCTTCCTTCATGAATGTAACCTTTCTCGCTGTACAGAGCCCCTCAGCCTCATAGGAATCGGCTTCAATGATATCAACCCCGTATTTGTGTGTCACTTCGTATTTCATATTGTAATTATCCTCTCTGTAGCGTAGTGGGCATAGTATAAACACAAAAATTATCTTCGCTTACGTCTAGCATATAAAAATCCCCACAAAATTCAGTGCATATAACTTTAATAAGGCATTCCTTGCACGGGCATTTGGCAATGTTTTGTTTATATGTGAAATATTTACACTGCTTCACATTTGTTTCCCATAACATTACATATAGAGGACAACCCGAACATTCATCTGCCATTTTATATTTCATCCTCATTGTTTTCTTTAATATCTTCAACCCAATGAGGATGAAGCATACTACCATCTTTATGTTTCTTTGCTTCTTCTTTAAGATCTTCCTGCATGGCAGATCCCACTGTAAAGCCACCAGTATACTCTTTCTCTTCAACGTATTCTCTTATTGAACTTCCGATTCCAAGTGCCATTTTATCTTCCCCCTTCCTCTAACAAATATTCCCTGAACTTATGCATAGCAAATGCATCACGAACTCTGGGCATTGAGCTGCCTAACACAACTACGATTATACGCCGCTCATCATTCTTTCCTGTAGCCACGATATTGAATCCAGCCCTTCGAGTAAACCCTGTTTTAATTCCATCAACTTCTGGAGTTTTTCCCAGTAATTTGTTATGGTTAGATATGATGCCTCTGCGAAATATGGTCGATTCTATGGATGTCCATTCTATAATCTTTGGGAATCTCAGAACATCCTGTGCCAATTTTATCATATCTGAACATGTGGTTATATTCTCGTCTTCTTTCTTGATTGATGGTAAGCCGTTAACAGAATGGAAGACGGTATTATCCATACCTAAATCCTGTGCTTTAAGATTCATAAGAACAATAAAATCTGAGGCGCTGCCTGCCGCATGTTCAGCAACCGCATAAGCTGCATCATTGGCAGACTCAACCAATACTGCTTGCATCAGTTCTTCCAAAGTAAAGGATTCACCAACCTTCAGATATACACTTGTGCCTCTAATACTCTCAGCCTTCTTAGGCACCTTTACGATATCCGTAAGTTGTATTTCACCGTTCTCGATTTTGTCGATAACTACACGTGCTAACATGATTTTGGTTAAACTCGCTTGAGGGCGTGGAAGATCTATATTTAAACTCTCAAACACTGTACCTGTTTCAGCATCTGCCACGGCATAAGCCTCATAAGCAACTGCGTTTTGTATTGGCGGTCGTTTAGTTCTTTTGCTTTTATATCTAGAGTTTGACGCAAGCATTTCACCACCGAATACATTTCCAGTCATAAAAATCATAGATACAACAAATATTAGTAATTTTTTCATTTTTGTTTTTGTCTCCTCGACATGATCATCCTATTAGATATTTCGCTGTTTAAAGAACCTCGATTTCTTAAAAAGCTAGCATAATCAAAACACTCCATCCTTACATCGTAACACACTATTTTTACCAAACATTCTTTACATGGGCATTTTTCTTTGAAATTTTCATATAAATTACGATCAAATAAACTTTTCAATACTACTAATGGTATTGGTGTTTCTTGACATGGCTTATACATAAATTTTTCTTTACACACTTGGCACGGCATTCGGCTCCTCCGCGAATGATTTTATAAGTTTATAATATTCTTCGCATATGTCTGAAGTGTCAGCATCATTGGAATTTTTTGTGCATATCATTTTTATCAAGCATTCCTTACAGGGGCATTTATGGTGTAATTCTTTATATCCTACTACGTATACTGGTAGGTGTGAAGCTTTAAACCAACCCCTTCCTCCGTCTATAACCATTTCGGTTTCAAATTCATAATCACTTATAATTCCTGTGCGATGCTCACAAGGAGATGTCTTTAACGTGTCACGACAAATTATGCATGGCATCAAACAGACTCCTCTGATTTTATCCTGTCTCTAAAATCGGAGAATTTTTCGCATCCATCATTGCACATACTTTTTATTAAACAATCGTTGCATGGGCAATTTATACGATTTTTATGAAGTGATGCTTTAATGGAACAAAGTGTTTGAGTGCAACACCCAGCACAGGCATAAGATTTGTTCCTCATGTTTTTACTCCAATCGAAATGAAAGTGATTCCAAGTATATGAAGCTTGTGAAGTTCGAGCGCATCATCAAAAGATGTTATTCTATATTTATACTTTAAAAGTTTATTTATAAAGTCTAAACAAGGTGATGTGCATATTGATTTAAGTAGACAATCAGCACATGGACAGTTAGGTATAAACCTAGAGGGCATAGTATAACAACATTCTATAACATTATTATTCTCTAATGCAAATGCCCTAGTAATGAGACAACCACACCCTAAACATTTTTTTCTTATCATAACTTCTCCTCAACCTCAGCACTGACCTTCATATCTATTAAACAACGAGCAAGAAGTTTTACACACAGATTTTATTAAACAATCAATGCATGGGCATGTCTTGCGTGCCGATTTTTTTATATAACAATAAGTTTTAGTTATACATCCTTTGCATTCTTTGGGTGGTATTCTTCTGAGCCTAAGTATTTGTTGGATTTGCGTTTCCATTTGTTGATTTGCTGGAATATTTGACATGCATCGGTCTCCTTACGCTATGATTATTACTCTACTTTTTTCCTTTTTTATATTTTTTAACAAATGAAAAAAATATTATGGTTAAAATAGAAAGGAGCCCCCTTGCCTCCCTTGGACGAAGAGGAAGGAAGGGGGCTCCCAACAACCAGAAACCTCGAATTTTTCCGGAGAGTAAGTTCGTCCTCACGAGTCATTGCCGCCTGAGAAACAATGACGAGAACCAAGTCCTCTCAACAGATAATGCCGCCTTCGGACGGAATCCTCGGTTTCTGTTGAGGCTTCTTCCTTTAGCCTAACCGGTTCCAGGCATCATAAGAAGCCTCTCGGTCGAAGATAAAGCATCAGAGGGGAGGTGAACCTCTGGTTCGTTTCATGCTCATCTTCGAGACCAAGAAATGCGGAGAATATAGCGAGTATTCGCCGCATGTATAACACTACTAATGATTAATATATATAGAGATTATAAATTTAAACTACGTATTGGAATGTAGATAATCCCTAAGCTCCTGCCCGTAGTCATCCTCTGGGTCTTTCTGATCTAACAAGAGAACCATTTTATCCAAGGACAGGTCCAGCTGTTCAATCCTTTCAGCAGCAGCAATGAACATTTCATTTCTGTTACGTGGGTCTTGGTTCAACATAAAACCTATTGCTTTTAATGAAAGAACAATCGCTTCAGTCCTCAGATTTTTCATTTTTTCGGTAATGTGTTTTAACTCAGCTTCGTTCTTTGTCATATCTTCTCCTTTAGATGATTAGGTGGTTTTTGATTTTCTTCGTTCGGCTTTTTCTTCTTTGAAAAGGACGACTTCTTTACCTTGAGGTTTGCCTGATTCAAATCCACCGCAAGAAAAATAAGTAGTCAAAATATCTTCTCCAAAAGAAAGAGACTTAATGTTTATACACATGTCGTGCATAAAAAATGCACATTGCCCGCAACGATAAAATTGTATTGTCATTTTTGCCCTCTCAAAATCCTATTTTTCTGCGCAGAGTTTTCATAAAGCTTGTGAAATGCCTATTGCTATCAGCGGTAACATATCCTTCTTTTGCCATTGATCTGGTTTCCCAACGATTGCTTTCTCTAGAAACATTGCTTAGTTCTAGAGCCATTTTTTCTGTAGTATCCCTGTTGGGTAACAACCAATGATATTTACCATCTTTAAACCGACATCCAATTATTATTTGGGTGACATCATCTCTCAAGTATTCATGCAAATCTTTATCCCGTGTTTGCATGACTTTCAATTCAAGTTCTAACGCTTCGGTTATTTTCATTTTTGCCCTCTCAGGTTTTATTTGCCGAGCATCTTGGCATACTCATCATAATTATAATCTAACTTTTGAGGCCCAACAGGTATCATTAATTTGTTAAGGTTCCCTTTTACCAATTCAACTTCTGGATAATAAAACGACGGGTTGAAAGACGTATCAGGATATAATAAATATATTCTTCCACCGTCGGTGGAAGTATTTTTCGCCCAGGGATACACCTTCCCAACCATCTTTTTTTTCGTGTCTCCAGCACCGAACCTCTTACTTGATTCACGGCATTCAAGAACTCTAAATTTAAATCCACCACTCGGGGGTATATCATATGTTTGTTTCTGGAATATTAAAAACTCTGCATGATTCATTAGTTCACCTCAAAAAATTTCTTGTAGGAATCTAAATTATATTCAATCTTCGAAGGTCCAACACAACGGAATGGTAGTGGAATGGGGGCTCCAATAATTTCGATTTCAGAATAATGAAAGTGATGCTCTGAAGTTGCCCCCCCTTCAAGCCTTACAAGAATCGCATCACTATGAGGAACAATTCTTATAATAGGAACAGTTCTACCAAGAAAACTAAATTTTGTTGCTTCTGCTCCAAATGTTCCACCCGAACGTCTATAGCCCACAATTTTCGCCTGTAGGACATTAACATTTATTTTTGATGCTTTAAGTGCTTCATATTGTTCAAAAGTCATTTAAAACATACCTCCTCAATTTTTAAGAACTGCCAGTCAGTATATGTGCAAACATCATTATTATACCAAGAAAAAATACTATTGTCACCAAAACCGCCAGGATAGATACAATGAATGGCAGCATTAAGAAAATTGCTGTTAAACACAACACGAAAAGTAAAATTGGCATCTCTAACCCCGCTGTTTGCTTTTTTTGTATTTCGGTCTTCGATGATAATAATTACATCATTTGATTGAATTTTTTTGAAGAAAATAAAAAATATTTGGCACCGGAGACTATTGGAATCTCCGGTGCCAAAGCACTAGTGACAAACAACCAGCCGCAGCTCGGGGCGCGGATGGTTGTTCATGGGCGAGACCCACTTCTGCGATGATGCAACTCGCAGATAGTTGGGTCTCTCGACAGGGCGGGATTCAATCTCGTCCAGGAGTGTGAATATCCGCACCCCCAGAATATACCCCGCCTCCACTTCTGTTTCCCGAAATCGAAGTCTCGGATCTCCGGAAGTCATTGCTGGAAACTTCCAACAATCTTCCGGAATAGCTGTCAGCGGTGGATATTCCTCTTGCCCAGGCTGCGGCTGGAATGCCGCATAGACCTTCACTGCTTCCACAGTCTCTTGCGAGAGCTGGAAGCCAGATGTCGGCCCGAGATCTTTCTCTTGAAGCGTGAACATATTCCACGCCTCAAGCATAATTTCTGACTCTCCAGAGACGGCCATGATGTCGCCGGGGCCAGCGATTACTCGACCGCCACCCTGGTAGACCAGGGCGCAGCGGTAAATCCCGGCAGTGTCGTCGTTGGTGGTGATATCCTCAATCACCGCCACCAACGGTGAATTGAGAGTCTTCTCCTGGGAACCAATTTTCACTGGCCCCTCTACCAACACTGGCCGGATGTCTCCAGCCAGTATCACTGTCTGATCGCCGTTCTTTATATCGGCGATCAGGTCATGCCAGAATTTCGCGATTGGCTCGATGTCGTCCCTGGTGTACGACACCGAGAAACGTAGAGCCTGAGCCAGATCTACGTCAACTTCCATTACCGCTTTCGCGATGTCATCCATAAACTCCTCCTTATTTCAATAAGATTTAAAATTTAACTGTCATGAATTAATATATATAGAAAGAGGATATCTTAACAAGAAAAAGAAGGATATCAGGTCAGCGAGACACTGCCCCAATTCCAATTCAAACAATTCAAAGCTGAGGTTTTATTTATTTTTTTTATTATAATTTCAAATTGCGGGCATACATCTTTTTGTCGGCATGTAACCTTTACTAAACAATCAATACATGGACAGGGGTACTCGTCCATTCCTGAACATTTTAAATTTTCCGAATATATACCTTCATACTCTTTGAGATACACAAGTGTGCGGCAACCTGTACATTCATTTGGATAAGACATTTTCGTGTGCCTATTTAATCAAACATTTTTCTTTCTGATTCCAAATCATAGTTTAGAAGAACGGGTTCTTGTTTTGCTAATGGTTTTGATGGATGGAGTAATTCCAGATCTCCAGCATCAAAGGTGTAGATATTATAGTGTTGTCGCCCAGTGCTGCGAATGCTGTCAGGGTCATAGTCGCTTCCTCTATCTGGAATTGTCACATAACATTGAAAATTCGTTGTTGAAATCCTTTCTAAACGATGTGGTCTTCCATTACCTGCGCATTGTCTCATAGAAGAATTTACGCCAAATCTTTTCTCAGTTGTTTCCAAATTTTTATTTATAAATACATCAGTTTTAACACGCCCTAAATCCATTTTTGAAATTGCTGCGAATTGTGTGGGTGTCATATTTTCTCCTTGTTAAAAATTTCTCAAGCCATATTGTTGATCATTCATTATTATCTTATCAAATTGAGTTATTCTTTCATCACAAAAAGAAGAGCAAACAGGTTTTAGAAAACACTGAAAGCATACACAATTTTTAACACTATCAAACAAAAATAATTGACAATGCCCTGGACCCTGTTTTGAATGACTACATAAAGAACATCTCTTCATAAGATCACATATTGACTGAACAGTGTTTATTATTTTTATACCATCGCTGTAACAATACTGTGTAGCTACACATTTTGAACAATCCATTTTTACCTCGCCGGAGAAAAGGTTCAGTGAGGCTAAAATTCATACCTCACTGAACCTTTTAAGAGTATGGAAGATTATTTCGTGAAAACTTCGATAATCTTCCAGTAGTACAACATGGCGGCAACGGTTGCCCCGAGAACAAAGAAGCCAAAGTTCGTCACCAGTGATTCAAAATTCCGTGCCCACGATGGAGTGGCGATATCATAGACCAGAATCGGCCTACGCCCCAGATTTTCCGTCTCCTTCCCGTTGATCTTCTCTACGACCAACGTTGGGTCAGCTTTCATGACATATTTTCTGTCATGCGGAGTGGACTTCCCGATGATACGCTGGATGCCCCGAAACGCGCTGGGGCGGTTTTCGTCAACCATAACAACCGTCTCATCATTAATAACTGCAAAGTTCGACATGGTGTTTCCTCCTTAGTTTATCGATCTTGGTGATGATACTTGGCGTGGACACCTTAGCCTCTGGAAAATACAAACCTGTTCCTGAACATAAGGAGCAGACTCTTTTATCGTGGTTAATTTGCGGAATAAAGAACACATTTATATAATCTCTATCCTCCTTTTTCTTAAATGATTTAACTTCTCTGACACGTCCATCGGTATTATAAACATCAGTGATGCCATCGAAGTCTGCCGCGCCTGTTGCGCACCAATCAACGAGGCCAGATCCATTACAGCTGTTAGCGTGACAGATTATGAAATGATGCAGATATTTGAAAGTATATGTCGTGTTTATATTTTTCTGCATCATTTGTTGTACAAATTTCTTAACAGAGAAATCCTGGCTGTTTTCATGATAAATTGTGTAGCCAGAATTTCCGATAATCAATATATTATCTTTTGAATATTTGTCGATTACCAACATTTTCAACTGATTATAAAAATTTGAAGTTGTTACATTGATATGTGTATTCTTTGGGTAATAGTGCTCAAAGAAAGTCATTTAAAAACTTTCGGTTCTGTTATGACTTTTCGAGCCCCTTGAGATAATTTTTCTGTAACGGGCTCGGGGGTAAAATGAATGGCCTCAGCGCCATCCTTCACACCACAGTTCGGGCATGC
>Ga0315295_10002774_pt1 | contig 14819 bp, 14 predicted proteins | sample YL17G14_0_MG_FD_204453 | JGI IMG/M metagenome (GOLD analysis project Ga0315295, IMG submission 204453) | Sediment microbial communities from Yellowstone Lake, YNP, Wyoming, USA - YL17G14_0 | ecosystem: Environmental > Aquatic > Freshwater > Lake > Sediment | place: USA: Wyoming | collected...
TTGGCGCGGGAATCCCTTTCGGGCGGGCGACAGCGCCGCCCGGTCAGCCTCCATGCGGTTGTTCGGCCTTCCTCAGCTTTTCGGCATCTATCAAATCTTGCGGCCTGCCGCTAGCTTCCTTCGCCTCTATCAAGTCTGCTTTCGATATAAATGGAATGACAAATTCTCCTAGCCGTACCCCTTCCCGATTCCCCCAGGCACTTTCGAATTCCACCCCGGGTATGGACATCATGATGTCGAGGCGGAAGGGAGGATTTCCCATCTGGTAAAAATAACCCTTTTCGGTGAAATCTCGCGGAGTCAAGTCTTTCAGGGGCGCTCCGAACTCCTTCAGAACCGCAAACACCGCCTTCGAGTTTTCCTCGTCCGTTGAGATCCACAAATCCAAATCTCTCGTGAAACGAGGCTCGGTGTATTTCATAACCGCGTAGCCACCGACCACGAGATAACGGACCTTATGCTTTTCCAAAAGACTCAACAGTTCTTTGAAGTCTGGGCTTGTCAACATATCCGTACCTGAGAATCAGATAATCCAAAATCATTTCCAGGGCCGCCGCGAAAATAGCCTGGTCTCCTTGTGATTGCCAAAACTCGACATCGAAGCGGTCGTCTGGATCGCCAATTCGTCGATAGGATTCGCTTACTTCTCGCATATTTTTCCTCTTCGGCCGAACAACGACCAAGCTCAGCCGCGCTGGGCTGGTGCAACTCTGAACATTACTAACGCTGATCCCCAGCATCGGCCCGAGCGCCTTGTTGGGCATATAGTCTGCGCTTGCCCTTTTTTCTGGGAGAGCGACTCGCTGACCCACGTTCAAGGGCAATCTGCCTGGCTAAGTATACCTTTGCTAGACTCTGGTAGGGAACGTCCTTCTTGTTGGCTAGGACCTTCAGTTCCGCCAGCATGTCCGAGGGGACCCGGATGGAAATTGATTTTAGAGACGGCTTCAGGTTTGGGAAGGAAGCTCTCTGGATACTGCTGGGATCAAAGTAATCTAATGGTGAGTGAGTTGCCCAAAACTCACGCTCCTCATCCTCACTCTTAAATTCCGGTATACGGTTATCCATTCTCTTCATAGAACCTTCTCTCCTTCCCGTTCATATCCCTTGCGGAAATGACCCGAATCAATTTTCCTCTTTCAGTGAAAACCAGGGCCAGGAGACGCCCAGCGTCCGTGCGCCCAAAGGCAGCCCAGCGCTTCTCCGCGGCAGAATGCCTCGGATCATCCAGAATAAGCAAGGGGGCATTGAAGAATATCTGTTCACCCTCCCAGTTCTCAACATTGTGGGTGATCCGGTTCTTATCGGCGTTCCCCTCATCCCATTGAAAGCCGACAATATTTTCGAATTCGTCCTTCATGCTGGTAAATTGTATATGGGATAAATATACAAGTCAAGTCTCTTGTGGGAGAGACAAATTGAAATTGTGATGCCCAACGGGCTCGCGGCTGAGCTGCGGGCCGGAGGCCCGTCTGCTCCAGTCCCGCTGCGGCGGAATTCGCCCGCCGCGGGCGTAGAAAACGCTGCCCTCGGATGCGCCACTAGCGGCGAGATTTTTTTATATGATTTAATGACTGGTGATTGGCTTGTACCATAAAAAGGGGAACCCGTCAATTTGATGGGAAAAACGATTGATATAGGACCATCTTTTTCAGGAAGAAAGTAGTTTCTGTGAAGGATATCCTGGGCTGGATGTCCAGCCTTTCTTTCGAACACTTTTATGCTCAAAAGGAAAAATGTGAGAGAGACCTCGCAAATTCTTCAAAGGCGATTCGGAGCCGGTAGTTTAGGAAATCTGGGCGGATGTCTCCCACTACTTTGGAGAGGATGGCTCAGGAAAAACCTCTACTTCCTGAGAAAATTCGCTTTCGTTCCTGGTCGGGGAGGTATCGACAGCTGTCAGGCGGTAGAGGTAGGATTTTTTGGGGTCTGCTTCTCGGTCGAGAAAGTAATTTTCGGTTATCAATTGGGGGTTGATTTTGGTGAATTCATTTTCCCCTCTATCCCGCCTAAAGAGATTGTAGCCAGCGATATCCGGTTCGGGATTCGGGTCCCAGCGGAGGGCAATACCATCTTTCTGTGCGGCGGCCACGAGGCCGGTCGGGGGTGAGGGAGGAGTCCGCTTTTCTGGAATACCGCTCGCAACGGCAGAACTCAGGCCTTCGATGAGGGTTCCCCGGAAATTGCGCACAGCCCGCACTTCATATTCATATTGCTTCCCATTCTCCAGTACCCCGTCCAAGTATCGCTTTTCAGGAATGGGGACCGAGTTTAGCGGAAAGAGCCCGAAGCGTTCTCCTTTGAACCGGCGATAGATGTTGAACCCCGATAAATCTGTCATTTCTTTTCCGTTAACAAGGCGGGGAGAAAATTCCCAGCTGAGAATCAGGGCTTTATCTTCACTCTGCACCCGAACCGCGGAGGGAGAAATGGGAGGATAATCCCAGAAGATCGTCGCCGGATTCGACTCCGGACTGGGGGATTTATATGAATTGTAGGCCCGGACAATGTAGGTGTATTCGTGCTGCGGTTTTAAGGTCGTATCACGCCATAGCACCCTTCCCCCCTCCACCTGAGCTCCTCTGGGATACTCTACATCAATCTCCGCTACCGGCTCAAATTTAGCAGGGCAATCCGGGCATGGGGAAGGTGCCAACGGGCGGCTCTGCCGAAAAACCCTGAAACCTAACAAGTCTTCCAGCCTGGAGCCGTCGATATTTTTTGTGGGTGAGCTCCATCCTAAATAGATCCCACCTTCCCTGGGCCAGGCACGCAGGTCCGCAACCGGCGCTGCAATCGTGCTTTCCGGCGCCACGGGTGGATTCTTCACTCCGCAACCCCAAAAGCTCAGGGAAATGAGGAGGAGGATGGAGAGGATGGCTGAAATTTTTTGTTTCAAAGGAAGATCTTAGGCTCAATATCCAAATTCCAAATCCCAGATTCCAAAACCAATTCCAATGACCAAAATCCCAAATTCAAAAAAGGATTTTGATTATTGGATATTCGAATTTGGATATTTTCTGGGATTTGGTGCTTGGGATTTGGAGTTTATGGCCAAGCGAAATTTCCCTGTTACCCATTAGAATGACCAGCCGATAGGAAATTATTTACACTGCCCTTCTTTCACCAGCGCCCGGATGCGCAGGCGCAAAGCATTCAAGCGGATGAACCCCCCGGCATCCTTCTGGTCATATACCTGGTCTTCCTCGAAAGTGGCAAAATCACAGGAATAGATGGACTCCGCAGATTTTCTTCCGACCACGGTACAATTCCCCTTGAAAAGCTTCAAGCGGGCTGTGCCCGTGACGGTGCGTTGCGCTTCGTCGATCATCTTTTGCAGGACTTCCCGCTCGGGAGAGAACCAGTATCCATAGTAGACCATCTCCGCGTAACGGGGGATGAGCGAATCCCGGAGATGCATCACTTCTCGGTCCATGGTGATGGACTCCACCGCACGATGGGCCGCATGGAGGATCGTGCCCCCGGGGGTCTCGTAAACCCCGCGAGACTTCATCCCCACATAACGGTTTTCCACCATGTCCACACGGCCAATCCCGTGTTCTCCCCCCAAACGATTCAGTTCGGCCAGCAGGGCCGCCGGGGACATCCGCTGCCCATTCACGGCCACGGGGTTCCCGATTTCAAAATCGACCTCCACGTAGCAGGGCTTATCGGGTGCTTTCTCCGGAGAACGGGTCAGGACGAACATGTCCTCTGGCGGCTCCATCCAAGGATCTTCCAGGATGCCCCCTTCAAAGCTGATGTGGAGCAGATTGCGGTCGCTGCTGTACGGCTTTTCCGCAGTAACGGGTACCGGGATTCCATGCTTTTGGGCATATTTTATTAAATCCGTACGAGACTTGAAATCCCAGATCTTCCAAGGAGCGATGATCTTTATGATGGGATTCAGGGCCAGGTACGTCATCTCAAACCGGACCTGGTCGTTCCCCTTTCCCGTGGCCCCATGGGAGACGGCGTCCGCATTTTCCGCTTTGGCAATTTCTACCTGGCGCTTGGCAATCAAGGGACGGGCGATGGAAGTGCCCATCAGATAGCCTCCTTCGTAGACCGCGTTTGCCCGGAGCATGGGAAAAACGAAATCCCGGACGAACTCCTCTCGCAGGTCCTCTACGTAAACTTTGCTCGCCCCGCTTTTCCGCCCTTTCTCCCGCAATCCCTCCAGCTCTTCTTCCTGGCCCAAGTTGGCTACGAAGGCCACCACCTGGCATTCGTAGGTCTCGATCAGCCATTTTAAGATTACCGAGGTGTCCAGTCCCCCGGAGTAAGCCAAAACTACCTTCTTTACTCCCTCTTTCATAGGCCTTCCTGTCCTTCCCCTTTTTACAAATTGAGAGCGTGACCCGGAGACGCCGGGACGCGGTGACTAGGCGACAGAAGGGGCTTTTCCTATCTCCGCGTCTCTCTTTCTCCGTGTCCCCCCGTCTGCAGTTCCTTTCACCGTGCTCTGCGCTTAGGTTTTTTTAGTAGCCATTCCAGGATTGCTTTCTGCCCGTGCAACCGGTTTCCGGCCTGGTCGAAAACCACAGATTGCGGACCTTCCAAAACCTCGGCGCTGATCTCCTCGCCGGCATGGGCCGGGAGACAATGCATAACCAGCGCTCCTTTCTTGGCCCTCTGGAGCAGCGGGGAGTTGACCTGAAACCCTTCAAATCGTTTCTTTCGTTTTTCCCTCTCCTTTTCCTGTCCCATGGATGCCCAGACATCCGTGTAAACTACATCGGCTCCTTCCGCTGCCTTAAAGGGATCTGGAGTAAGCTCTATGCGGTTCCTCGGAACACGGGTAGCCTCTGCCAAGATCTGCGTATCCGGCTGATACCCTTCCGGACAGGCCAGGGCAAGGGAAAAATCCAGTAAAGACGCCGCCTGCACCCAGGTGTTGGCCACGTTGTTCCCATCGCCAATGTAGGCCACCTTCAGCCCTTTGTACCTTCCCCGCTTTTCCACAATCGTCAGGAGGTCGCAGAAAATCTGGCAAGGGTGAAGCAGGTCTGTCAGCCCGTTGATCACCGGCACGGAAGACCACCGCGCCCATTCCTCGACAGCGGCCTGTTCATACGTCCGAATGACGATGCCGTCGAGGTATCGGGAGAGAACCCGGGCCGAATCGGGTATGGGTTCCCCCCTTTTCATCTGAGTGGTCCCGGGGTCGAGGTAGATCGAACTTCCGCCCAACTGGCTCATAGCCACCTCGAAAGAGACCCGGGTCCGGGTGGAAGGCTTGTCGAAGATCAACCCCACGCACTTCCCGGCCAGGGGACGATGAGGCAGTCCTTTCTTCCACTGGCGTTTGATTTCCAAACTCTTCTTCAACAAACCATCGATTTCGGCCCGGGAAAGATCGGTCAGGCTCAGCAGGTCGCGCTTGGCCATTTCTCAACTCCATCCAGAAAAAATTTCATCCAGAGCCTGAACCAGACGGTCGATCTCCTCGCGGGTGACGATCAAGGGTGGGATGAACCTCAGCACTGTCTCGTTGGTGCAATTGATCAGGAATCCCTTTTTCAGGCAATCCGTGACCACGCTCTTCCCTTCCCGGTCCAGCTCCAGGCCGACCATCAACCCTTTGCCGCGCACATCCTTGATAAAGGGGTATTTCTTTTTTAATCCCTCCAGCCTTTTCATAAAGTGAACCGATGAGCGCTGGCAATTTTCCAAAATTCCATCTTCAATCGTGGCCCTCAGGGCAGCGAGCCCCGCTGCTGTGGAGAGGGGGTTCCCGCCAAAGGTAGCGGCATGGGTCCCCGGGGTGAAGCTTTTGGCGACCTCTTCCGTGGCCAGCGTAGCCCCGATGGGCACGCCTCCGGCCAGTCCCTTGGCCATGGTCATGATGTCCGGGGCGACTCCGTAATGCTCATAGGCAAAGAGCTTTCCTGTCCGGCCCATGCCCACCTGCACTTCATCGTAGATGAGGAGAAGCTTCCTTCGGTCGCAGAGGCGCCGTAAGCCCTGAAGGTAGTTTTCCGGAGGAAGGTTTACTCCCCCCTCGGCCTGGATGGGCTCCACAAAAATGGCGCAGGTGGAGTCGCCAACCGCGCCTTCCATGGCCTCAAGATCTCCCTGCGGCACAAACTTGAACCCGGGCATCATCGGTTCGAACCCTTTGTGAAATCTCTCCTGTCCTGTAGCCGCCAGCGCCCCCAGGGTTCTTCCGTGGAAGGACTTCAGGAGGGAAATGATCTCGAACCGGCCGGCGCCAAAATGGTCCTGGCTGTATTTGCGGGTCAGCTTGATGGCCGCTTCGTTGGCCTCCGTTCCGCTGTTGCAGAAGAAGACCCGGTCGGCGAAGGAATGTTTGATCAAAAGCTGGGCCAGCTGGATCTGCGGCTCAATATGGTATAGGTTGGAGACGTGCAGCAGCTTCCCGGCCTGTTCGCGAATCGCCTGCACCACCTTGGGATGGCAGTGGCCTAAGTTGCATACCCCGATCCCGGCCACGAAATCAAGGTATTCTTTCCCCTCCACGTCCCAGACTTTGCACCCTTGCCCCTTGACCAGGACCACAGGAAAGCGCCCGTAGGTCTGGGCCAGCACGTCCTGGGAAACTTTGATCACCTCTTCGTTGGTCATCTTTCTTTCCTTTCCAGTATTTTTTCACCGCAGAGAACGTAGAGACCGCTGAGGGGAAATCAAAACCACGATATAGAAAACAAAATTACGGGATTAATTTTGATGGATTCGTAAAAAGTCCTTTTAGTCCCGTTTTCGTCATTCCCGCGAAAGCGGGAATCCATCCCGCCGAAGGCGGGACTGCTTCCGCAGGAGTGACGGCATTCCTTACTTTTTACGAGATCATCAATTTTAAATATTGGTATTCGATTTTTTATTTTATCTTTGACTCTGCGATCTCAGCGGCTCTGCGTTAAAAATTCTTAATAAATCTGGGTTCCGATGCCTTCGTCCGTAAAGATCTCCAGCAGGATGGCGTGTTTCACCCGGCCATCGATGATGTGCGTCTTCTTGACCCCTTCCCGCAGGGCCTGCAGGCAACAGTTCACCTTGGGAATCATTCCCCCTTTGATAATCCCCTCCCGAAGGAAGCGCCCAGCCATCTCCGCATTCATCGTGGAGATCAAGCGCTTTTCTCCGTCGAGGACGCCTTCTACATCCGTGAGCAGGATGAACTTCTCCGCCCGCAGGGAGGCGGCTACTTTTCCCGCCACGAGGTCGGCGTTGATGTTATACATCTCTCCTGCTGGGCCCACGCCCACGGGGGCGATCACCGGGATCCATTTGTTGGTCTTGAAGGTCTCGATCACTTCCGGGTGGATGGCCTCCACCTCCCCGACCAGACCGATGTCCAGAAGTTCCTTCTCTTGCCCATCCTTTCCCAGGCGGGAAATCCACAACTTCCTCGCCCGGATGAGGCCGCCGTCGATCCCCGATAGACCCACCGCATGACCTCCATGTTGGTTGACCAGGGAGACAATTTCCTTATTGATTTTCCCCACCAGGACCATTTCCACGATGTCCATGGTTTCCCCATCCGTAACCCGCATCCCTTCCACAAACTTTGACTTTTTCCCGATCTTCTCCAGCATGCCGTCGATTTGCGGCCCCCCTCCATGAACGATAACCGGGTTCAGCCCGATGTAGCGCATCAATATGACATCCCGGACGAAGCTCAATTTGAGGTCTTCATCGTCCATGGCGTGCCCCCCATACTTGATGACGATGGTCTTATTAGAGAACCGCTGGATGTAGGGCAACGCCTCCAGAAGAACGTCCGCTTTATCGATCAACTTCTGCATTCTTTTTTCCTTGCCGTCTTAGCCTGCTGTTTCTAATTTTTCATTTTCCATTTTTGATGAGTTCGTAAAAAGTCCTTTTGGCCGCGTTTTCGTCATTCCCGCGAAAGCGGGAATCCAGTTAATTCAGGTCATTCTGGACTCTTGCTTTCGCAGGAGTGACGGCTTTCCTGACTTTTTACGAGATCATCACTTTTGACTTTTCACTTTTCAATGTCTTACAAGATATACCGGCTGAGGTCTTCATCCTTGATGATCTCGGCCAGCTTATCCCGGACGTATTTCGCATCCAAGGTGGCCTTTTTTTCTGCCCGGTCAGGAGCATCGAAGGAAATCTCATCCAAAAGCCTTTCCATGATGGTGTGCAGCCGGCGAGCCCCGATATTCTCCGTGCGCTGATTCACCAGGGTGGCGATCTCGGCGATCTCGGCAATGGCCTCACCGTTGAAAGAGAGGGTGATGCCCTCGGTGGCCAATAGGGCCATATACTGCTTGATCAGGGCATTCTTGGGCTCGGTGAGGATGCGGATGAAATCCTCTTTGGTCAGCGTCTCCAATTCCACCCGAATGGGAAAGCGCCCCTGCAGCTCCGGAATCAGGTCCGAGGGCTTGGAGACGTGGAAAGCCCCGGCGGCGATGAAGAGAATATGGTCTGTTTTCACCATTCCATAGCGCGTCGTCACCGTCGTTCCTTCCACAATCGGCAACAGGTCCCGCTGCACACCCTCCCGGGAGACATCCGGCCCATGGGTCGTCTCCCGGCCGGCGATCTTATCGATCTCATCCAGGAAGATGATCCCTCCCTGCTCCACACGTTTGATGGCCAACCCGGTCACCTTGTCCATGTCGATCAGCTTCTGGGATTCCTCCTCGGTGAGCAGGGCCAGCCCTTCGGGGACTTTGACCCTTCTCCGCTTGGACTTCTTCGGCAACAGGGTGCTGAACATCTCCTTCAGGTTGATGTCCATTTCCTCCATTCCAGCGCTGGAGAAGATCTCCACGATCGGCAGGTTGCGTTGGGTCAGTTCCAATTCCACCATCCGATCGTCCAGCTTCCCAGAGCGGAGCATCTGCCTGAGCTTCTCCCGAGTGGGCGAGGTTTCCCGGTAATTATTTTTGAACTTCTCCCCGGGGTCGTCTGTGACCTCAACCGGTTCTTCCTCTTTTCCCTCTTTCGGGGTTTCCTTCCGGATCGGGGGAAGTAAAAGGTCGAGCATGCGCTCTTCCGCAATCTCCCGAGCCTTGGCCTGGACCTTCTCCGTCTCCTCGGCCCGGACCATGTTCACCGCCAGGTCAGTGAGATCGCGAACCATCGACTCCACGTCCCGCCCGACGTACCCCACCTCCGTGAACTTGGACGCTTCAATCTTCAGGAAAGGCGCCTGAGCCAGCTTGGAAAGCCGGCGGGCAATCTCGGTCTTGCCCACGCCGGTGGGACCGATCATGATGATGTTCTTCGGGGCAATCTCATCCTGCAGGTCTTCCTCCACCCGCTGCCGCCTCCAGCGGTTGCGCAGGGCAATGGCTACGGATCGTTTGGCATTCCGCTGGCCGATCACATATTTGTCCAGCTCGGCTACTATTTCGCGGGGCGTCAGAGGTCTCAGCCCCTCCCCTTCTTTCGCTTCTTCGTTCATTTTTCTCCCGGAATTCAGATTAGGGTTGGATTTCCGTTCCCAGCTCTTCCACGACCACCTGATTGTTGGTGTAAATACAGATCTCCGAGGTTATCCGCATCGCTTCCTGGACGATGGCTTTCGCATCCAGGCTCGAGTATTGGATCAGAGCCCTGGCGGCAGCCAGGGCGAAGGGCCCCCCGCTGCCGATGGCCGCAACTCCGTCATCCGGTTCGATGATGTCTCCGGTTCCGGAGAGGACCAGCGTATTCTCCCGGTCCGCGACGATCAAAAGCGCTTCCAGCCGCCGCAGCAAGCGGTCCGTCCGCCAGTCTTTGGCCAGCTCCACGGCCGCCCGGGACAAATTCCCGTGGTACTGCTCCAATTTCGCCTCAAACCTCTCGAAGAGGGTAAAGGCATCCGCCGTGGCCCCGGCAAAGCCGGCAATGATTTGTTCCTTATAAAGCCTGCGCACCTTTTTGGCGCCGTGCTTCATCACCGTGTTCCCCAGGGTCACTTGACCATCCCCGGCCATGGCGACTTTTCCTTTATGCCGGACGGCAAGGACCGTCGTGCCGTTGACCTTCTCTCGTCCGATCTTCATTTTCGATTTCCTCTTGTTCCCACCGCAGAGAACGCTGAGATAAGGCCAATGAAAGACACGGGGATGGTGTGATGGAAAGACGCGGTGATCTCCGCGTCGCCGTGTCTCCGGGTCTTGGCGTCGCTTCCTTCGTGATCTCTGCGGTGAAATTTTTTACTTCGCCCGGGGATGCGCCCGATCATAAACCTCCATCAGTTTATCGACGCTGACGTGCGTGTAGCGCTGGGTTGTGGACAGGCTCACATGCCCCAGTAGTTCCTGAATGGCCCTCAGGTCCGCCCCCGCATCCAAGAGATGGGTCGCGAAGGAATGACGCAGGGCGTGAGGGCTGACCTTTCTCAAAAGACCACACTTCAAAATATACTTATGCAGGATCCGGGCCACACTCCGGGAAGTGAGTCGGCCCCCGCGGGGATTGATAAAAAGGGGGGACCCGCGCCCCTTGTGGCCTAAACCCCCAAGGATTCGATCTCTCTGGGGTAAATATTCTCGTATGGCCGCCAGGGCTTTCTCCCCGATCGGCACAATTCTTTCCTTCCGACCTTTTCCGTAAACCTTAAGGATGCCCAGCGAAAAGTCCACGTCCCCTTCACTGAGACCAGTAAGTTCACTCACCCGGATGCCGCAGGAGTATAGAGTCTCCAGGATGGCCCGGTCCCTGGCCCCCCAGGTTGTGGACCGGTCCGGCGTCTCCAACAGGGAAAAAACCTCATCCACCGGCAGAAATGTCGGCAAAGGTTTTTCCTGTTTCGGCGTGGCCACGATCTCCGCGGGGTTCTGCGCCAAGAACCCTTCCTCAACCAAGTACCTGAAGAAACTCCTCTGGGCAGCTAACTTTCGGGCCAAAGAGGATTTTTTATGACTCCGGTAAAGGTGGCTCAGGTAGGCCCGAATCGCCAGGTGATCGACCTTTTCGACGGAAACGTCCCCACTTTTTTCGTCGATGGAGAAATCCTTGGATAAAAGGAAACTCCTGAACTGTTCCAGGTCCGTGGCGTAGCTTCGCAGCGTATGGACCGAGGCATTTGTCTCGACCCGCAGATGTTCCAAGAACTTTCCGATCAGCGCCTTCATTCCCAAAAGATACTCATGCTAACAAATCTCGGCATTTTATCAATCTTAAAATCGATCTCCCGGAGGTCCACAACCGGAAGCCTGGATTCCTCCCTTTTTTCCCATCTCGGAAAGGGTCACGCCTATCTGTTCACAGCATAGACTTTTATCGGATTTGACTTGACTTTTTATCATAATATAAATTATTTTTAATATTCAATAAAAATAAGGAGAAGGTATGAAGAAATACGAAACCAACCGCCTGCGCAACGTCGCCATCATCGCCCACGGCAAGGCCGGAAAGACCACTCTGGCGGAGGCTATGCTCTTCGACGCCGGGGCTTCGGACCGCCTGGGAAGAGTTGACGATGGCACTTCCATCATGGATTTTGAGCCCGAGGAGATCAAGCGCAGCCTGACCATCAGTTCTTCCTTCAACCACTTGGAGTGGAACAAACATAAAATCAACCTCATCGACACGCCGGGGGATGCCAACTTCATCATCGATACGAAAAACAGCCTGCAAGCAGCGGACGGAGCCCTAATCGTCGTGGATGCGGTATCGGGGGTGGAGGTGCAGACCGAAAAAGTCTGGGAATACGCCTCTCAATTCGGGCTTCCCCGCCTCTTTTTCATTTCCAAGATGGAGCGAGAGCGGGCCAGCTTCTCGCAATCCCTGACGGACATTCAAAAAGTTCTCACCCCGAAAGCCGTTCCGGTGAACCTGCCCATCGGCGCCGAGGATTCTTATGCCGGAATTGTGGATCTTATGACCATGAAGGCTCTTTATTTCGAGGCCGACCTCCGCGGCAAATTCACCGAAAGAGAAATCCCCGCCGACCTAAAAGAAGAAGCCCGGAGAGCGAAGGAAAAGCTTGCTGAGGCCATCGCTGAATCGGATGATGCCCTCCTGGAAAAGTATCTCGACGGTCAGGAACTCTCCGCCGAGGAATTATTTCAAGGCCTGAGGAAAGGGGTTCTGAACAAAACCATCTTTCCCATTCTCTGCGGTTCCGGTCTGAAGAACATGGGGATTCAGCCCCTGCTGGACGCCATCCTCCAGTGTCTGCCCTCTCCCCTCGACCGCGAGCCGGCCAAGGGCGTCCATCCGGTGACCAAGGCTGAAGAAATCCGGAAGCCCGGGGAAGAGGAACCTTTTTCGGGCTTCATTTTCAAGACCGTGGCCGATCCCTACGCGGGGAAGTTGACCATCTTCCGGGTCTGGTCCGGGACGCTCCAGCCGGATTCTACCCTTTACAACGCCAATCGGGAGGCCAAAGAGCGGTTTGGACAGATTTTGGAACTGGAAGCCAAGAACCAAAAGCCGGTCGAATCTGTGGGGCCGGGGGACATCGCCGCCGTAGCCAAATTGCGGGAAACCACCACCTGGGACACGATCTGCGATGAAAAGAAACCCATCCTTTACCAGGGCATCTCCCTGCCCATCCCGCCCGTGTCCTTCGCCGTAGCCCCGAAGGCCAAAGGGGATGAGGAAAAAATCACTACCTCCCTCGCGCGTTTAATCGAAGAAGACCCGACCATCAGACTGCAACGGGATGAGCAGACCAAAGAGCTCATCCTATTCGGCATGGGACAGGTGCACATGGAAGTTACCGTGGAAAAGCTGAAGCGTAAATTCGGGGTGGAGGTCAACCTGAAGACCCCCAAGATTCCTTACAAAGAAACGATCAAATCTACTAAGAGCGGGATCATCTACCGGCATAAAAAGCAAAGCGGGGGCCGGGGTCAGTTTGCCGAGGTGCATTTCGAACTTTCTCCCTTGGCCCGGGGTGCCGGCTTTGAGTTTAAGAATGCCCTGGTGGGCATGAACGTTCCCCGCAATTTCGTCCCCGCCGTGGAGAAAGGGGTTGCCGAAGCCATGCAGTCTGGAGTCCTGGCTGGTTATCCCGTAGTGGACCTCAAAGTTAAATTCTACGACGGAAAATCTCACGAGGTGGATTCCTCGGAAATCGCCTTCAAGATCGCCGCCTTGATGGCCTTCAAAAAGGGGATGGTGGAGGCCAACCCGGTCCTCCTGGAGCCCATCATGAACATAGAGGTTTTCGTACCCGATGAATATATGGGAGACGTGATCGGCGACCTGAACAGCCGCCGGGGCCGCGTCTTAGCGGTAGAGTCCCGCTCCAAGGGGCAACTGATCAAAGCCCAAGTCCCGCTGGCCGAGGTTCTGAAATACGCTCCCGACCTCACCTCCATGACCAGCGGTCGGGGGTCTTTTTCCCTGGAGATCTCCCATTACGAGGAAGTGCCGGCCCATTTAACTGAAAAAATTGTTGCCGTGGCCAAGCCCGACCAGAAAGAGGCCTAAGCCCCCATTATCGATTTCCAAAGTCCCCATTGGGCGATTCTTGAATGATGGTCGAAAAAATCACCACAGAAAATGAAGCGGAGAAGGAGGAGGAACCTCTATCGCCAGAGGAATTAGAGCTCCTCAACCTGCCCCCCATTCAGGTAGAGGAGGCAGCTCAGTTTCCCCCGGAGCTGATCGTCGAACCCGAACAGGAAAATTCAGAAGAGCAACGCCAAAACTTGTACCAAAAGATTTTAAAAATGACTGTCCCGGAGAAGATTCACCTGGCCATGCTGGGAAATCGAGAAGCGAGGAATTTTCTCATCCACGACCGAAACAAGATCATCTCCATGGCTGTGTTGCGGAGTCCCAAAATATCGAATAGTGAAATCTTGAATTTTGCCCAACAGAAGAATACCCCCGATGATGTCGTCCAGACCATCTCCAAGAATAGAATCTGGATGAGGAACTACCTTATTAAATTGGCCATTGTTTCCAACCCGAAAACCCCCCTTTCGGTAGCGATCAAATTTTTAGACCATCTCCATGATAAGGACCTTCAGGCCCTCTACCGAAGCAAGAACGTCCCCTCCGTTTTGGCTCAAGCCGCCGGTCGGGTATTGTTCAAACGAAAGAGATGAGGATGAACCCTCGCGGGAAAGTCGTTTCGGTTAACATCAGTCCCGAAAAGGGGACCCGCAAAACGAACGTAATCCAATCTTGCCTGCTGCCCGAGTTCGGGCTGAAAGAGGATGCCCATGCCGGCAAATGGCACCGTCAGGTCAGCCTCCTGGCGATGGAATCTATCTCTAAGATGGTCCGCTTGGGCTTGAAAGTTGGTCCGGGGGATTTTGCCGAAAACATCACCACCCAGGGCCTGGACTTGCTCAAACTCCCCGTCGGAACGAAATTTAGGATCGGGGGAATTTCCCTCTTAGAAGTGACCCAGATTGGCAAGGTCTGCCACACCCGCTGCGCTATCTACTACCAGGCCGGCGACTGTGTCATGCCCAAAGAGGGGATCTTCGCCAAGGTCCTGGAGGGCGGTGAAATAAGAGTGGGAGATGAGATTCATGTTCTCGGTGGGGATTCTGACCATCAGTGATAAGGGCTCCCGCGGCGAGCGAGAAGACCGGAGCGGTCTGGAAATTCACCGGGTCATCACCAGCCTGCCGGCCAAGGTCGAGGCCTACGAAGTCATTCCGGATGAGGTGGAGATGATCGCTCAGAAGCTGCTGGATTTTGTGGATGGGAAAAAATTGGATTTAGTTCTTACTACCGGCGGGACCGGCTTAAGCCCCCGAGATGTTACTCCGGAAGCTACCCGCAGAGTTTTAGACAAGGAAATTCCCGGAATTGCCGAGGCCATGCGGGCTGAAGGGATGAAGATTACTCCCTTCGCCATGCTTTCCAGAGCTGCCGCCGGAATCCGCTGTCGATCCTTGATCGTAAACCTTCCCGGCAGTCCC
>Ga0315295_10002775_pt1 | contig 14819 bp, 13 predicted proteins | sample YL17G14_0_MG_FD_204453 | JGI IMG/M metagenome (GOLD analysis project Ga0315295, IMG submission 204453) | Sediment microbial communities from Yellowstone Lake, YNP, Wyoming, USA - YL17G14_0 | ecosystem: Environmental > Aquatic > Freshwater > Lake > Sediment | place: USA: Wyoming | collected...
CCGACGTTACCTGCACCAACCATAATTACATGGTTTCCAGGCTTCACCCCGTACACATTCATCAATGTCTGAACGGCACCAGCTCCATACACGCCCGGAAGATCATTACCTGGAAAAAGCAGCATATTTTCCATAGCACCACAAGCTAGTATTACCGCCTTACAACGAACATCGTACAATTTTTCTTTATAATCATGACGTTTAACCACACCAAATCGGTACTTCTTGTCACTCTCATAACAACCGATGACAGTTGCATCAGTCATAACCAGAATTTTTTTCTCACGCTCTAGTTTCTGTAGAGTATTTTCCAATTCTTTCGCAATATCGATACCACGAGTACCTGCACGTTCTTGTTTAGAACCAAAGAATTTATGAGTCTGTTTAATCAACTGTCCCCCAACGCGTTGATTTTCATCCACGATTAATACCAATGATCCCTGCGTCGCAGTCTCAATTGCTGCACAAAGGCCAGCAGGGCCAGCACCAACAATAAGGACATCAACATCAATAGTTTTTTTGAGTTCTCCACGGAAATCAGCATTTGGTAACTCAGCAAATTTCTCTTGCATTTCGACATGAATTCCTTCTTTCAAAGGCGCGATACAAGTTCGCACATTAGGGACACCATTAACTCTCATTAGACAGGAGGAACATTTCCCAATGCCACAGAAAAAGCCTCGAGGACTCTCGTACTTAAGACTAGTCGTTAATGTTATTACCCCTGCCGCATGTAATGCAGAAGCGATCGTGTCACCTTCCTGACCCGCTATCTTCTTTTTTTGAAAGAAAAACGGAAGCTCCTTTTGTTTTTTAAAATCAATAATAGGATGAGCTCGTATACGCACACGATACCCCCTTACCATCCTGGAATACAACATGCTTTAAAAGTATTACCTACTGAAAAATATCCTATATGATTTGAACATCCTTAATCGGATAATGACGTTGCACCATTTTCCGAATCATATTAATATTTCGCCCACCCTTTCCAATCAATTTCGACTTATCCCTTGGGTTCACTTCTATTCGTACCACACTTGCGTCATCGTTTCCTTCTAGGCTGACTTTGGTTAATTCGTAAGGTTTACAGAGATTGGAAACAAATCTAATTTTATCCTCATCAAATTCAACAAACTTTACACTTTTCTTAAAAAGAGACCGGAGTTTCTCCAGATTCTTTGCTTTATTTCCAATAGCTATTCCGAGTTGTCCTTTTTCAACAACAAACACCACACGATCGTCCTCAACTATACAATCTCGGATGCTTGCCCCAGTATGTATAAACGCAAGGTTGATATATTGGACAGTCTCGTTTGAAAGGGTGATCTCTGCCATTATAATTATTTCCTTTTCTGTACGAGCTGTAGGATGTTTGATCCGCCTTCATCAAGAACTGCAAAGGAGGATACCGCAAAGCTTTTCCCGCAGGTATACCCAAGATCAACACCAGTAGATGTATAATTGTATATTGGTACTTTATTTTGTGTAACAAGGGCGGTAATGTCTTTGGCATACGGGCAGTTATTTGCCATAACCACAAGCTTTGCTATGCCCTTCTGGATTGCTGTTTTAGTCTGCTTTTTCCCGATAATAATCGTTCCTTTTTTTGTAACATCTTTTAACGCTTTATTTACATCTACCATTTATTTTCCCTTCTGTTTTGGTTTTCTTGTATTCATAACAAGTTCAATCGCACCAGTACCAAGGTTCACTGGCTGCCCAACGATAATGTTCTCTGCGACACCATTGAGCTGATCTGATTCTCCTCGTTGACTCGCCAGCAAGAGATGATTCACCGTGATTTCAAACGCTGCTCGTGAAAGAACTGAGCTTTTCTCCCCGCTGACACCATGTCTGCCAATCGCCCGAACCGTCCCATCAGCAGTCATTACATCAGCAACAAGCATGATATGTCTCATATCAACGTTTAACCCCTGTTCTGACAAGGTAGCATTTGCTTCATGGATGATCATGTTTCGTGCCGCTTCTATCCCTAGCTCCCTAGCAACCGCATGAATGTCGTTCGTTGTTACCCGGTAGGGGTCAACGCCTTCGATATCTAATACTTCTTTGAGATTACTGCCTTCGCTATAGATAATATACCCTTCATTTGGCTCCTTTCGGATGATGACTCGTTTGATCCCATCGACCCCCTTGATTTTCAAGCTCTTGAGCGTCTCGTTTGTATTCTGAAGTATCTTATAGCCAGGTTCATCCAGTGTCACTTTAACCGTGTTTTTTTCGATTTTTGCAGAAATCTTTCGGACCGACTGCACCCGCTCTAACAGTTCATCAATCGTGATTCCTTTTTTCTCCATGGTTTTCTTATTTGGTTTAATAGAAATCGTAATATTGACAAGATCCATTTCAATATCAGCAACATCAGTTAGCCGGGTTATCTCTATCTTATTAGCGATTTCTTTTGCTAAATCTGGGTTTACCCGATACTCATCTCGAAGATAAATGTTCATCATAGGAGTTGAGGGAGAAGATCTCGCATCTACAATCTCAATTAGCCGTGGTAGCCCAAGGGTAACATTAATTTCTGCAACACCCGCGTAGTGGAACGTTCTCATAGTCATCTGCGTACCAGGCTCCCCGATGCTCTGTGCGCCAATCATCCCACATGCTTCAGTTGGGTCAATCATATTTTTCGTATATTCTTCAAGTGCTTTTTCAACAATGTTTTTTAATTTGGTATATAGTTTTTTATCCCGTGCTACATATTCGACAATACCATCGATAATTGAAATAGGCAGAAAATGGTTTTTCAGAATTTTGTTTATCTCTGCTCGTATCATCTTGTATTCTTTTGGTTCTTCTACTGTTTTAATCGGCGGAGGAAGGAATGTTCGTTCTATCTCTTTTTTCTTCTCTATTTTTTTCTTAAAAACTGTTGTATCTTTCTTATTAACGGATTTTTTCTTATCGAGTTCGCTCTGAACTTCCTTTAATTTTTTCTTAGGTTTTAAGATATTAATCTTTGCGGTTGTTTTCACAGCTTGTTTCTTTGTTTTCACAGAGGCTATTTTTGGCTTTACCAATTTCAATGATTTTTTCGGTTCCTTTTTTTGTGTGATTTTCTTCTTAGAAACTGGTTTTGCCATGCAATTATCCCTCCTGTTTCACATCAAAAATAATCCGATCAAGATCAACTGCTTTTCCTGCGATGCTTCGTGTAGGGTCAATACCATCCTCACCATATCTAAATTGAATGATCTCTCCACCTGTGTGGCGTACAGTTCCATCGCTTTCTACCTTGAGATCCTCTAATGCATTGACGAGACGTCGTTGCATATACCCTGACCGGGAAGTACGAACTGCGGTATCAACAAGCCCCTCTCGGCCTCCCATCGAATGGAAGAAATATTCAGTGGGATTAAGCCCACTTTTGTAACTATTCGCAACGAATCCTTTTGCACTTGCTCCTAGATCTCTTTGTTTAAAATGTGGTAATGTCCGATATTTATATCCCCTGGAGATTCGCTCTCCTCGGACTGCTTGTTGCCCGACACACCCAGACATCTGCGAAAGGTTCAACATAGATCCTCTCGCGCCTGATTTTGCCATGATAACAGCGCTGTTATTCAATCCAAGATACTTACTCGCGATTTCACCAGCCATGTCTCTTGCTCGACCAGTGACTCTCATGATCTCCATTTCTAAGGTTTCTTCTAGGCTTCGACCTGGGAGAGATTCAAGCTCTCCATGTTCATATGCATTGACTAACGTATTGATCTTGTTTTGTGCTTTTTGCATCGCTTCTTCTATCTGTCGTTTTGCTTCCGTTGGGATATCCTCATCATCGATACTCGTGGTAAATCCGATAATAGTCACCACCGCGATCCCTAATCTTGTAACGTCATCGATGAACATTCTTCCTACGGTTGTCCCATGATCTCTAATGATCCGTTCAACAATCCTACCTTTGAAGGACCCAATGCTGTTTTCGTCAATGATTCCTTGTTTGAGTTTACCATTTTTTACGATTACGTATACACCATACGGGCACTTAGCAGCTTGGCAGACTTCACAGTGAAAACATGCTTTTGCTTTATATTCAATGTTTAAATCTTTAGGGAGTAATACGCTGAAAATATCTTTTCCATAGACAAAACTCTGACCGTTTTCTTCATGGATTTCGGGGAACTTTCCCTTATACTTGAATGTCGCTAACATCTCAGCGGTTTTCTCTTTTGAAAATGTTTTATCCTTATAGGTAAGAAGGAAACAACCTGATATATGATCATGTAGCCCACCGATGATGATACCACCAAATCGAGGCGACATCAGATTCTCCTGTACTTTCATAAGAATCTCTGCTTCTGCTTTTGCCTCTTCACCCTGCAAAAGATGAAGATTCATTTCATCACCATCAAAATCTGCATTATATGGAGGACAGACAGATAGGTTAAATCGGAAAGAACGATTCGTCATGACCTTAATTCGATGTGCCATCATCGACATCCGATGTAAGGACGGCTGACGATTGAACAACGCGATATCTCCATCCATGAGTTGTCGTTCGATGATAAAACCAACCTCAAGTTTCTCGGAAATATCATCCGCGTTTTTTTCGGTGACTTTCATACGTTGTTCCACACCTTCACGGTATCGTTTCACGTAGTTTACATTAGCTCGATAGATATCACCGGGCTTTTCCACTTGAGCTGTTTGTTTAATTAGATTCTTACACCATTCAAGGTTCTGGGTAGTGACTCGAACAGGTAAAGTGAGTTCTCTTGCAATTTCTGCAGGAACACCAATTTCATTAATACTTAAATTCGGGTCTGGTGAAATAACCGTACGCGCGGAGAAATTCACTCGTTTCCCTGAAAGATTACTTCTAAATCTGCCTTCCTTTCCTTTCAATCGTTGCGCAAGTGTTTTTAATGGTCTTCCCGAGCGATGTCGCGCTGGTGGAATACCTGAGGTTTGATTATCCAGATAAGTGGTTACATGGTATTGTAAAAGCTCCCAGAGATCCTCAACAATTAATTGAGGTGCTCCAGCATCCCTATTTTCCTGTAACCGTTGATTAATTCTAATGACATCAACAAGTTTATGAGTAAGGTCATCTTCAGATCGTTCACCAGTTTCAAGGGTAACGGACGGTCGTACCGTGACCGGTGGTACCGGTAAAACTGTTAGTACCATCCATTCTGGCCTCGCTGAATGTATATTAATATCCAATAATAATAGATCTTCATCAGTGATTTTCTCAAGCCATTCTCGTATCTCTGTTGGTGTTAATTTCTTTCCATTTTCTCTAAACGACGTGGGTTTATCCAAGTCTATCTTTCCACTTAAAGCCCCGCACCGTGAACATGCTTCTGTTTTCGTTGCACCACTGATAATCGTCTTGAAAATATATGCGTTGTCACGTCCTTCTGAACTGTTTTTAATAATATTTTTACGATGTTCCTCTAACTCTTTATCGGAAAGAAGGATTCTTCCGCATTTCCGACAGGTCGCCCGTAAACAATTTCTGATCGTCTTGACAAACCCGACATGAATCACCGGCATCGCGAGATCAATATGCCCAAAATGCCCGGGGCATTTGTCCTTACCGACTTTCAATCCGCACGTCTTGCAACGAAGCCCAGGTTCAATGACACTTAGACGCTGATCCATCAATCCCATGGTAATAGGAAAGCCGTCATCATCATAGGTATCAGCAGTAATAACCTTTGTCGCGCTCATTTTACGAATCTCATTGGGTGAAAGTACTGAAAACTCCAACACCCCAATCTTCTTTGTAATACTCTGTCCTGCCATTTCTTTCACCCCTACACCAACGACTCCAATTTAATACGTGGTACAACCACAAGAGATTTCAACTCATCAATAAGTAACTTAAACGCGTAACTCATCTCTACTGGATAGATATCTGCTTTATCACCACAGATTGGACAATGTAATCTCCCATGACGATCAATCATCGCGATATGACCACAGGTGTTACAGACATATTTCATTGTGATATCTGATTCATCAAGTAATCGATCTTTTATGACCATGGAAGCACCATGGCCAATGAGACAGTCACGTTCCATTTCTCCAAACCGTAGACCGCCTTCTCTAGCTCGTCCCTCGGTTGGTTGTCTTGTGAGGATCTGCACGGGTCCTCGTGATCTAGCATGAATCTTTCCTGCAACCATATGATGAAGCTTCTGATAATAGATACATCCAATAAAAATATCACATTCTAAAGGTCGTCCCGTGAGTCCATCATAAAAGGTTTCTTTTCCAGCGTGATTAAACCCGTTTTTTACTAAACCTGCTCTGAGTTTATCCTCATCTTCGCCACTAAAAGCGGTCCCATCAACAATGCGTCCCTCCAGTGATCCAACTTTCCCCCCGATCATCTCAAGCACATGCGCAACTGTCATTCTTGATGGGATAGCATGGGGGTTAATAATCAAATCAGGTATCATACCGTCTTGGGTGAATGGCATATTTTCCGCAGATACCAGATATCCAATTACTCCTTTCTGACCATGTTTTGATGCGAACTTATCCCCTAATTCAGGGATTCGTTGCTCTCGGACCTTGATCTTTACCATTCGTGATCCATTTACTGACTCAGATAACATGACTTTATCAACGACACCGCCTTCCCCATGTTGAACCGTAACCGAGGTTTCTCTTCGTTTCTGAGGCGTAAGAAAATCAGTTGGTTCTTCAAGAAAACGCGGTGGCGATGTTTTCCCTATTAAAACATCTCCGCCATTTACGCCACATTCTGGGGAAATTAATCCGTCTTCGCCTAGATTGTTATACGCATCTTCAGTTCGAACACCTCGACAGTCTGGATTCGGGATTTCAAAATGATCCTCTTGACCACCAGGATATCGCTTTTCTTCACTGCTATATGTTCGGATGAATGTACTTCGACCTAGCCCTCGTTCGATTGCTGATTTGCTCATGATCAAAGCATCTTCCATGTTATATCCCTGAAAAGAAGCAACTGCGACAATATAATTCTGCCCAGCAGGTCGTTCTCTGAATCGAATATAATGAATAGGATGTGTCTGAACTAAAGGCATTTGCGGATAATGAAGCAAATGACTTCGTGTATCCGGTCGTATACGATAGTTTGACGCACCGAATCCTAGTGATTGTTTTCCCATTCCTGCGCCCATAGTGATTCTTGGAGATGAGTTATGCTCTGGATATGGAACAAGGGATGCACCGATCCCGAGAATGCACATCGGGTCAAGTTCCATATGGGTATGATCTGGAGTTAGGTTTTCTTCTCGCGTCGCAATGAGTGAGTTTTCTTCTTCTTCCGCATCTATGTATTCCACAATTCCCTCGTTGATAAGATTAGACCAGTTTTTCTTTCCATCTTTAAGCTCAGCAAGAATTTTTTGATTTATCAAGAGTTTTCCATTTTCAGTAACAAGCAGTGGTCGTCGTAACCGTCCACAATCACAATTTACAATAACATCATTTCCTTCAATATCATAGGTAACATTGATTTCGTTACTAAGCATTCCCTTTCGTCTTCGTTCTCGTAATTTTTTAACAAGATCTGCACCATTTGGATGCATCCCGATAAGATCCCCATTCAGGTAAATACGGGCACCTGTAACGTGTTTTGTTAGTTCCTTAATTCCAAGTTCTCGTAGGATTGTTTCCACTTCTTTTTCTTCAAACCCTTCTGAGATTTCGACAGTTAGTGCAAGGTTTTTTACGAGACCACAGTTCGGTCCTTCAGGTGTTTCATTCGGACAAAGTCGTCCCCATTGGGTTGAATGTAGATCTCGCGCTTCGAAATGTGGTTGTGACCTAGTCAACGGTGACGTCACTCGTCGTAAGTGACTGAGGACCGCTAAATTGCTCGTTCGATCAAGAAGCTGTGAGACTCCTGCTCGTCCACCAACCCAGTTCCCTGTTGCAAGCGCATGATGAATACGTTGACTGAGAACATCAGAACGTAATGATGACGCGATCTTGATTTCTTTTCCTTTGGCATGAATACGTTCAATCTGATATTTAAGATCCTTACACAATGCAGTAAACGCGACTCGGAAGAGATCCTCCATAAGATCTCCTGCAAGCTTCAAACGCTTGTTTGCGTAATGGTCCTTGTCATCTTGCTCTCGTTTCCCGAGTGCAAGTTCTAACACAGCCATCCCCATGCGAGCCACAAAAATAGCTTTTTTTAACCGATCCTCAGGCTCATTCCCAAGATGAGCGAGAAGATGTCGGTCCATGATGGTTTCAACACGTTTCACCCGGTACTCTTTTGCCTGCCCGCCAGCGAACTTCTTCCCGAGATAAGCAATTGCTTCTTCCTTTGTTGTGATACTATATTCCTTTGCACATTCCTCGATGTTCGCAAGTACATATGGCTCCATCATCGGATCAACACAGATAACATCAACGATTTCTTTATCGTTCTCCATCCCTAAAGCCCGCAATAATACAATAAGAGGAATCTGACCATACGTTGTTGGTAAACTTACCATAAGCATACTATCTTTTCTTTTTTCCACTACTGTTAACGCTCTATATCCTTCCCGTTGGGAAAAAACCTTAGCAACTTCAACATCGGTACCATATCTACTGGATCGCTCAACAAGAACCCTGTTTGGAGCAAGATCCTCAACCGTGATTAACACTCGTTCTGTCCCGTTACTAATAAAATACCCACCTGGGTCTAAAGGGTCTTCCTGTAACTGCTGTAATTCTTTTCTATAGTCCTCATCGGAAAGCGGTCTATCTAATTTTTCTTCTAAAACTTTTTTTGAGATATTGCATCGCAAAGATTTTACCATGATAGGTAGTTCACCAACACGAACCGTCTCAGGCTCGTACTCTACCTCATTTTTCACAGGAATAAACTCAAGCTCAATCGGTGCCTCATACGTCAGGTCCCGTAAACGTGCCTCCATTGGTGTCAAAGGTCGCTCAGTTCCATCCGCCTCTTTTACCTGTGGAAGACCAATTTTAATCTTACCGAATTTAATCTTATATCCTTCTATCTCCGGATAAATATACCCTCTCTTTATCCCCTCTTCTTCCTGGCCAATGATTGTGCCGTCGACAATACGTTGCAGACGATGTCGTAAAAAATCATCATATGAAGCAATTTGATGATTAACGATACTTCGCTCTCGATAAAACGCATCAACAAGTTCTCTCATAACTACTCCTCATATTCCCCTTTCTAACTCTCTTCACTGGCCGTAGTGAACTCTTCAGAAGGCTCAGCGAAGATAAAACTCTCAGCGATATCACTCTTAACAACTAACCGATATGCAGTCGCATATTTCGCTGTGGGACTTTTCCGGATAATCTTCATAACCTGTCCAGGTTTTGCTCCAATAGAAATCACTGCAGGATCATTTTCAAGAATACGTGGTAACTGATCAGGTCTAATATCGTATTCTTTCAACAACTCCTTTTTCTCTTTCTCAGATAAAATAATATGTTCCGGAACAAGATTGTGTCCCAAGATGTTATAATATTTTTTTGGTGGGGCTGCGATACTACATTCCTCCTACTTTCCTTTTGAGGAGAGGCGGGCCTGAAGGGATTCGAACCCTTGGCCACCTGGTTAAAAGCCAGACGCTCTACCTAGCTGAGCTACAGGCCCAAGGATGGGCCACAGTTCCACTTATTATTTATATTTATACTATACTCTATATCAAATAACACTGGAACGGCTTACCCGTAATATTACTTCCCCTATAAATAATTTTACATCCCTTATATCCTCTGAATTTTCCTTTTTTTTTTACCTAGCAAAGATTATAATGAACACCCCAAATACATCATATAAATGAAAGTGAATGAAATATTTTACTCAATACAAGGAGAAGGCATATTGGTTGGTGTGCCTAGTATCTTTCTCAGGCTCTCCGGATGCAATTTACGTTGCTCCTTCTGCGATACCAAGTATTCATACATACAAGGAAAAGAAATGAGTATACAAGCAATCCTCGATAAAATTATGAAATTCGGTTGCACTAATATTTGTATCACTGGTGGAGAACCACTATTTCAAAAAAATGCAGTAAAACTGATCGAAACCCTCCTTCAAAAAAATTATAAATTATGTCTTGAAACAAACGGAAGCATTAGCATCAAAAAGCTTGTGGGAAAAAAATCTTTGATAATCTCTATGGACATCAAATGTCCCTCGTCGGGTTCACATGATCAGATGAGTATGAAAAATATATCCTATCTTTCAGAAAAGGACCAACTAAAATTCATCATTAAAAATAAAAAAGATTACGATTATGCGAAAAAAATTCTCAAAAGATACAACCCATCATGCACTGTTTTTTTCCAGCCTGTTTGGGGTACGAATCCAAAGAAGCTTGCGTCATGGATTCTCAATGATAGATTGTCAGTACGACTAGCATTGCAGCTGCATAAAATCATTTGGGGAGAAAAAAGAGGAGTCTAAATTATCATCATTCTTATTATACTTCTCTAGAATAGAAACAATCGAGATAACGAAGAAACGTGAACACAAACTATATACATCAAAAGTGTATTCATGGTTAAAATTGTGAGATACAACAGAAGGAAATATGAGGTGAAATAAAAATGCAACCATCAAATATGGCGTATGATAGAGCGATTACTGTCTTTTCCCCTGATGGACGTTTGTTTCAAGTGGAATATGCACGAGAAGCAGTAAAACGTGGAACAACAACAGTAGGTGTAAAATTTCGAGATGGCGTTATTTTAATTGTTGATAAACGTATTACATCTCGACTCATCGAACCAGATTCTATTGAGAAGATTTTCATTATCGATGATCATATAGGGTGCGCAACATCTGGTCTTGTAGCTGATGCTCGATCCTTAATTGATAGAGCTCGACTTGATGCGCAAATTAATGAAATAACTTATAGTGAAAAAATTCAAGTCGAAACATTAGTCAAAAGAATTTGTGATTTTAAACAAACATACACTCAGTACGGGGGTGTGCGACCGTTTGGAACTGCTTTGTTGATTGCAGGGGTCGATCAAACAGGTGCTCGCTTGTTTTCCACTGATCCTTCAGGTGCTCTTATGGAATACAAAGCAGCCAGTGAAGGAGCTGGACGCACAGGAGCAATGGCGTACTTCGAGGAACATTACAAAGAGAACAGCTCTATGGAAGAGGCTATTGATCTGGGTGTGAAGGCATTACATAAGGGAACTGAAGGAAAGTTGAACCCTGATGCGATCGAAATTGGTGTTGTAAAAAAAGGAGTCAAATTTCATATCCTATCATCTGTGGAAACAAAGGCATATGTGACCAAGGCGATCGGAGGTAAGTAGAGTTGGTAAGTCTAGAAAATGCAGTGATTGCGCGTTTGCATAAAGGAGCGGATCGTTTCGAAATCCTCGTAGATCCTCATGAAGCAGAGCATATCTTAGAAGGAAAAACAGAAAATATCCTGTCTGCTCTTGCGATTGATGCCGTATTTAGCGATTCAAAGAAAGGAATTCATGCACCTGTTGAATCACTTCAAAAACAATTCAAAACAACCGATATTTCAACGATTGCTAAAGAAATTATTCAGAAAGGTGAAATCCAGCTAACTACTGAGCAGCGTCATGAGATGCAACAGCAAAAGCGGAAACGTATCGTTGATCTTATTGTAAAAAACGCGATGGATCCTAAAACGAAGATGCCACACCCGAGAACCCGCATAGAGCTTGCGATTGATGAAGTAAAAGTGCATATCGATCCATTTAAATCAGTAAATCAACAGATGAAAACTATTCTTGAAATGCTTCGGCCTATTCTGCCTATCTCGATAGAGCAGGTGCGTATTTCTGTGAAGATTCCTCCTGAACACGTAGGGAAAGCGTACGGCGCGGTCCGTAGCTTTGGCACCTTAGAGCGCGAAGAATGGCAGTCCGATGGTTCCTGGATCGGCATTGTGAAACTTCCAGCAGGTATGCAAACAGATTTTTATGATCGGCTTAATACCCATACAAAAGGAAATGTAGAAACAAGAATTTTAAAATAGATCTGTATTGAAGGATAATCGATTTTATGTCAAACGAAGGACGTCAAGTAGTCATTCCCGGTCAGATTCTCGGTGAGTTTCCCACGTTCAAACCTGGTAGGGGAACATTTGTCGAAAACCAGAAGATATATGCGGAACGACTCGGGGTGCTCAACATACAAGATACGTTTATTAACATCATTCCATTGAAAGGTCGATATGACCCGATCGTCGGTGATTTTGTCATCGGTGTTGTTGAAGAAGCATCCGCCTCACACTGGATGGTTGATATCAACGCCCCGTACCCAGCAATGCTACATGTCCATGAAGTACCTTGGGAGATTGAATTCGCCGATACGGAAAAGTATTTAAACACCGGGGACACCATACTGGCAAAAGTTCTTACTATAGATGAATCAAAGAAACTTCAGATAACATTGAATGATCGTAATCTATTCAAACTGAAGGGCGGTCATCTCATTGAATTCGAGCCATCAGTGTATCGCCGCATCATGGGTAAGAAGTACTCTATGATTGAAATTATACAAAAATACACCCGTTGCCGCATCAAGGTGGGTAAAAACGGGCGTATTTGGATTGACGGAGACGCAGAAGGAATCGAGAGGGTAGCACAAGCGATCTCCAAAATTGAAAGTGAAGCCATAACATTTGGGCTTACAGATAGAATAGAAGAACTCTTGAAAAAAGATGCAAAGGATGTAAGATAATGAAATCAGACATTAAATTAATAAACAATGAGGGAAAACGAAACGATGGGCGTGGTCCAAAGGATATTCGGAAAATAAAGATTGAAGCTGGTGTGCTTCATCGGGCGGACGGTTCTTGTTACCTAGAATGGGGTGGCAATAAAATTCTAGTGGCTGTGTATGGTCCTCGAGAAGCTGTCCCACGTCACACACAGAATCCCCTGAAGGCGAATGTACAAGCACGGTATAATATGGCCGCGTTCAGTGTTGAAGATCGTAAACGACCTGGCCCTGACCGACGAAGCGTTGAGATCTCAAAAGTTATCTCAGAGGCACTCGAGAAAATCGTTCTGACAGAACAGTTCCCACGGGCAAGTATCGATGTCTGTATCGAGGTGCTTGATGCGGAAGCTGGAACCCGCTGTGCGGGATTGACCGCCGCCGGTGTTGCGTTGATTGATGCTGGTATTCCGATGCGTGATATCCCGGTCGCATGTGCTGCAGGCAAGATCAACGGTCAGGTTGTTCTTGATCTTGGCAAGGAGGAGGATAACTTTGGTGATGCTGATCTACCTATTGCGATTTCACCTCGGACTGGTGAGGTGCTCTTATTGCAGATGGATGGTCATTTGACCTATGATGAGTTCAATGAAGCGTTTGATCTCGCAGTGCAAGGATGTCACAAGATCTCTGAGATTCAGAAGAAAGCGATCATGGATAAATATCAGAATGCTGCTGCTGAGGTGAACGAATGACCATTGTTCCTATTATTAAGCGTGATTATATAATAAAACTTGCTGAACAAGGGAAACGTATTGACGGACGTGACTTTGTTAATTATCGGAAGATAGAAATCGAGACTAATGTGGTTAACAAAGCCGAGGGGTCCGCTCGTGTGAAAATCGGCAACACCCAGGTGCTTTGCGGTATAAAAATGGGCATCGGGGAACCATTTCCCGATACCCCAACAACGGGTGTAATGAGTACCGCTGCAGAGTTCGTTCCTATGGCGTCCCCTGATTTTGAATCTGGTCCTCCCCGAGAGGATGCCATTGAGCTTGCAAGGGTCGTCGATCGAGGTGTTCGAGAATCCCAGGTTATACAACTAGAAAAACTCTGTATTACCCCTGGTGAAAAGGTGTGGTTGGTGTTCATTGATATTCACATACTTGATTATGACGGAAACCTGTTTGATGCAGCGTCTCTTGCTGCACTTGCTGCATTATTGACGACAAAGGTTCCAGTTTCTCGATTTTTAAAAGATTTGAACGAAAGAGATAGAGACTCTTGGCAGGAACGACTTTTAGAGTTATATACTATACCTGGAATAGATGAAGTTGCATTTGGAACAGACGTAGCAAATAAAAATCCAATAGAAGATTTTCCATTACCAATGATTGAACCACCTGTATCTTGTACTGCTGTGAAAATCAATGATTTTATCCTCTTTGACCCATGCTTTGATGAAGAAATCATTGCAGATGTGAGGTTAACTGTCGCGACAGACCATAATGGTGACATAAGGGCGATGCAGAAAGGACTTTCCGGTAGCTTCTCAAGGGAGGAGATACAAAAAGTTATAAAAGGAGCTCTTGATAACGGGCAAGAAATACGGAAGATACTTAGCCATAGTATAGGGAAATAATATGTCAAAACGAACAAAGAAAGTTGGCACGTCCGGTCGCTTCGCAGAACGATACGGTGTGAAATCACGAACCATGATCCGTGAAGTCGAAAGCCAACAGAAACAACGCCATGCATGTCCTAGGTGTGGTAAGAAAGCGGTCCAACGCACAAGCACCAGTATCTGGGAATGTTCGAAATGCGGCAATGTTTTTGCGGGTGGTGCATATCTCCCTACGACGCCTTCTGGTGTTACTGCTGATCGAATCCTCAAAGGGCTCCCTGTTGAGTTACCTGCTGAGGAGGAATCAAAGTGACCCGGTATAAATGTGGTTTGTGTAAGAAAGCAGTCCAATTCGATGTGAAAAACATCGGAATGCAATGTCCGTACTGCGGAAGCAAAGTCTTTTATAAGGAACGACCAACAGTGGCAAAACGTATTAAAGGTGTATGACGAATAAAGCAACATTTCTTTTTTCCTTTCCATCTCTCAAGGATGCTTGTATCGTTGCACAATCGC
>Ga0315295_10002776_pt1 | contig 14815 bp, 17 predicted proteins | sample YL17G14_0_MG_FD_204453 | JGI IMG/M metagenome (GOLD analysis project Ga0315295, IMG submission 204453) | Sediment microbial communities from Yellowstone Lake, YNP, Wyoming, USA - YL17G14_0 | ecosystem: Environmental > Aquatic > Freshwater > Lake > Sediment | place: USA: Wyoming | collected...
CAAACTTCTGAACCGTCTCTAAAATCCTCTGATCGTCAGTGGCGACAATGACTTCCCCAATCAATTTCGACTGGCATACCCCTTCGTAGACCCATTGAATCATCGGCTTGCCGAGAATATCGACAAGGGGTTTCCCCTCGAACCGTGTCGAGCCATATCGCGCAGGAATGATTGCAGTGATCTTCATAGGATTCTTTTGCGGCGGCCCCTGCCTACCGCAGGCAGGGGCTTCAGCCTGCAATTGGTTATGATTTTATTTAAGCAGATTAATACAGGACTGTCAACCTCCGCCATCTACTTTTCCCCTCTCCCCCGCCGGCCTGCCTGCCGGTAGGCAGGGGTTGGGGTGAGGGGGGCATCAAGAAATGCAATTGCGATGAGCGGAGCGGCTAAGATGTTTGTTTTAAAAAGCAAATCCCCTTGACAACTTAAAATATTGTGATAGCCTGTCACATAGACAAGAGGGAAATGCACGAGGGCGGAAAGTGAATGCAAAGAAAATAGACCTGACCCCAATTTCTCATTTCTCAGTGAACGCTAAGAAAATAGAGTTGACTGCCAATCAAGTTAAGCGAAGGGTAAGAACTGCCATTGAACTCTTAATCAGGAAGGATGCTCATTTGCTGAATATTGATGTAAACGAGTGCTCAATAACCCACAGACTCGCACTTCATTTACAGGATGCGTTTAAAGGCTGGGATATAGACTGTGAGTATAACCGAAACCGTTACGATACTAAGAAACTAAGCATTGGAGGTGATGTCCACCTCACAGTAGAAACTACTCAAACGGATGATGAACAGGGAAAGACAGTTTACCCTGATATAATTGTGCATCATCGGGGGACCGACCAAAATCTTCTTGTGGTGGAAGTTAAAAAGACGACAAGCCATGTTTCAAAGGACTTCGATCTCAATAAACTTCATGAATACAAACGTCAATTGGGTTACTCCTACGCCCTCTTCCTAAATTTCCTTACAGGATCTCCAGAAAGGACTGAAGTCGCAGAAGAAAAATGGATTGATGATGACGGTTAAAATTATTCGGTTTTGGGGGAATTTGGTGGAAAAGGTGGATGCTAGGGAAATAGACTTAGGCCTCTTTACAAAGTTGAGTGTTGGCTTGGTCCGACCCAGGGGCTTGTGAGGAGAATAATAATGGATAATGAAAAAGCAGGAAAGGCGGCTGGTGGATTCCTTAGTTCTATTTTCCCATCCTTACCTAAGGAGATTCGGTATTTTATTGGAGGCCTCATAGCATTTTTCTTGTTTCAAATGATGATCTATGGTTTGGTTTACCTCCCAACATACATAAAGAATATAGCTAAGAAGTCTGGCGAGCCTAACCAGCCGTGTTGGACACTGCAAAAGATTGATACGCAACTTTTTAAGGTTAATTCATGCACAGGTGAGGTAATACCGTATAACCCTCAATCAAAATCACCATAAGTTAAGGTTGTAAACGAACGGACCCCTGTCGCAATAGCGCTCCTGGGACTTGCACCCGGTGAGGAAGGGGCGTTCGGAACTCCCAATGGAAAAAGACCCATCCGCGTCCTGAAGATTCAACAACAGGGGGAAGAATAGGTTTCTGCAGCGAGCCTAGAGGCACACGTCAAAAGGAACCTGTCAGAAGATAAGAGTGAATTTGGAGGTCAGATATTCAATGTTAACAGAATTTGGTGGAAAAGGTGAACGCTGAGAAAATAGAATTTAGTCCAAGCAAACTCTTTTTGCATAGAGGGTGATTTCATGAATAAGCTACCTTTTGATCCGTATGATTTTTTTGGATACCTAGCGTCAGGTCTACTCATCCTTGTAGGAATGGATATTGTCTTGGGTTTTCCTGCCATTCTTGGCCGGGAATTCAAAGTGGTTGATTCGGCCATTCTTATTATCGCCATTTATGTGACTGGTCAAATAATTGCTACTCCGGCGAAGGCCCTGTTAGAAGATGGTTTGGTTGGCAAGGTTTTAGGACGCCCAAACGTTAATCTTTTTCAAGAGAAGAAACCCCGCATCCGTGGTTTAATTTTCCCTGGTTTCTATCTGTCGCTGCCCACACAGACCCGCATGAAAATCCTGAGTAAAGCAAAAAATGAGGGTGTCGAAGGAATCGGTGAAGACCTTTTTCTCCATGTTCGTTACAGCCAGGCCGTCGTCCAGGACCAGAAATTGGGAAAAAAGCTAAATAGTTTTATCAATAAGTATGGGTTTAGCAGGAATCTAAGCTTCAGCGCCTTGCTGGTTGGAATTGGATGTTTAATAAAGATGGTTCTTTCCCTTGGCAGTGATACCGACTTAAGTAATTATGGCATTACGGCGCTCATTACCGCCATTTTCCTTTTATATCGTTACCTAAAATTCTTCAGGCAATATTCTTACGAAATGTTTAACTTCTATGGAGGTACTAAATAGGCCATATAGCAATCCTTTTATGAACTATTTTTGACTTACGCGAAATTATCAACAAAGGACTAATATTATGGAAATTCGAATTTTTGGTGTGGAGCATGGGTTTTGTGCTTACATCATCGAAGATAATCGTAATGTAATGCTTATCGATTGTGGTCACAACACTAAAACTGGATTCCGCCCCACAAATTACCTTGTGGCAAATGGCTGTACCGGAATTGAAAGGTTTATCGTTTCAAACTATGATGAGGATCATTTAAGTGACCTGCCCAATCTCCGAGAAAAACTTCCAATCGAGGTTCTCCGTAGGAATCAGTCGGTTAGCGCAAGCGATTTACGACGCCTGAAAGCTAGTTCTGGCCCAATCCAACCAGGGATGCAGGCTTTATTAGATATGATTGAGTCTTACACAAATAATGTAACTAACCCTCCTGAATTTCCTGAAATAGAATTGAGGACATTCCATAATGATTATCCGATCTTTAATGATACTAATAACTTGAGTTTGGTGACATTTATTCATTGCCACGGTATACATTTGGCTTATCCAGGTGATATAGAAGAAGCTGGTTGGGTTGAGCTCTTAAAGAACCGGTCTTTCATCGAGCATCTGGCGAGGGTTAATTTGTTTATCGCATCGCATCATGGGCGAGAAAGTGGTTATTATCCAGAAGCATTTGATTATTTTCGACCTGATCTCATAATAATTTCAGACGAGGCTATTAAATATGACACCCAAGACGTTGATTATAGTAAACATGCGAAGGGGGTTCCCTGGGAAGATAGAACTACAAAATATGTTTTAACAACAAGGAAGAATGGAATGATTAAAATCTCTGAACGTTCAGGGTATAACTACTACGTTCTTACGGAACGATAGATCAAGATTAGAATTCAGTTTCATATTTTAATAGGGATTAATGAGAAAAAGTTATGGAGGTCAAGAAAGAAATCAGGGGGGCGTTCATACAGAGCGTGCCTGATAGAAGAATCTTGGGTCATGTCGCGTATTAGCTTATTTGTTTCTCCTGGCAGAATTTGGTGGAAAAGGTGAACGCTAAGAAAATAGAATTGCCCCCCCAACTTAGCAGAGGAAATAAATGTGATTCAATGGAGCATAAAAGGGAGAAAACAGATGACATTTGAACCGATCAATTTTGAGCAGTTGAACGAAACAGACGTTCGAGAAGAGATTTTAGCTCCGCTTCTACGTCAATTGGGTTATCGCTCAGGAACGATCAACAATGTAATCAGAGAGCAATCTTTATTGTATTCCAAAATTTTCCTGGGCAGAAAGGATCCGAAGAAAGACCCTGAACTTCGAGGCAAAGCTGATTATATTTGTGAAGCAGATGGAAAGGTAAGGTGGACCATTGAGGCCAAAAGCCCGGCAATAAAAATAACAACTGATGGTATCGAGCAAGCCTACAGCTATTCAAATCATCCGGAAGTCCGAGCGGTTTATTTTTGCATATCCAATGGTCATGAATTCAGAGTGTATCAGACGAATCTTAGTCCCCAATCAGCGCCGCTGTTGAGCATTTCATATGAAGAATTTAATGAAAAATTTTATGTTATAGAAAATTTGCTCTCGCCAGCAGCCATTTGCCGAAATTGGCCAACACAAACAGTTGATTTCGGCAAACCCATTGGACCCGGGCTTCGCTCTGTTGCTCGGATCACTGGGGGTTATATTCATTATGTAAGTAACACCTTAGATCTTGCACCACTTAAAGGTCTCACTGATGCAATTACTGGTGGAGCAGTCGAACGAAATGAAAATGGTCAATTGGTAGCTTTTATTGAAATACGAAGTCCCTACGCACAATTACAGAGGTTCAATGAAAGACTTGGACTTTCTCGCCTTGAACTAATAAGTAGTGATACTGCGATTTCCATAGATCGCAATAAACCAACGGTATTCTCATTGTCACAGCGAACACATTTTTCGGCAGGAGAAAAGTTATTTAATCTACAAACATGGAGTGAAATAACGCTTCCTTTCAATATTGTTTGTGATGCTACAACTTCGGGACAAGGAATACTGGTTGGGCAGAATTTTAAGGGGGCATTCCGTCAGAAGCTAAGAACCGATTTTTCAAACATTCCTCGTGTGCTTGTTAACTCCGCACCTAATATTCAATCAATATTTGACAGATTAAAGTGTTTGGAAGTAATCGGTGATTTTGAGGCGCATCTTGCTTAGGAACGATGAGGTGCAAAAGCAAAAGAAGAGTGAAATATGCTAACCGGTGCCTGATCTTGAAATTTGGGAGAAGATTTTATTGAAATGTGGAGCTAATGCAGGATCAGGTCTTCAAAGTAAGTGGAATTTTGTGGAAACGGTGAACGCCAAGAAAATAGACCTGAACCAATAAGTCCCAATAATTGAATTTTGAAGGTTTGACTCGGCCCCATATCCAATAACTCCAAGGAGCAGACAAAATGAAGTTATCCACGAAAGGTTTACACAACTTAGCCTCAAACCCATTATCGGTTTTTTTTGGGACAATTGCAAGTGTGCTATCTTTCTGTTGGCTCGTATATGAGAAGGTAATTATACAAGCACCCGGAATACTATCTATCCTTATATTCCTCCTTTGCATCGTCTTCTTTATCTCTATAGGAGCCTATTCCGGCGTAGTGCGCCGACGCGAGATAGCTTTTCACGGTATAATGAAAAGGATACACAAAATTAATCATGACTATCGTGATATTCTCCGAGCTGCATTCGGAGGCGAAAAAACAATAACGGAACGTCACAAATTGGTTGAAGTTGAAGAGAGAATCCTTAGAAGTGTTTGCCAACAAATCAGGGAAATCTACGAGCTCCTCATTAATCGGCCTTGCATGGTGACAATTAAACTGATCACCAAGGAACCGAACGGTTCTAAGTATTGTTCAATATATGTCCGTAGTGAGGATAATTGTAAACGAGATCGAGAGGGTCCATCAGAATTCGAACTGGGCAAATGGAAGAATACATCATATGATAAAGCTCTACTACCTGCTGAACCTGGTGGGGTCTCACACTTTTATTCAGGGGATTTATTAAAAGAAGAGAACTATAACAGCCAGAGGCAACATTGGGAACGATATTATAAGAGCATGATAGTTATTCCAATTAGGTCTGTGATTTCCGGGAAGGGGAAAAACACTGACGAAATCGATGATGTTGGATTCCTGAGTTTAGATACCTTGTCAAGAAACCGTTTAAACAAATCTTACCATGTTGAATTAGTGGCTGCCTTTGCAGATGAAATATACAACTTTATTTCACTTATGAGAGGAAGATACATCGTAACAGTTAAATAGGCTAAAGGAGAATGCAGATGAGCAAGCAAAAAAAAGGGAAAATATATCTTTTAGGGCATTTCGACGCATTCTGGAAGTTTCTGCAGAAGAGAAGATTGAGTGTTCCTAAAGGGTTTCATCTTCGGGTTAATATTTCAGATTTCTTTGATGAGGGGAATCGGCAAGCACTTCAATATGCGAGTGAGAAACAAACACTAAAAGGGTTGCTACCTGGTCTACGTCTCAGAGCATCAGCAGGGCCTATTATTGATGATAAAAAGTCTGCTATTGTGCGTATTAACATCAATGAAGCTACTGATAAATGGAATCGGCTTGCCTTGCAACATGCAAAACGAAGACGAGGGGGAGGGAAATAATTACTGTCAAATAGAATTTTAGAAATGAATCTTGGGGTCAGGCAACGGAAATTGCGTGCCCAGCGAAGGGCAGTGCATTCTAACGGGTGAGAGTCCCGTCATGGTAGAAGCCAGAGCCATGTAGCTTGGATGGCAGGGGGAAGGGGAAACGCTTCCTTCTGAAGCCCATCGACGAAGTCCCGCAAGGCGGGATGAGCAACTATCCAGGTCGTAACTTACGTGAACGTAGAAGTAGCCTCGTAATTGCCAAGTTCCACTGGCCGAGCCAGTAATTACCAGGCGAAGGCAGAATCCTATTCCTAAGACTGGCTGAAAGGGAAAAGGGCGGTGGCGGGGTAGCAGCGGCGACATGGATAGAGAGAGGCGCTGTCAACTGGGGAAGCCCTCCTCGTCCCTGACGGAAACGGCAGGAGAAAAGTAGGTCCTATAAGTTGAAAGACGAAATGGACTGACAGGCGAGAGGGTGGCGGATGAGTCCGTAGTAGCGGGGAGGGTAAGGACCTGATGCTGATGGTCTGGGGTCGGACCAAAGTAACTATTTGATATTGTGAATGAACCGGCAATTAATGATTTGATTTTATGCCTTAGAGCCATATTTTTGAACCTAAAATTATCCTTTTAAGGAGTTGAAGTTGGCGAGCCTGTAAATGGTGCCTGGCCTTGAAATTTGACAGAAGATTTTAGTGAAATATGGAGCGAATGCAGTTTCAGATTCTTCAATGTTGGCGGAATTTGGTGGAAAAGGTGAACGCTAAGAAAATAGACCCCCCCATTAGGTTATTTTGATTAGTGTTTCAATACGGATGCGTAAGGAGACGCAGAACAAAATGGATAAATGGGCACTCTATGTCATGGATCATATTTGGACATTCGTAATTATATTTGGTGTCATATTTGTTGTTGCTTCGGTATTAAAAGCATTATCTGAAAAAACATGCCCCGATTGTTCGAATAAGTCAGTTCCGAAGCGGGCAAAAGTGTGCCAAAAATGTGGCTATCGGTTCGACGGTTAAGGGCTGATGAGGACAACAGGTATACCTTAATTCTTGAATTAATAATGATACGAATCTCAAATCGTCAATTTTAAAGATACGACCCTAAATGTTATTACACTTTAGAAGTAGGAGAGGTGCCTGGTCTTGAAACTTGACACAAGAATTTATTGAAGTGCGGAGCGAATGAGGATCAAGTTTTTATTGTTTATAGAATTTGGTGGAAAAGGTGGACGCTAAGAAAATAGAGCTGACCCCAATTAGTCTCGATTATTGAATATTGAAGGTTTGACCCAAGGGTTCTTGCACACATCATGCACACCGAGTAGTGAGTAGAATGGAAGGAACACCTACCAAGGAGGAGTTAGAAGATGCGGAAAAGAGATGATAACGGCCCATGGTTCAAGTTGAATAGATTAATTGATCTCGGCATAGGAATCCTTGCGTTTCTCGGTTTGTCAGGTTTTATAGCATGGGAGAGGATTATAACAGCTTTTTCTGCAAGAGCTATAAAAGAATTTCCATTGCCTCAGTTGTCCATATTATTATTGCTCCTAACTCTTATCCTAATTTTTCTTTGGAGGGCGGCATGCAAAGGTGAACTAAAGATGCTCGAAGATAATCTTAAAGATTTTGTAACCGACGTCCCAAGAGTATCTTTGCCTCTGACAATTGGATTAGCCGCCTTCCTTTTTATTCTGGTTTATTTTTCAAACAAAATAATAATATATTCGACATTCTTTGTTGGTTTTAAACTTTTTGAAATTTGGGGTCTTTGGATAAGGAATCGGAATCTTAAAAAAACAATAAGGAGAGCATGTGAACAGCAAAAGAAAGAAAAGAAAGAAGAGGTCCCTCAAGCTTGGGAAATTGTCGAGATACCTCAGAATTTGGAAACAATTAAGGAATATTATCTCGAAAAGCCACAAGTTGAATTGGCTGTTACCATTTTGTTCTTTTCTTTCATTTCCTTATTATTGGCTTTATTGGGAAATCTATTGGAGACTTCTTTTGCACACTGGTTAGCTTCGGCGTCGTATGTCGTCATGTTATTAAATATAGCCATTAATGAGTTAATTTATATAAAATGGCGGGGTAAAAGAGATGATAGTTTGCAGGAAGATTACAGATTTAAATATATGTTTTAATATAGAGCAGGTAATTTTTTAACAGCAATTCCAACAAGAGACCAATCACCAGATTGCTTATTGAGAAAAAAAGGTAACCTTGTAACCTTGGGGTCAAAGCTACACAATACACTTTGCAATTGTATTGGTGGAATTTGGTGGAAAAGGTGAATGCTGAGAAAATAGAAAGGTTTGGTTTTTAGTAGAAATATCGCGTCAACATAATCATTGTTATATGAGGGAAGCCTGTAAATAACAATTAAAAGAAAGGGGGGGGTAAGAATGTCTCAAGACAACAAAGTTAGATGGGGCTGGCTCAAGGGAATGTATATTTATACTATCGTTGGCGCAGGTGGATTTGGGTTGGGAATAATTACCATGCCTGATGCGATCCGAACAATATTCGACTGGCCTGATCAAGATCCAATCGTTTTGGGTGTGACTGGAAGCGTCTATCTGTCATTCGCACTTCTGTCCATATTGGGCCTGCGCTCTCCTCTCAAATTTTCTCCTGTTTTATTACTCCAGCTGAGCTACAAACTTGTATGGTTCATTGGTGTCATTCTTCCTCTTGTGATGACAGCAAAGTTTCCGTCCTACGCAATATTGTACGTTGTTATATTCGCCACCTATATTATTGGAGACCTAATAGCAATTCCTTTTTCGTACGTCTTTGCAAAACAGGCAGATCGTTAATTTAATAGAAAAGGGAGCGGATCTATTTATTCGCGGAGTCTTTAAAAGGTGCCTGGTTTTGAAACTTGACAGAAGATTTTATTGAAATGTGGAGCGAATGCAGGATCGGGTCTCCGATGTTAGCGAAATTTGGTGGAAAAGGTGAACGGCAAGAAAATAGATTTAATCCGCATTATTGGCTCCTTTGAAACGTAGCAAATCCTATTTCCTCAAGACGATGAAAGAGATGTCACTTGAAAAAGTCAAGAACGCAAGAAGGGAGTCGAAGTACATAGATTTCAAGGAAAAGTTTGACATTAGCCAGGCGGGAGAATGGTGTGAAATTGTGAAAGACATTGTGGCAATAGCCAACTCAGGAGGGGGCTGGTTACTCATAGGTGCAAGAAATGATGGCTCACCTTCAGGGGCTGATGTAACTGATGCCTTAACAATGGACCCTGCCCAGATAACAGATAAGATATGCAGGTATACGGGAGAGCAGTTTTCGGATTTCGACATTCAAGAAATAGAAAAGAATGGTAATAAATTTGTAGCAATACAAATCAATGGAGTCACCATCCCTTTGATCTTTACTCAGCCGGGGAATTACGACATAGGGGGCGGAAAACAGAAAACCGCATTTGGAAGAGGCACAATCTATTTCCGGCACGGAGCGAAAAGCGAGCCTGGGAATTCAAAGGATTTAAGAGACTGCATAAATCGAGAAATAGAACAAGTTCGGAAATCCTGGCTTGGAAACATAAGAAAAGTCGTAACAGCTCCAAGCGGATATAAGGTTAATGTACTTCCCCCCGAGATAGTAGAGTCCTCACTCCCAACCGCTACCCAAATCAGAATTGTTGACGACCCTTCAGCTCCCGCTTACAGAAAAATTTCTCCTGATAATACTCATCCCCATAGGCAGAAGGAAATAGTGCGGTTAGTAAATCAAAAAATAGGTGAGAAAAGAAAAATCACCTCCTATGATATATTTTGTGTAAGGAAGGTCTACAAAATAGACAAAACGAAGCCCAACTTTTTCTACAAATCTAAATTTGCATCACCACAGTACAGCGAATCGTTTCTAAATTGGCTGATTGAGCAATTTGAGAAGGAAAGTCAATTCTTTGATAAGGCAAGGCAAAAATGGAAAGAGCAATAACAATCACCCTAAAGGTGGACACAGAGTAAACGGTGCTTGGCCTTGAAGCTTGACAGAAGATTTTAGTGAAATGTGGAGCGAATGCAGGATCGGGTCTCCGATGTTAGCGAAATTTGGTGGAAAAGGTGAACGGCAAGAAAATAGATTTGATCCAATTTTCCAATTATCAACTCTTAAAACCAGGGTCATCACTAAGATACAAAGCTTATGGATCGGTTCCCTTTGAAATTAGTTTTGAATATCCAGTGATCATCTTCTTAAATTCCTCATCACTTAATATCCTGATTCCTAACTCCCTTTGGTCATCTGCACACCCATGCAAGGTTTTAAATGGTAATCCTCGAAAGAAATAGTTCACATCTTCAATCTTGACAGTTGACCTGTTTAAGGACTATATTTGGTCATACCCAAGAAATGGAGGAATCTTCCATGAGACTATCCAGCCAGATTAAGCCGATCAGTTACCTGAAGGCTCATGCCGCCGAAATTGTCAGGAAGCTAAACGAACGCCGGGAGCCACTGGTCATCACCCAGAACGGCGAAGCCAAGGCGGTCTTACAGGACATCAAAAGCTACGAACAAACCCAGGAAACAATGGCTCTCCTGAAGATTCTGGCGCTCGGGACCCGTCAGATCGGGGAAGGCAAGGTTCGGGCCGCTGAGGATGTGATCAAAGAACTGCGCAAACGACAGGAGGCTGACTGATGCCATTTGCGGTTTTCCTGACCGATGATGCAGCATGTGACCTCGATGAGCTTTATGATTATATTGCTCTGCACGATACACCCCAAAAAGCAGACTACGTTTTGCAGAAGATCGAGAGAGCCTTCTTCAAACTGTCCGAATTCCCCGAGCGGGGGGCCCTTCCTAAAGAACTGCTGGCGCTCGGGATTCGTGAATACCGTGAAATTTTCTTTAAACCCTACCGCATCATTTACCAAATCATAGATAAGAACGTCTACGTTCTGCTGATTGCTGACGGCCGTCGTGACATGCAGACGCTGCTGCAACAGCGATTGTTAGGTGCGTAATACATGGTGCCGGATTGCCGAATGGGAGCGCGATCTCGAGAAACTTGGGGTCAGGCAACGGAAATTCGACAAACATAGAAATAGGGATCAGATTGTAGTGATTGGTTTTCGTTACGGGTGCCTGATCTTGAAAATTGACAGGAGATTTCATTGAAGTGTGGAGCGAATGGAGGATCAGGACTTCAATATTGGCGGAATTTGGTGGAAAAGGTGAACGCCATAAAAATGGAATTGACCCTGACCTGACCTCTACTGTTGTGCCTGGTGGTTCGCTGATGATCAAAAAATATCTTAAAAGGCTGATCATTATTAATAAGGAAGCAATTCTGATAGAAATCCTTGCAATAAAGGGACTGATGCAACTTCTTATGAAAACCCGGAACACAGATGAAAAGTGGACAAGGGCAGAGAAGAAAGAGATAAAGATGCATCTGAAAAACATAGCGAAGATCGTTCCAACAGTTATCATCTTTTTCCTCCCCGGGGGTTCCTTTCTCCTGCCTATTCTTGTAGAAGCCATCGATCGAAGGAAAATCAGAAGGCTATGAGAAAAATTGTCAGCAAAAGGTGTCAGACTTTGAAGCTTGGCGTGGTTAGCGAAAATAATCGGTGCCTGGCCTTGAAACCTGGCAGAAGATTTTATTGAAGTGTAGAGCGATTAAAGGGTTGGGGCTTTAATGTTGGCAGAATTTGGTGGAAAAGGTGAACGCTGAGAAAATAGACTTGAGCATCATTACTTGCGAATATTTGCGAACCTTGATAGAGGGAGTATCCACTATTTTGGAATTCAGGCCGACGATATAGAAAAGGTAGGTCCAGCTCGATAGATCAAGACCCAAGGCAATAGAAATGGCAGAGATAACAGGGATCGATCGGATTAAAGCTTGTATGAAACGGTCGCATGCAGACCGAATTCCCATCGGGATCATTCTGGGACCTTTCAGGGCAAGAGTTATCGGGTGTTCATTAAAAGATTATTGGTCAGATGGGAAAAAATTGGCTGAGGGTACGGTAGCCTGTTACGAACTTTTTAAGCACGACAGTGTAGAAGTCACCTGGGACATCATGATGGAGGCTGAAGCAGCTGGCGCGGAACTGGAATTTCCAGAGGATGGTATCCCAGGAGTCGTAAAATATATCCTATCACAAAAGTCGGCACTCGGGTCTCTAAAGCTCCCTCAGCCCGAAAGTAGCGGTAGATTCCCTTTGTACATAGAGGCATGCAAAGCGGTCGCCAAGGCTATAAAGGATTCAGCAATAGCAGGAACTGTGACCGGGCCCTGGACGATTGCCACTGGCTTGAGGGGCGCACAAGAATTGATCTTTGACACGGTTGATGATCCGTCTTTTGTGGAAGAGTTGATGAAATTTACGACAGAGGTCACAAAAATACTGGGATCGAAGATTATTGAAACCGGGTTGGCTCTGACAATGGGCGAAGCCGCATCTTCCTGCAGCCTGATTTCTCCGACCATCTATCGGCATTTCATTAAGCCCCATCACCAAGAGATTGTGGATTTTTTCCGGCAGAGGAAGGCAGGGCTATCCATGCACATATGCGGTTACATTGACCCAATCATGGGAGACCTCAACGACCTGGGCATCGTAACACTCAGTTTGGACAGCCCATCATCCCTGAAAAGAATGGTGGAAATCTCACAGAAGAAGATTGTCCTTGTAGGGAACGTAGCCACTTCGCTTTTTGTCAATGGTACAAAAGAGGAGATGGAAGCTTCTGTGAAGGAGTCCATCCGGGTTGCTGGCCTTGGTGGAGCCTACATTGTTTCCTCCGGCTGCGAGTTGCCTTACAATGCTACCCTTGATAGAGTGGAATTATTTCTGGAAGCCGCTCAAGAGCACGGACAAACTGAGAGGATTCAGTCCTTATCTATTTGAAAGGAAGATCAAAGTGTCAGACTTTGAAACTTGGAAGTAGGGAGGGCATGCCTTGAATTTTGGCAGAAGATGTTAGTGAAGTGTGGGGCAAATGCAGGATCAGGTCTTCAATATCGGCATAATTTGGTGGAAAGGTGAACGCTAAGAAAATAGAGTTGGTCCTTACGGAAAAGGGAATGGTTTAAAAAACAGTTTCACTCCATTAAGATCTATGCTAAAATAAATTGATAATAAGTCAAACGGAGGTAAGGTAATGGATTTTTATACCATGATACTAAGAAGAAGCGGCGAGTATTGGGTGGCTTTGTGCCTGGAGAATGGATTGGTGGGGCAAGGGATGACAAAAGAAGAATCGATCAGAAAGTTAAAGGAAGCTATTGAGTGTGTTGAGGATATTAAGAAAGTTGAAGAAGATGTGTACAGCGCCCCCATATCGATCAAGGAACTCCATGAATTTCTGACGATAGAGGGGGAAGAACTTGCCTCACAGACCTTTGAATTAAGGGCAGTAAATGCCTAAGAATATTCCTTCTCTAAAACCAAGGGAACTTGTCCGTCTGCTGGAGAAGGGTGGTTGCTCATTTTTTAGGGAAGGTAAAGGGAATCACTCGATCTACATTTGCACCTTTGGAAACCAAAAGAGGGTGGTCCCGATTGACATGGGAGCAAGAGAACTATCCCCGCCTTATGTCCTCCGCATTTTGAGACAATTCGGTTTCGCGGATGATGAGATCGAACGCCTTTTGAAGTAAAAGGTGTGGCCCCAATCGATTATTTACCCCGTTAGAAATAATGCCCCGCTGCTCCCTCCGGGCCAGAGGCCCTCTGGGCCGGCGGCTGCAGCGGGGTCAGATTTTAGAATAATTTCGGGTTCCGCCCCGTAGGGGGTTCCACCCCGGAGGGCGAGGTTTAATACCCCGCTGGAATTTCTAACGGGGTTTACGGGTTTCAATAATCAATCCAAATGTGGAGGCGATTCGGATGGAGATCCTTTATTTAAGCCGAAAGGATGTGGAAAGATTAGAAATAGGTATGAAAGAGGTGATTGAAGTTGTCGATCAGGGTTTTCGCCTGAAAGGACTGGGCAAAACCGAGATGCCGCCCAAGCCCGGAATTCACACCCGGCCCCATGCCTTCATCCACGCTATGCCGGCCTATGTAAAGGAAATGGAGGTAGCCGGCCTCAAATGGGTAAGCGGATATCCTTCCAATCCGGAGAAGGGGCTGCCTTACATCACAGGGTTGCTCATTCTCAACGCCCCTGAAACCGGCATCCCGATCGCTGTCATGGACTGCGCCTGGATCACAGCCATGCGCACAGGCGCCAGCGCAGGCATATCAGCGAAATATCTGGCAAGGGAGGAGAGCAGGGTTGCGGGTATCTTGGGCTGTGGAGTTCAAGCCCGAACAAGCCTCAGAGCCCTGGTCGAAACCTTACCCGGTCTTTCAAGGGTTCAGTGTTACGACCTCTTTCCTGAAGCAAGCCACCGTTTTATCGTAGAAATGGGCCGTATGTTTCCCGCACTCCAGTTGGAGCATTCTAAAAATCCTGATGAGATGATGGAGGGAGCGGATGTAATAGTCACGGCTATTCCTATTGTCACAGAGCCGAAGCCTCCACTTCGAGCCGGAATGCTGAAGAAGGGCGGGCTTGCCATATCGCTGGACTACGACTCTGCATGGACGGGTCCAGCGATGAAGGAGTGTGATAAATTCGTCTCCGACGATATCAATCAATTGCTATCCACAAAAGAAGAAGGGATCTACTTTGGAACCATTCCTGAAAATATCTATGCCGATCTTGGAGATCTGGCGGCCGGATTTAAACCAGGCCGGGAAGATCCGAT
>Ga0315295_10002777_pt1 | contig 14815 bp, 6 predicted proteins | sample YL17G14_0_MG_FD_204453 | JGI IMG/M metagenome (GOLD analysis project Ga0315295, IMG submission 204453) | Sediment microbial communities from Yellowstone Lake, YNP, Wyoming, USA - YL17G14_0 | ecosystem: Environmental > Aquatic > Freshwater > Lake > Sediment | place: USA: Wyoming | collected...
CGGAACCTGCCGTACCAGAGGTCCAGCCCTTTCGCCTGTATCTTGCACTCCATCGTCGGCCCGCCCTAGCCGAAATGGCCGGTGATGTAATCGCCGGTCCGGTGATGCTTGGGGTTAGTGAACACCTGCCCGGTGTATCCGATCTCCACGAGTTCGCCCATGAGGAAGAAGGCCGTCCGGTCCGACGACCGGGCCGCCTGCTTCGTGTTGTTCGTCACGAGAACGATCGAGTATTTCGACTTCAGTTCCAGCAGCGCATCTTCGATCTTGGCGGTCGAGATCGGGTCCAGGCCCGAGCAGGGCTCGTCCAGCAGGAGGACCTCCGGCTCCAGGGCCAGCACCCGCGCCACGCACAGGCGCTGCTGCTGACCGCCCGAGAGGTTCCAGGCCAGGTCCTTCAGGCGGTCCTTGACCTCATCCCACAGAAACGCGCTCTTCAGGGCCCCTTCCACGATCGCATCAAGCCGGTCGCGCCCCGCGACGCCCGCCAGGCGCGGCCCGTAGGCGATATTCTCATAGACGGTCCACGGCAGCGGGATGGGCACCGCGTAGACCATGCCGACCCTCCGGCGCAGAGCCGCCACGTCGACGTCCGGGTCGTAAATGTCCTTGTCGTCCAGAAGGATGCGGCCGGTCTTCGAAAAACTCGGGCTCAGGTCGTTCAGCCGGTTCAGGCTCCTGAGGAACGTGGTCTTGCCGCCCGAGGCCGGTCCGATGATCGCCAGGCGCTCGCACGCGCAGATCTCGAGGCTGACGTTGCGCAAGACGGGCTTGCCGGCGAAGAAAGCGCTGAAATCCTGGACGCGTATCTTCGGCAACCTGTCCGCGGGGCACGCCGGCGCAGGCGCGACGGGCCGGCGGTGCATGAGTTGCTCGACCGCCTTCTCGACCTCGCCGTTCTCCCGATTCGCCGCTGCCATGGTCTAGCGCACCCTCGCCACGAACCGCCTCATGAGCCAGTACGCGACCATGTTGATCGCCAGGATCGCCACGATCAGCGTCGACGCCGTGGCGTAGGCGTTGGGCATCGAGATCCCCTCACGCGACAGGATGTAGAAGTGGAGAGCCAGCGTCCGGGTCGAATCGAAGACCGAGTGCGGCATGCCCAGCGCCGACCCGGCCGTCAGCATCACGGCGGCCGTCTCGCTGATGCTCCGGCCGACCGACAGCACGATGCCGGTCGAGATGCCAGGCAGGGCCGACCGCAGCACCACCCGCGTGACCATCTGCCAGCGGGTGCTCCCGAGGCCGTAACTCACCTCGCGATAGGACTTCGGCACGGCGCGGATCGCCTCTTCGCTCGTCCGGATGATGGTCGGCAGGACCATGATGGCGATCGTCACCGCCCCCGCCAGGACCGAGAACCCCCACCCCAGCGTAATCGCAAAGAACACGAGCCCGAACAGGCCGAAGATGATCGACGGAATGCCCGCCAGGCAGTCTGCGCCGAACCGGATGATCGCCGTGAGGCGGCCCTCCGGCGTGTACTCGGTCAGGTAAACTGCCGTGGCCACCCCGATGGGGGCGGCGATGAGCACCGCCAGGCCCGTCACCCACGCCGTGCCGACAATCATGGGCAGCACGCCGCCCTTGCGGCCCATGGACTCCGGCGACTTCGTCAGGAATTCCCACGTCACGTGCGGCAGCCCGTTGGCCAGGATGAACGCGATGATAAAGAGGAGCACGCCCAGCGCCAGGGCCGTCAGGAGCCACATGACGCCGAGAGCCGCGCGTTGGCTGAAAACCGGTGAGATCCTCATCGGGCCTGAACCTTCCTGGATCGCTGGCGCGACACCGTCAGGGCGACGGTGTTCAGAATCATGATGATGACGAAGAGCACCACGCCGGTCGCAAAGAGGGCCCGGCGGTGGTCCCCCGCCGCATACCCCATCTCCAAGGCGATGTTGCTCGTCAGGGTCCGCACGGGGTCGAGGATGGAGTGCGGCAACTCCAGGGTGTTGCCGGCCACCATGATAACGGCCATGGTTTCGCCGACCGCCCTGCCCATGCCCAGGATGACCGCAGCCACGATCCCCGACCGGGCCGCCTTCAGGATCACCCGATGCGTAGTCTGCCACTCGGTTGCCCCGAGGGCGATAGAGCCTTCGCGGTATGACCGCGGCACCGCCTGAAGCGCGTCGACCGAGATGCTCGTGACGGTCGGCAGCACCATGATCCCCAGGACGATCGACGAGGCCAGCACCGACACGCCCGGCCCGCCCAGGTAGTCGCGGATCAGCGGCACCAGGATCACCACGCCGATGAACCCGTAGACCACCGAGGGAATGCCGGCCAGCAGTTCGATGCTCGGCTTGATGATGGCGACCGCCGCCGGCGGAGAGAACTGCGTCAGGAGCACCGCGCAGCCCAGGCCGAAGACGATGCCGATCACCATCGCCCCCGCCGTCACGGCCAACGAGCCAACGATGAACGGGAAGATCCCGAACTGGCCTTCACCCGGGTACCAGTCGCTTGAGAGGATAAACTGGCCGAGACCGACCTTGAATATGATCGGCAAGCCCTCCTTGAAGATGAACCCCGTAATCAGCACCAGGCTCGAGATGGCCGTGAGGGCCAGAAGCATCAGGACCGCGGCGATGAAACGTTCGAGCCTCATTCCGCGCCCACCAGCCCTTCCGTCTCCAGCAGGCGCTGGGCCCCGGGCGACAGAACGTAGTCGATGAAGGCCTTCGCCTTTTCCGATGGCGGCCCCTTCGTCACAAACACGAACGGCCGCACCAGGGGGTACTTGCCGGCCCGCACGTCATCGGCCGCGGCCTCCGCGCCGCCGACGCGCAGGGCCTTGAGTTCCCCGCCCACCAGGCCCAGCGACATGTAGCCGATGGCGCAGCGGTCATGCTTCACGAGTTCCTTGACGGCCCCGTTCGATTCCTGCGTCAGGGCCCGGCGCGACACGCGGGCATTGCCCATCACCATTTTCATGAAGGCTTCGCGGGTGCCCGAGCCCTCCTCGCGGCTGATGAGGCGGACTTCGCGGTCGTCGCCGCCGACCTCTTTCCAGTTCTGCACTTGGCCCGTGAAGATCGACTTGATCTGGTCGCGCGTCAGGTCCTCGATGGGGTTCGTCGGATGGACCACGATGGCCAGGCCGTCACGGGCGATGGTCACCGCCGTGAAGACCTCGGCCTCTTCCTTCTTCAGGGCCCGCGAGCACATGCCGATGTCGGCGATGCCGTTGGCCGCGGCCTGCAAACCGGCCGTCGAGCCGCCGCCCTGGACATCCACGGGGCATTCCGGGTGCCGGCGCGAGAACTCCTGCGCCAGCATCTCCGCGAAAGGCTCAATCGACGTGGAGCCGACCACGTCCACCGCTTCCTGCCGGCGGCCGCCCCACACCAGACTCAGCACCACCAGGCCGACGATCGCCCCGTAGGCCACGAGCATCCATTTCATGCCATCTTCCCCACCGCCGGACTCTGCGCCCGGCCGAGGTCGGGCGGCCCACGGCCTCCGCCCGCCGCACGCTTGAACCCGTTCCCCTACGTCCATACTAAGCGATTGGGCGCCGTGCCTCAAGACATCACCTCGGACAACGGCGGCTTTTAGCGCAACCTTAACAATCGCGCAGCAGGATTGCGCTCAGGCCGAAGGGGAAATGCAGGGAGATCCTGTGGCTTGTTCCCGCGCCCGCGGCAAAAAAGACGGCAGGCCGAAGCGCGCTCAGGCCGCCGGCCGCATCAGACTCGCTGCCGGCACCCGTTCCTTCGGCGGGTCAGCCAGAGAAGGCCGCCCGCCAGCATCGCCAGCGTGGTCGGCTCCGGAAGACTTCGCAAGGCGCCCGTACGCGGCGACTCGGACGGTCGGGCGCCGGGCGCTCAAACGCATGGACTCCCCTCGCGGCACTTGTGGGACCCCCGGGTGCACAGGATACTATACCTCAGAAACCGCCCGCGGTCAAAGGCATCGCCCCAGCACCGTCGAGGGCAGAAGCGGGGCCGGATGCATGGCATAACCATCGCCCCCACAAGGACTTAGAGCAGTTCGCGTTCTCATGTGCAATGCGGAGGCTTGGAGGCCCGCCAGGCGGCCGACGCTGCCGCAAAGTTCATGCAACCGATGGAAAGCACCTGAGAGGCCCGCCAGACACGCCAGGATGCCCTATGGGCGACGCCGAGAGCACAAGGGTATCTCTCTTTTGGGGGGGGGCTCCCCCTGCCCTGTGCGCTTGCGGAAAATGCAGGCGGCCCGCCCCATCCGAGGAGAGCCGCCTGCTAATCTCACGGCAATGGTGCGGCCGCAGGAATCCCCCGCGCCATCACCTGCCCGACCCGAAGTTCACCGTCCCCGCTGAGGACGCCCGGCCGCCGCTCGGTGTCACGAAGATATCCACGCGGCGGTTCTTCGCCTTGCCCTCAACAGTAAGGTTGTCAGCGATCGGGACGCTCTGGCCCCTGCCCTGAGTGACCATGCGGGCGGCCTCGACGCCGCCTGCCATGAGGACTTCGGCCACCGCCTCGGCCCGGGCCTCGCTCAAGCCCTGGTTGTCGGCCGCCTTGCCGAGCGACTTCAGCCGGGCAATCGTCTCGCGCTTCTTGACCGGAACGTTGTCGGTATGGCCGACGATGGTCAGCGTCCGGTCCCTGACCTGCTCGGTGCTGAGGATCTGGGCAAGTTTCATGAGGGCCGACCTGGCCTCCGGCTTCACGACGTTCGAGCCGGAGTCAAAGGTAATGTCCGAGTTGAAGCGGAACTGGCCCTTCTCCTTGTCGAACACAAAGAGGCCCGGATACTTCTGGCCGAGGTCCTCGATTGCGGCAACAACGGCCGGCGGTATCACGGGCGGCGGGGGGGGCGGCTCGCGCACCTCAACGGGCGGCCTCACGACCGGGGCCCTCTCCGGCGGCTTCTCCACGGGAGGCGGCTTCGGGGCCTCCTCCGGAGGCTGCTCGATCACCAGAGACTCACGCGGCAGCGGCGGAGACGTGCAGCAGCCCGACAGCCCCACGCACACCACCAGCAGCCCAAACACCAAGGCCCCCCCTCCGATCGCAAAACCACGCATCGCTGTCTCCTTTGCTCGGTCGCCCGACAGGCATCCTCGAAATCAAAACCCAGGCGAGCCCACCCGATATTCCCGGATGCACCGACGCCCACGACCACGGTGAGCGATCGAGAACCCATTGTAACCTGCCGGCGCATCGTCCGGCAAGCGCAAAGCCCGCTTGCGCAAAGCCTACTTGTCCTCGACGACCTTCAGGGTGATGTCTTTGAACTGGACCTTCATGGGCGGCCCGGCGTGGAGTTGGAAGCCAATGAGGCCCTCCATCGCGCGGCGCTTCTCATCGTCGTCGGTAACATCCACGGTGACCATGCCGTTGATCTTCTCGATCAGATGGTTCCCGCGGGCGATGATGACGTACTCATTCCAGTCCTTGTTCTTGATGGCGGCCTTGATGTCTTTCGGGTCGGCCGCCTGGCCCGTGACCTTGGGCTTGCCGTCGGAGCCGATGCTAACCTTTTGGCCGGGCAGCGCCAGGATGCCGCGGCCGCCTTCCTCGTAGAGGGCGCCCGTGTAAGTGTTCGATTCGTCCATGTCGGCCTGATAGCCGCTCATCACCCACTTGCCCTTGTCGTTGTCGCGGGTCTTTGAGCGATACTGGACGCCCGAGTTGTGGTTCTCCATCCGGAACATAAGGCGGAGTTCGAAATCCTTCACGGTGCCGCCGCGCCACACGATGAACGTGTTGCCCTGCGCCGGGACTTCCTTGGTGGTAATGCCGGTGATCGCGCCGTCCTGGACCGACCAGAATCGCGGGTCGCCGTCCCAGCCGGTCAGGTCCTTGCCGTTGAAGATCGCCTTGGCTTCCTCTTCGCCACGAGCCGTGGCAGCCAGGATGTATGGAGCAGCGATGGCCAGGCTTGCCGCGGCTGCGCCCTTCAGAATCTCCCGACGCGTCAGGTTTCTCTCGACCATGGGACTCCTCCTTGTCGCCCACCTCTGTCGCCCGCCTGGACCGCCTCGGCGGAGCCGCACGGGCCGGCGGCCCATCCTGAAACGTACCGTCAAGGCCGCCCAATGGCAACCCAAAAGTGGAGCGGCCGCTTTTGGCGGCCAGGAGGCAAGGCCGGCTCACCGCGCGCGAGGGCGGCGCCGCAGCCTTAGTTCTACAGCGCCACTTGACGCCGTGCGCGGTGGGTCTCCGTATGTGTTTGGCGTTGTCATTCCGAGCGAGCGCAGCGGGTCGAGGAATCTCGCTGTGGTCGTTGCCGTTCGCAAATCCGCACGGCGAGACCCCTCGACTCGCTGCGCTCGCTCGGGGTGACAGCATGAAGGGAAGACGCCAAACACGCACGGGTCTCCAGACCCGCCGCGCTATGTGGCACTGTAGTCTCAGGCGTACTACCGCCGACCCGCCAGGATCACGAAGTCTGTGTAGGCCGGCGGCTCGTCGCCGGAGTCACCGGCCCAGTCAAAGCGGCGGTCGGAGTCGTTGTAGGTGACCCTACCGTAGGAGTCGGCCGCCAGGCCAAAGCGAGACCCCTGGTTGTCGAACTGCGCATCACGCAGGCTCGCGGATCCGAGGAAACCGGCGGCAACGTTGGAGTTGAGGATGGCATAGCCGTTCGCGACGCCCCGGACCGCCAGACGGTCGATCGATGACGCGGCCGTCACGTCCACCGGCGGACAAGGAAGATCCAGGAATCCGTCGCCATTCTCGTCGAGAAGCACGGCGACTCCTGCGAAGATCGAAGCGTTCCTCAAGCCGCCCACCACCAGCCGTCCCATGCTCCCGGCGGCCAGAAGCCGCGACGTGTCGACTCGGCCTTTCACGTCAAGCCTCCCCAGGGCAAGACCGCCCGCGTCCGGGCCCAGAGTCAAAGCGATGCCCGCATTGAGCATGTCGCCGCCGACGCGCACGCGATCGACCGACCTGGCGGTCAACTGGCCGCTCAGGTTGCCTGCAACCGTCACGTGTTTTAGGCCGCCCGTGAACAACGCCTGCCAGCCCTCCGCCGCAGAGTTGATCTTCAGCGTGCCGCCGCTGCCGGCAATGTCCCACGTCCCGGCCGTGACCTGCCCCGCGATCTTGACGTCGCCGAGGGTCGCCCGGCGCGCCGGCACGCCCTGGCCTGTCAGCACGAGATCGGCGCCGAAGTCGCCCGACACCGCCAACCTGCCCAGCCACGGGGCCGAGATGGCGCCCGACTGCCACTCGGCAACCTTCAGCGAGGCGATCGGGCAGGCGCTCGCGAGGATGCTTCCCTCCCCGACCCGTCCGGCTGCCAGAGTCCAGCCCTCCGAACACTCGCCGCCGACGACCATACGGGCGCCGCTTCGCAGGTCGCCCACCTCGATCTGAGCGGCCGGGGCCGCCAGCAAGACCTCTGACAAAATGTCGACATTCTTCAGATTCAACTCGGCCAGCGGACCCTCGCTCTCGAGCGTATCCACGGTGGTCCGGCCGCCGTCGGGCGCGATGGTCAGCCTTGATGAGCCGCTGGAACCCCGGATGGTGATGCTGTAGATGTCGCCGCGGCCGCCCCTGGCCGGATCGGACCAGCGGGCAATCGTGACCGTGCCGGCTTCGTGCCAGCCGACAGTCACCGGCGTACCGTCCTCATCGATGAAACGCAGGCTCGAGTGAGCCTTATCGAGGGTCGTTTCCACAACCGGCGCCAGGGTGACGACGGCATCGGGGGCCGCCGGGGCCTCTTCCAGGTTCCCCGCCCCGTCCCTGGCAACGGTGTAGAAGCCGTACGCGCGGCCGGGCTCGCCGGCATAGACGAACTCGGTGTCGCGCACGTGTTCGGCCGCGGGAGCATAGGCGCCGGCGTCAACGGAGACGTACAGGTCATAGTCCGCGATGCCGCTGCCCCCCGCGTCATCCTGGCCTGTCCAGGCCAGTTCGATTTGCCGGCCGGCCTGGGTGAAGGAACCCGTGGCGATGGCGCTCGACGGCGCCTCGGCATCGATCGTGCTCAGGCATTCCCTGGCCGGATCGGTGCCCTTGCTCGCATCGTGCGGATCGACCTGGTTCGTGGCGATAACCTCGCCGAAGTCGAAGCAGATTTCCGCGACGTTGCGGATCTCGTCGCCCGTGGCAAGGTCCGGCCTGGCGTTGATCGTGTACGAGAAGTGGCCCTGTCCCCTGCCGGTGCCGTCCTCGGGGGGCAGGAAGCCCACGTCCACGCTCGGCGGCAGACCCGTGTCGCGATCCACCGCCAGGAAGGTGACGTAGACCTCGCGGGTTTCCCATCGCAGGGCGGCGTGAACCTGAACGTCAAAGGTCTGCCCGCCGTACGTCATCGAGGTCGTCGTCTCGTAATGCTGGACGTCGCCCGTCACCGTGAAGACCGTGTCGCCGAAGCCGATTTCGGCCAGGCGGAACGTGCCCAGGTCCAGGTTCTCGTTGAGGGTGTCGGAGACGGTGACATACCGGGCCGGCGCGGTCGCCGTCGGTTCGTTCTCGAAGTCCACGCGGTAAGAGAGCAGACTGCCGGCCGCCACGTACCCTGGCGCCCCGAAGCCGGCGGTGCCGGTCTTCTCGTTCGGGTCGCTGGGACCGGAAGGCGCGTGTGACGTGGTGTTCACGGTGTGCGCCGGGGGCTGTAACAAGGGAGGTTGCTGGACGGTCTGGAACGAGAACGTCCATCCCACGGAGGTGCCCGCGCCTACGCCGAACTGGGCGTCGTACGCGACCTCCGGGTCGCCTTGTGCCCAGTTGCCGTTGGCGCCAATCCCCAGGCTTCCGCCGCCCGACACGTAAGCGCCTCCCTTGGGAGTGCCGTAACTCTGCGAGATGCCGCCGACGGTCAGCGAGCCGTTCCAGCCTGTGCATTCGCCCTGCTGGTTGAAGGTGGTGCTCGCGCCCGGCGTGCCCAGCGTGGCGCCGATGCCCAGGTAGAAGTTCCCCTGTTCGTCCCATCCGCCACTGACCTCGACGGGGCCGACACTGAATTTCGTGCTGCCGCCGTCCAGCCCTGTCACGTCGACGGCCGTGACAGGCTGGTTTGAGGCGTAGCGGTACAGGTTGACGTCGGCGCCCCCAAGGCCGATGGGATCGGTGCTGATAAACCGGCCGAGGCCCGGGGCATAGAACCGGGCGCGGGCGAAGGCGAGGCCCCCGGCCTCGGCGCTCATGCCGAAGCGGCCGAGGTACTCAAACGGGTTGCCGGCCGGCCCCGTGCTCGCGAGGAGTTCCCCGAAGGGCGAGTAGTCATACGTATTCACGACGGCCCCGGATTCGTCGGTAACCTGCCGCGTGCTGCCCAGGGCGTCGAAAAGGTAGTAGGCCGCGTCGCCCGACGCGTCGGTCTCAGAGAGGAGGCCCAGCCCGTAGTCGTAGTGGGCGATCAGGTTGCCCGAACCGTCGTAATCGCCGGTGCGGTTGCCCAGGCCGACCGGGTCGATGATGTGACGGGTCGCCACGCCGTTGACGATCGTCTCCACGCGACGGCCGAGGGCGTCATACACGTATTGCCAGGTGTCGGCGCCGCGCGTGACCCCGACCAGCCGGTTCTCGACGTCGTAGGTGTAGGTGGTCGTGCCCTCGGCCGACGTGACCTGAACCAGGTTGCCGTCGGCATCGTAGGCGTACGTGGCGTCGCCTGCCTGCGTGTACTGGTTGAGACTGTTGGTCTGGTAGGCGGTCGGCGTGCCATCGACGGTCACGCTCACACGGTTCCCCAGGCCATCATAGGCATAGGCGGTGCGCGTGCCGTCCGGGGCGGTCGCGGCCACGAGTTGTCCCAGGACGTCGTACTCGTACTGCCATGCCCCGTCGAGTGTGGTCATACTGGTGCACCGGCCGTCGCCGTCGTAGGTGTAATCAAAGCGCGACAGGACCGAGCCGTCGGGCCCGTAGTTGGTCACCCGGAGCACCTGTCCGGCGCCGTCGTTCTCGTAGGTGGCGTAGGCGCCGCTGCCCTTGTCTTCGCGAGCCAACCGGCCGGCGGCATCGTAAGCGTAGTGCACCATCAGGCCATCGTCGCCGTCGGTCAGGCTCTCCAACCGGCCGAGGGCATCGTAGTCATAGTTCACCGTGTAACCGGCGTCGTCGACGCTGCGGGCGCGCCGGCCGGCGGAATCGTACGTGTACTCCAGGAACCGCCCGCCCGGATACGAGATGCGCGTCAGGCGGTCGAACGTGTCGTACATGAAAGTGGCCGTGCCGGTGGCATCCACGGTGGAAGTCAGGTTGCCCCTGGAGTCATAGGCGTATTCCACGCTCGACCCGCCCGGATACTCCTTGGCGGTCAAGCGACCGTACGCATCGTAGGCGTACGTGACCGTGCTGCCGCGACGGTTGGTCCACGCGACAGGGTTGCCCGCCTCGTCGTACTGCCAGGTCTCGGCGCTGCCATCGGCGTACTGCACCCTCGTGGGGTTGCCGTGCTCATCGTAGGTGTACCGGGTCTCGTTGCCCCTGGCGTCGCGCAGAAGCGCCAGGCGGTTGAGAGCCCCCGTGTAGGTGAGCGAGGTCGCCTGGCCCGCCGGGTCGGCAATGCGGACGGCATTCCCCAGGCGATCGTATCCGTAGGCGTACGACTGCCCGCTCGGGCCGGTGATGAGCCGGAGGTTGTTCCGGTCGTCGTAGACCCGAGACGTTTCCTGGCCGAGGGCGTCCTGGGTCCTCGGCACCAGGCCGCGGTAGTCGAAGAGGTAACGCGTAACGCCGCCCAGGGCGTCCGTGGCCGAGACGGTGCCGGCGGAATCGTAAGTAAACGTGACGGCCTCGGCCCCGCCATCGCGCCAGATCGAGTGCAGCGCGCCGTCGGCGCCGTAAGCGAAGTACTCGTGAGAACCGTCGGGGAACTCGACCGACGCCAAGGCGTGTTCACAGGCCGCCCCCTGCCCTGTGACGTAGGTGTAGCGCGTCGTCAAGCCGTCGTACCGCTCGGCCGCGAGCAAGTGCTCGCTGGCGGCGTCGTAGGTGAAGTGCGTGGCGCGGCCGAACGGATCGGTGATCTGCTCGATGCGTCCGCCGCCGTTGTAGGCGATCTGGATTTGACGGCCGTCGGAGTGCGTCAGAGTGGTCAAGCGGCCGCCGGAGTACCCGGCGTCGATGCGGTTGCCGTTGGTGTCCCCCACGTGGTCCAGCGTCCCATCACCGTTGTAGGCGACCGTCAGGCCGTTCGGCTCGCCCAGGTAGTAATCGACGCCGTCTGTCCAGAGGGTGCCGTACTCGCCGGGTCCCGCCAGGTAGCCGCCGCGCAGGTCGGGCTGGAAGACGCGACGCGACCCATCGGCCTCGATGACGGTCACCGAACCCCCGCTGCCGCACTCGAGGCGCGTGTTCCAGGTATACGACCAGCCGCGACCGAGCGGCCCGAGTTCATACCGATCCGAGACGTGCGGGAGGGCAAATCGCCCAAAGGTCAGGGGCAGCCCGGCCGCCGCCACCGAGACGTCCGTCTCGCCCGCCAGGCCGGCCAGCGGAACAAGGCCGTCGGCTTGCTGCAACTCGAAGGCCACCAGTTGGCCCACGTCGGTCACGCGATCTCCGAGGTGACCCAGGTACGCCGCGTTGTCATCGAGCATCTTCACGTAGTCGCCCCAGGTGACGCCTACGTGATTGACGAAGTTGGTCCACACCGGGTCCCAGGCTTCCGCGCCGATGGAATCCGGACGGGCCGAGGCCTTCATGGAGTCCCAGTCGACGGGGCCGGTGCTGGCGGTGTCTACGACGCCCAGGGAGAAATCAATGGGCGGGTACCGGAAATCCCACGGCTGCTGCCAGCCGGCGTAGTACACCGGAACGCGGAAGGCCTCGCCCGGGGCCAGGATGCCGGGGCTCGCCCCGCTGCCGAGAATCTGTATCGTGGTCCGGAAGCCGTACGGAACGTCGCTGGTCCAGAAGCCTGCCGTCAGGCGCGACGAATCCAGCGTCAGGAGCGCCCTCTGCTGGCTGTTCTGGGTGCCGGTCAAAAGCAGCAGCGGCGCCGCGATGGCCGCATCGCCCACGTTGGAGTATTCGACGTACAGGGTGGCCAACCCGTGATAGCCCACCCAGTTGGGAACGACCAGGTTGGTCCGGAGTTCCGGCACGCCGCCTTCCCGGATCTCAAAGGCGTCGGCCAGTTCAACCGGCTCGCCTTCCGACGGCGTCACGCGGACCGTATAGCGGCCCACGGGCAAGCCGGCGGGGAACGTCGCCGTCATGGAGGTGCCCGAATCGGCGTGGAGGACATCAGGGAGATAAACCGTCTGGTCGGCCGCCACGAGCGCTACGGTGTTCGTGCCACTGAACCCGCCGCCGGCCAGCGTCAGGGTCGGCGCCGTCGTGTCTCCCCAGTGGGCCGGGGCGACACCCGACAGCCTCAAGGTAAAGAGGTCGGCCTGGACCGTGTAAGCGCCGTCGGGCGGCACGTAGTGGCCGTACGCGAGAACGTACCAGGTTCCCGGCGCCGGCGACGAGACGACCAACTCCTGGTCGGCTTTCTCGCCGCTGGAACGGGCATCGTAAGAGGAGGTCGTCGGGGGCGACCCGAACTTCGCGTACAGTTCGTTGGCGCCCTGATCGTCCGCGTCGTCCAGGGCGACCCACAGGTTCTTGCCGGCCGGGACCTCGATGCGGTAGCACTGCCCCGACGCGCTCTGCCCAAGCGCGCCCGCGACCGCGACGCCGTCCTCGAGCGCCGACACGGTCAGGTGGATCGGTTTGGCGTAGACGTTGTTGGCCCGGTTGCCCTCAAGCAGGTTTCGGCCTCGATCGGCGACGAACACCAGGAACCAGTCGCCATCGGCCACGAGGGGCAGCGAGAGGCTTCGCTCGGCCGTGTAACTGCCGCCGACCGCGAGGCTGCCCGCGACGTTTTTCCAGCCCGACGCGAGAAGTCCGTCGGCGCCGTCCCAGACGTTGTCGTCAGAGAGGTAAACGGCGTCGTACCAGAACGCGCTGGCCGGGCTGCCGCCGTCATTCGCGACCGTCCACGAAACCGCAATCGTGCTCCCCGAGGCCGCCGACGCCGGCGCCGCGGCCTGCGAGATGACCAGGTCCGCGTCGCCCGCCACGAAGAACGGCACGGCCATGACGTTGTTCGTTTCATCGGCCTCGGCCTGCTGCGAGTCGGCGTCGGCGACAAAGAGGAGGTACCGCGGCCCAACCGCCGTGGCCGGAATCGTGACGACCCGGGACACCGTGTAACTCGCGCCCGGCGCCAAGGGAGTCTGGTCCACGACGGGCGCCGCGTCTACGAACGTGTCGGCCGCGTCCAGGGTAACGTCGCTGGAAATGTACACATGATCCCACCAATCCGCCACGGCCGGGCCGTCGCCCCGGTTGACGACCGTCCACGAGATCTCGACGGCAGACCCGAGGCTCGCCCTCGGCGGGGCACTGGCGCTTTCGACGAAGAGGTCCGACCCGGTGGTCGCGATCGGGACCGCCCGCACGTTGTTGGCCTCGTTCGTCTCGTACTGGCTATCCCGGACGTCGGTGCTGAACAGGAGGTAATGCTCGCCCGTGTGGCCCGAGGGAATCATGACGGTGGCGCTGAGGGCGTAGGTGCTGCCGGGGGCCAGCGGCGTCTCCGCCTGGACCCATTGTTCGGTCAGCCAAGCGTCCGACGGGTCGAGCACGTCGTCTTCCGAGAAGTAGACGCTGTCGGACCAGTCCGCGTTGGCGGCCTCGGCGCCCTGGTTGGCCACCGTCCACGACACCTCGACGGCCTGGCCCCACCCGGCATCGGGCGGCACCGTGACCGACGAGACCGCCAGGTCCACGTCGGGCAGCGCGAGCGTGATTGGCGCCGCCCAGGCGTTGTTGTTCTCGCGTGTCTCCGCCTGCTCGCTGCAACTGCCGTCGGCGACAAACAGCAGGTAATGTGGTCCCGCGTCGGAGTTGGGCACAGTGACGTTCGCGCTCGCCTGGTAACTGGCGCCGCCGGCCAGCGGCAGCCGCGTCTCGGAGGACTGCCAGAGCGCTTCCTTGTCGGTCTCATCGAACGTGGCATCGTCCGATAGATACACCATGTCGCCCCACGGCCCCTTGGCGGCGGCCGTGCCCTGGTTGGTCACGATCCAGGAAACGTCGATGATCTGGTTGACCCTGGCAGACATCGGCGCGCGGCCCCAGGGGACGACCAGGTCCACGTCGGGCTTCATCAGGCGGATCGGCACCACCCGCACGTTGTTTGCCGTGCTGCGCTCGACCTGGCCGGACCAGTCATTCGTCTTGATGATCAGGTAACAGTTGCCCGTGCAGGAATCCGGCAGCGAGACGTCCAGCGACGCCGTGTAACTGCTCCCGGCGTCGAGCGGCGTGTCGGGGGCGACCGCGTGGTAACCCAGGGTCCAGTCCCAGTCCCACTCGCCTTCTTCCCCTCCGTCGGGCTGCCACTGGTCGAGCACCGCGTCCTTCGACAGGTAGACAACGTCGGTCCAACCCGCCGACGCCCGGCTCGTGCCGGTGTTGGCGACCGTCCAGGAGATATGGATCGTGTCATTGAGATACGCCGACACCGGAGCGCTGGCCGCCGAGACGACCAGGTCGGCATCCACGACCTCAATCAGGGCCGGCCTGACGTTGTTGTCTTCCCGGGTTTCGGCCTGCTGGCGATCGGCGTCCGTTACGAACAGGAGGTAGCGGGCGCCCGGGGCGGCGTCGGCCGGAAGCGTGACATTTCGCGTGACGCTGTAGTACGTGCCGCCGGCCAGCGGCGTCCTGTCGTCCGCCGAATCCTCGGCGACCAGCCGGTCCGTCCCCTCCTCCAGCGTATCGTTGTCTGAGAGATAGATGCGGTCATGCCAGTCGGCCGTTGCCGCTTCGCTGCCGCTGTTGAAGACGCCCCAGGAGACCTCGATAGCAGCGCCAGGCGCCGTGGTGGCGGGGTAAGAAACGTAGGAGACATA
>Ga0315295_10002780_pt1 | contig 14810 bp, 12 predicted proteins | sample YL17G14_0_MG_FD_204453 | JGI IMG/M metagenome (GOLD analysis project Ga0315295, IMG submission 204453) | Sediment microbial communities from Yellowstone Lake, YNP, Wyoming, USA - YL17G14_0 | ecosystem: Environmental > Aquatic > Freshwater > Lake > Sediment | place: USA: Wyoming | collected...
GGGCGAGCTCCTCGCCGACCTCGTCGCCACGGGCCAGGCGGTCACGATCGCGCGCGGCGGCCGCGGTGGCCTGGGGAACGTCCACTTCGCCACGGCGACCCATCGCACGCCCCGGCACGCCCAGAAGGGCGAGCCCGGCGCGGAGCGCTGGCTGCGACTGGAGCTCCGCCTCATCGCCGACGTCGGGCTCGTGGGCCTCCCGAACGCCGGCAAGTCGACGCTGCTGGCGGCCCTGACGGCGGCCCACCCGAAGATCGCGCCGTACCCGTTCACCACCCTGGAGCCGAACCTCGGGGTGATGGACCTCGGCGACGACGAGGATCGCCGCCCCACGATCGCCGACGTGCCGGGCCTCATCGAGGGCGCCTCCGCGGGCGCGGGTCTGGGCCACGCCTTCCTCCGCCACGTCGAGCGGACCCGCGTCCTCGTCCACGTGGTCGACGGCGCCGCGCGCGACGCGGAGTGGGACTTCGGCGTCATTCGCGAGGAGCTGCGTCTCCACGATCCGGCCCTCCTGGAGAAGCCGCTCGTCGTCGCATTCAACAAGATGGACCTGCCGGAGGCCGGGGAGGCGTGGCCCACGTTCTCGACGGCCCGGCGGGCCGAGCGCCTGCCGTGCGTCGCCATCACGGCAGACACCGGCGACGGCCTGGGGCCCCTCCGCGAGCTCCTGGCCGAGCTCCTTCCCGACGCCGTGGGCCTGGCCGCCGAGCCGGAGCCCTCGGGCGTCGTCGTCCATCGCCTCGACGCCGCCGGCGACGGCTTCACGCTCGAGCGCGAGGGCGACGCCTTCCGCGTGCGCGGCCGGCGGATCGAGCGGATCGCCGTCCAGACCAACTTCGACGTCGAGGAATCCGCCGAGCGCTTCCAGCGCGACCTCGACCGCCTCGGGATCGACGGCGCGCTGCGGCGGGCGGGCGTGCAGCCCGGCAACACCGTTCGCATCGGCCCGGTGGAGTTCGAATGGGGCGCGGACGCCTGGGAGGAGGACCGGCGGTGACCGCCGCCGGCGCCGGGCCGATCGGGATCCTGGGCGGCACCTTCGATCCGCCGCACCTCGCGCACCTCGCGGTCGCGGAGGAGGCGCGCGAGGTCCTCGGGCTGTCGCAGGTCCTGTTCGTGCCGGCCGGCCAGCCGTGGCAGAAGGCCGACCGCTCCGTCTCGCCCGGACGTCTGCGCCTCGCGATGGTCGAGCGCGCGATCGCGGGCAACCCGTTCTTCGTCGCCGATCCGCGCGAGGTCAACCGCCCAGGGCCGAGCTACGCGGCCGAGACCATCGCCGAGCTCGCGGCGGAGACCGGCGCGCCGCCCTGGTTCATCCTCTCGGCAGAGGCGCTCGCCGGCTTCCCCACCTGGCGCGACCCCGGGCGGATCCTGGACCTCGCCCGCCTCTGCGTCGTGCCCCGCGAGGGCGCGCCGGGCGCCGCGATCGCGTCGTTCCTGGGACGCTTTCCCGCAGCCGCGGATCGGATCACCGTCCTCGACCAGCCGCGGCTCGCCATCTCCTCGACCGTGATCCGGGCCCGGGTTCGGGCCGGCCGGTCGATCCGCTATCTCGTGCCCGACGCCGTCGCGGCCTTGATCACGGAGTACGCTCTCTACGTCGCCGACCCGGCGCCCGTCCCGGCCCCGGCAGACCTGTAAGGAGGCCCATGTCCAGCGACCCCGTCCTCGACCAGCACGATCCCGCGAGCGACCCCGCGGAGGCCGCGGAGACCACAACCGCGCCGGCGGAGACCACGACCGCGCCGGCGGAGCCACCGGCTCCTGCGCCGCGCGCCGGCCTTCCGGTCCGCACGACGCCCCCGCCCGAGATCGACAAGGCGCCGCTCGATCTCGCGCGCCGGATCGTGGAGCTCGCCGAGGACAAGAAGGCCGCCGACATCGTCCTCCTCGAGATCGCGCCGTTCACGACCGTGGCCGACTACCTCGTTCTCTGCTCGGGCGGGTCGGAGCGCCAGCTCGGCGCGATCGCGGACGGGATCACCGAGGGCCTCAAGGCGGAAGGGATCCGGATCCTCTCGCGCGAGGGCGCGCCCGATTCGCACTGGATCCTGCTGGACGCGGGCGCGGTGGTGGTCCACGTCTTCGCCCCGCCCGAGCGCGAGTTCTACGCGCTGGAGCGCCTGTGGGCCGAGGCGAAGACGGTGCTTCGCGTCCAATAGCCCGGTCGGGGGCCGGAGTGGGGGACGACCGCCGCGGCGCGACGGTACCAGCGGCCCATCGCCCGCCCACCCCGGCCGCACCGACAATCCGGGGCAGGCGGCCGAGCGGATCGGCCGAGCGTGCCGAGGTCCCTGGATCCCCGATGACGAGCCTCCGCGATCGATGCCCCGAGTGCACCCGTCGCCTCGTCGTCTCGCGCTTCGATGCCACGTTCCGCCTGCCCGATCGCAGCGAGCGACTCTGCTTCGCGGTTCCCGGCGGGCTCTGCGAGGACTGCCACCAGCTCTACATCGACCCCGAGCTGATCGAGGTCCTCCACCTGGGCCGGGCGCGCTGCGTCTTCGCGATCGAGTCCGACCTGGTTCTCCAGGAGCAGGCCTGGTCGAGCGCCGACTGAGCGGGCCAACCGTGCCTCGTGAGCGCCGAGGCCCGCCGCTCCCGGGCCGCGCCATCCGACCGGCGGCCCGGCCGAACGAGCCTCAGGCCCGGGCGACGCGCTCGGCGAGCCACAGAGAGAAGGCGAGGCGCCGACGCCGGGCGTCCGACGCGCGCTCGCCCTTGAGCGCGGCATCCAGCTCGAGGAGTCCCTCCAGCGCGCCGACGAGCTCGTCCTGCCGCCACGCGTGACCCTGCTCCCAGAGCTTTCGCGCAGGGAACTCCTTGAGCTTGAGGGCCCGCGCCGTCGCCTGGATCGTCTCGCCCCGCTCGCGATGGTCGGCGACGAGGAGGAGCTCCCGGATCCGGCGGTGGAGGACCGCGACGAGGACCGGCTCGGGCGTCGACTCGAGGAGGCGCTCCAGCAGGTCGGCAGCCTCCCTGGCCTTACGGGCGCCGACCGCGTCGAGGAACGCCCACGTCGAACCCGGCACCGCGTCCGCGACGAGCGCGTCGACGTCCTCGGGCCGCACCGCCGCGTCCAGGCGGTAGACGGCGAGCTTCTCGAGCTCGGCGACGGCGAGGCGGCCCTGGCGCCGGCGGTCCACGTCGCCCTCGCGGACGAACGCCCCCACCTTGCGGGCGAGCGCCTCGGCGGCTCCACGCTCCAGCCGCATGCCGCGCTCCGTCGCCCGCTCCTCGATCCAGCGGGCCATCCCGCTCTCGCGGGGCGCGACGACCTGGCGCACCTCGCCGCCCGCGTCGGCGACGGCGGCCGCAAGGTCTTCGAGCGACTTCGCGCGGCGCGCCGTCCCGTCGATCGGTTCCACGAAGGCGAGGGCGTTGCCGGGAGCCAGGGACGCGATCGCCGCGAGCAGCGCATCGCGCTCCGCCTTCGCCCGGACCAGCGGCCCGGGATCCTCCACGATCACGAGCGTGCCGCCGCCGAAGAGCGTCCCCGTCGCGACGCGCTCGCCGATCTCCGCGGCCCGCGTGCCGCTGCCGGTCGTCCGCCACGCGATCGGCGGCTCGCCGCCCATCCCGGCCGCCCGACGGCCGAGAGCGAGCGCGGCGGCCTCAAGGCCGTATTCGTCGTCGCCCCAGTAGTAGCCGAGGGTCGTGGAGCTCACGCCGCGGCTCCCGTCGTGCGGCTGCCCGCGGCCCCCGGGGCGGCATCGCGGGTCCGGCGAGCCGCGCGGATCGCCTGCCCGGTCCAGCGCAAGCGCCGGACCGCCGCGGGAGCGACGCCCGCGCGCGCACAGACGGCAGCCTCGAGGATCTCGGCGCGGGCACGCGCCCGTGCGTGGTCGTCGGGCGACCAGCCGTCTGGGTAGCGTCGCCGCCAGCCGGCGAAGCGCGCGTCCAGCGACTCCAGCCGCTGGCCGGCGCGCTTGTCCGCGAAGGAGACCAGGAGCTCCTCGATCGACGCGGTTGCCAGCCAGGTGTCGGCCGCGGCGTCGAGCAGGCAGGTCACCGGGTGGGCCGCCACCGACGGCGCCAGCTCGGCCATCCCCCGCGCCGCCAGCCACACCGCGGAGCCATCCCCGTGGGGCAGGACGGCCTCCGGGTCAGACGCGGGGATTGCCTTGTCGACATCGTGGAGGAGCGCGGCCGCCTCCACGAGCGCCCGGTCGACGGCCAGGCCGCGGGCCGCGCAGCGCGCCGCAAGCCAACCCGCGATCTCCGCGACCGCGCGGGCGTGGCGAAGATGCCACGAGGGAGGCTCGAGCGAGAGGAGGAGCGCGGCGGCGGCCGTGCGCGACGGGACGGGCATCGCCCCGATCATACGGGAGCCCGGCAGGGCGGCCGGATTCGCCGCGGATGTCCACCCGGCGCCCCGCCGGGGACGCCCCGACCTCCCCGCGCGGCGCCGGGTGTTCAGTCCGGACCTCGACGCCGGCTGCGCCGAGCGCAACGTCGATCGTCCCGACCTGGTCGGTCCGGAGAACGGCCGCCCCGGCGTCTTCGAGCCGCGCCATCACCTCGCGGGACGGGTGCCCATAGTCATTCTTCGCCCCGACCGAGACCGCCGCCACGCGGGGACGCGTCGTGGCCACCAGCTCCTCGGTCGTGGACGTGCGGCTCCCATGATGGCCGGCCTTGAGCAGGTCGACGGTCGGGAGGCCCCGGGAGATCAGCTCGGATTCGACCGCCGCCTCGGCGTCCCCCGCCAGGAGGAAGCGCCGCCCCTCGAACGAGCCGAGGAGCACGATTGAGGCATCGTTGACCGTGCTGCCGTCGTCGGACGTCTCGGGCGGGACGCGGCCCGCATCCGGCCAGAGCACGTCGAAGGCGATCCCGTCGAGCCCGAAGCGGTCCCCCCCGAGCAGGCGACCGCTCGTCGCCCCGCGCACCGCAAGGATCGCCGCGAGCGCCTCGTACCCCGGGCTGCGTCCCGGCATCCCGGCTTCCGCGACCCGCCCGACGCGGTAGCGCTCCAGGACGAGCGGCAGGCCCGCGACATGGTCCTCGTGTGGGTGGGTGAGCACGACGAGGTCGATCCGGCGGTCCCACGGCGGCACCCGCGCGTCGAGCGCGACGAGGAGCCGGTCGGGATCCGGGCCGCCGTCGACGAGCATCCGGCCGCCCGTGGGGCCGGTCACGAGGATCGCGTCCCCCTGGCCGACGTCGAGAACGACGACGTGGGCACGCCCGTCGGGTCGCGTGGCGCCGGCGACGACGAGGATGGCGAGCGCGAGCGCTCCCAGCAGGCCGGCGAGCCGGAGGGCACGCGCCGCCCGTGGGTCGCCGGGAGGATGGCCGCGAGGTGGCGTGCGGCCGGGTTGCCCGCCGGCGGGTTCCCGGGCGCCGCCCGTAGGCGCCGATCGGGCAGGCTGGGCGTTCACCATCGCCCGGAGCGCCGCCCGGGCGCGCCAGATCCTGCGCCGGACCGCGACCGCGAAGAGCGCACCACCGACGAGCGCCGCCGCAGCCACCGCGATGGCCGGCGGGAGCGTGACACTCGCCAGCGGCAGCGTGGCCGCGAATCGCACGATCCCGATCAGCAGGCCGAGCACGAGCGCCCCGGGGATGCCGACGATCGACGCGACGACCGCCGGCCCGCCGATCGCCGCCAACGCCCCGCCGGCCAGGGCCAAGGTGCCCGTCGCCATCGCGAGGGGCACGAGCGGGACCACGGCGAGGTTCGTGATCGGCGACAGGGGCGCCACGCGGCCGAAGGCCACGAGGACGAGGGGCAGGGTCGCCGCCTGTGCTGCGAGTGAGACGCCGAGACCCTCACGGACCCAGCGCGGCGCCCAGCCAGCCCGGCGGTCGAGGATGGCCGTGACCGGTGCCGACCAGGCGATGAGGCCCGCGGTCGCGGCGGCCGAGAGCTGCAGCCCGACGTCCGCGGCGTTTGCCGGGTTGGCGACTACCAGGCCGGCGACCGCCCAGCCGAGTGCGGCCGCGGCGGTGCCCGGGCGCCCCGTCTCGCGCGCCAGCAGCGCGATGCCCGTCATCGCGGCAGCCCGCACGACCGATGCGGACGCGCCCGCCAGCACCGTGTACGCAACGATCGCGACCAGGATCACGCCCGACCGGGTGCGCCGCGCCCGGCCCGCCAGCACGGCCCCGACCAGCCCGGCCACGAGGGCGATGTTCCACCCGGAGATGGCGACCACGTGCGAGAGGCCGGTCGCCGTGAACGCGGCGGCCAGGTCCCGGTCCACCCGGTCGCGGAGCCCGACCAGGATCCCGGCAGCCAGCCCGGCCGCGGGCTCGGGAAGGGCACGGGTGAGCGAATCGCCGGCGGCACGCCGGGTCCGCTCCAGCAGCCCGCCCGCGTCCCGGGCGTGCGCCACGAGCTCGAGGATGGGGGATCGCAGCGTGCCGGCGACACCGGATCGCCGGAGGAACTCCCCGTAGCCACCCTCGGGAGGCGGCGCCGGCCGCCCCGTGAGGCGGACCTGGTCGCCGGGCTCCACGGCTGGGTAGCGCGGCGCGGTCACGGCAAGAGTCACCGCCAACGGATCGTCGAGAACGACTGTCAGTCGTTGCTGACCATCGAGCGGGGCACTCATGGTCATCACCCGGGCCGTCCATGGTCCGACGCCGGAGGGCAGGGATTCGGGCGCCCCGGGGCCGCCGGGCGCGACGACCAGGCGGAGGATCACGAGCCACGCGCCTGCCAGCACGCCGACGCTCGCGCGACGAGCGCTCTCGCCGCCACGGGCCCGCAGGCCGAGGAGCGCGATGGCCGTCGTGCCCGTGGCGACCAGCGCCACCAGCGCGGCCAGGGGCACCGCCGCCGACGCGGCGGCCAGGCCGACCGCGATGGCCCCGATCCCGACCCGGGACCCGAACGGGATCACGGGCCGACGGTGACGAGGTCGCGCACCTTCCCGAACGTTGCCTCGCCGAGGACGCCCCGGCTGCGAAGGTCATCGACCGTCGCGAACGGCGTTTCGTCGCGGGCGGCGATGATCTTCGCCACGGTCGCCGGCCCGATGCCCGGCAACGCGTCGAGGGCAGAAGCGGAGGCCGTGTTGAGGTCGACCAGGCCCGCCGGTGAGGGATCCCCAGCGCCGGGGAGCGTCGCGGGCGAGCGTGTGGAAGCCGTCGGCGCATCGTCACGGGAGGGAACCCGGACCTGTTGGCCGTCGTTGAGCTCGGCCGCGAGGTTGATCCGGCTCGCGGCGTCCACGTCCACCCGCGGTCCGAACCCGCCAGCCGCTGTGACGGCGTCGACAACCCGGGCGCCCGGGGTGAGGCGATAGACGCCCGGGCGGCGCACCGCCCCCGCCACGTCCACGACGAGGGCCGCACCGGCGCTACCTGCCCTCACTGCCCCGCCGCCGGGGCTCGTCACGGGCGTGCTGCCGGCGAGGAGCCGGCTCACCGTCAGCGGGGGAGCGCCGTCTCCCGGGAGGACCAGGTTCGGCGAGGACGTCCCGCCGATGACGACCGCGATCGCCGCGACGACGGCGACGGCTGCCGTCGCGAGAGCAACCAGGCCGAGCATGGGACGGCGCGCGCCGAGTGCCCGACCGGGCGGATCGGGTGGCGCCGGGGGCGCTGCCCCGGGCAGCGGGGGAGGATCGGGCAGGGACGGCGAGGCGTCGGCCGTCTCCTCGAGGACGCGCCATCGAAAGGGCTGTTCCACGCTCGACTCCCCGGCGGGCGTGCGGGCGGATGGACGGAGCTGGGCGGGACGCGAAGACGCCCGCCGCATTGGGGGCACAACCGATGCGGCGAGCGTCGAGGACGAGACTAGCGAGGCCGTCTTATCGGCGACTTATCTGCCCAGCCCGGCGAGTTGCACCGGGCGTCCGGGAAGGTCGTCGGGCCGACCGATACACGGGTCCTTGACAGGTACCACGTGTAGGCGTATGACTACCCGTGTATTTTACGTCACAACCGAGGCGTACCCGTGGATATCACAATCTACCTGCCCGATGAGGTCGCCCAGCGGGCGAAGGCTCAGAACGTCAACCTGTCGCGGGTCCTGCGAGACGCGCTGACAGCCCAGTTCGCCGAGGAGGCCGCCGTGAGCGCGACGCTCGAGAGATCCAAGACCGTCACCCTGGAGCTCAAGACGGAGGAGGGCCGCGCCTACCGGGGTCGCATGGAGGCGACCCTCATCGGCAAGGACGAGGGGAGGGGCACCGAGGTGTACCTGCGCCAGAGCGGCGAGGTCGTCACGTACCGCTCGGAGGACCGCCGGTTCATGACCGTCGCGGACCCGGCGAACGAGCTCACCGCCGTCCTTCCGACAAGCGAGTACATCGCGGCGATGGACGCCCTCGGGATCATGCCCGAGGTCGACCTCGATGCCGGGCTCGTCGGGGTGGCGTCCAGGACGGGAGCAGTGCCGCCTCCGCCGCGGACAGCCGGCCAGAGGCTCCGTTCCGTTCCCGGCGACCTGGTGGAACCTCCCGTGAGCTTCCTCAAGCGCCTGACCGGCCACGGCGACGCCCCGAAGGAGAGCCCCCCGTCTGCCGAGGCGTCGCCGTCGCCTGCCCCTCCCGTGCCCGAGGCCCCGCCCGAGCCAGAGGTGAGCTCGACCTAGACGCGGTCGTCGGGGGGGGATAGACCTGTCCCAGTCTGCCGACGACCCTCGGCTCCGCACCGGGCGCTCCGCTCTCGTCGGATGACGGGACGCGCACCGGCCGCCGGGGATGCCCTATGCCCTATGTGCATGCACGGCACAACCGATGCGGCGGACGTCGACCGGGAGAGTAGCGCGGCCCGCCTATCTGCGACCTATCGAGCGGGGCGACAGGGCCGTGACGCTCGGCTCTCCCCAAATGCCGCGATCGGCGACAATCGTCCGCGAGGCGGGAGGCTTCGACGCACGGCCGACGCACGTGCCGTCGGGGCAGGGACGCGCGGCCGGCGGATGCCGGGCCCGCAGTCGCCAGGGAGAGCAGACGATGGACGTTCACGAAGTTCTGAACCATGCACGCGACGCGATGACGGTCAAGCGCGTCTTTGGCGACCCGTACGAGAAGGAAGGGGTCACGGTCATCCCGGTGGCCAACGTGATGGGGGGCGCGGGCGCCGGTGGTGGGACCGGGGTGGGAGTCAAGCCGGCGGACGCCGGCGAGGAGGAGGTCGCGAAGAGCGCCACGGACTCCGGGTACGGGATGGGCTACGGGCTGCGCGCGTCCCCGGCCGGGGTCTACGTCATCCGGGGCGGGGAGGTCGAGTGGAAGCCCGCCCTCGACATGAACCGCCTCACCCTCCAGCGCGCCGGCGTGGCCATCGTGGCCCTGCTGGTCCTCCGCTCGATCGTCAGGACCCTGGCGAGACGCTGACGCTTCTCCTCGGAGAGTGGGAGCGCGCCGGGCGTCCGGGAGTCCAGGCCTCCGGGTGGGCGACTCGCGCCCGGGCAACGGACGCTTGATCGCCCTCCCTCATCTGGCACACTCACCTCCGACTCGAGCCAGGGCAACGGTTCTGACGGAGCGCGATGGGGCGGGCAGCGATGCGAGTCGGCGAAGAGGGGCAATCGGACGCGGAGCGATCGACGGTCTTTCCGGTCGCCCCCGTTCGAGGCACCGACGTCCTGTCTCGTGTCGTCCTGGTCGCCCTCGCCGTCGGGGTCGTCGCGTTCGTGGCCGGGATCCAGGTCGGAGCAGGCGGTGCAGCGGATCGGTCCCGGGCCAGCGTCCCCCCGCCGACGTCGTCTCCCGCACCTCCGGCAACTCCGTCGCCGCCCTCCGACCCCCCCGGCTCGAGCCCCTTCGTCCGAGCCTTTCGGCCGCCCGACGTGATCGGGGCGCTCCCGGGCGGGGCCACCTGCGTCACCAACGTCGGCCAGAAGGAGGTTCCGCGGTCCCGGCGGTACGGGCCCAGGTTGACCTTCGTCCGGCACTGGATGACGTTCTGTCCGCTCCAGGCGGAGCGGCGCCAATCGTTTCTGCTCGCCGTGATCGACGCACTTGTCCAGCAGGTCCCGAGCGAGACCTACGGCTATTCGTCGAGTGCCCGCGGTGCGGGGGACGCGCTCTTTCCCTACGCCCAGGACCCGTTCGTCGGGACGGTCACGCTCTCCGCAGACGCCGCCGGGGCCGGCTTCGAGATCGTGATCACCCTCGAGGAGCGCCTCGCCCAGTAGCGTGCCGGGTCTGGGCGGCTCGCCCCAACTGGCTCCACGGACCCCTCACCTGGGTCATTGAACTACCGCATCTGCGGCGTTGACCCACCGCCCGGGTGAGCGCAACGTGCTGGTTGATCCCCTTCGGGAGTCCAACGCCCGCGCTTCCGGGGCCGCTGCTCCGGTGGCCGTCCCTCGACGGGTGCAGTGCCCGCGTCCTGTCTCTCTCACGCGCACACGATGGCCGGATGTCCGCCGATGCAGAGGTGCCTCCTTGTTCCGCTCGACCGTCGCCCACCCTCCGGGCAGGGATCCGCACGACGGCGAGACCGCACGTGTCGACGTGAAGCCGACCACGGATCGGCGTGTCGCGATCATCGTGTTCCTCTGCTTCGTCCTGCTCGCCGGTCAGATCCTCGACTCGGTCAGCTTCGCCTTCTTCTACCTCTTCGCGGCGCCCTACTCGCACGCGGCCGAGGTGAACCCGATCCTTCGCGCTCTCCTGGTCACGGGAGGTCCGGCCCTGGTCGTCGCCTTCAAGCTCGGGATCGGCTATCGGGTGTGGAGAAGCGGCCCCCGACTCGCCGCCTTCCGGGGCACCGGTCCTCGCAACCTGCTCTGGATCGTTCTGCCGCTGGCTTCCGTGAGCGGGCTCGTTGGCTTCGCGTTCAACGCGATGGCCATCGGAACCGTCTACGCCGCACCGTGACCGCGCGATCGACCCACTGACGTTCGGCGCGGCCGCTCGATCCGGGGAGCCAGCTCCGGCGGCGGCGGCCGGGGCCGTTCGCCTCTCGCCATGTGCATGGCTGCCGCGGACCCCGCCCCCCGCCCGGGCCGGGGATCAGCCCATCGTTTCCAGGCGGGGCTTCACCTCCGTGGCGAGCCGCGTCATCGACTCCTCGTCGTAGGTGGCGGGGACGCCGGCGACCAGGTGCCGGTAGCCGATCTCGACGTACGGAGCCAGCATCTCGGCCACATCCTCGGGCGTGCCCACCGGCTGGTTCTTCCAGGGACTGGCGATCCGGTTGCGCTCGAACGCCTCGCGGAAGAGCCGCTCCGCCTCGGCCCGGTCGTCGCGGATGAAGACGGTCCCGATCCCGGCCGTCCGCTCGATCTCCGCGGGATCGCGCCCGACGGCGGAGCAGTGCTCGAGGAGGATCGCCTCCTTGCGCCGGACCGTCTCGATCCCGCCGCCGAGGTTGTTCATGTCGCCGAACCTCGCGACGAGCTTGAGGGTGACCTGCTCGCCGCCCCCGCCGATGCAGATCGGGAGGCGCGCCTGGACCGGCGCCGGGAGGTTGCGCGCCTGCCGCACGGCGTAACGCGGGCCGGTCGCCGTCGGCTCGGTCCCGTCGAGCATCCCGCGCATGATCGGGAGGGCCTCGCCGAGCCAGCGCAGCCGCTCGGGGAACCCGGAACCGAAGTCGATCCCGAAGGCCTCGTGCTCCTCCTCGAACCAGGCCCCGCCGACGCCGAGGATCGCCCGTCCGCCGCTGACGTGGTCGAGGGTCGTCGCCATCTTGGCCACGAGGGCCGGGTTGCGGAAGGAGTTCGCCCCCACCATCAGCCCGATTCGGACCCGCTCGGTCGCCTGGGCCCACGCCGCCAGCGTCAGCCAGCCCTCGAAGATCGGCCCGCGTGAGTCGCCGATGATCGGGTAGAGGTGATCCCACGTCCAGAGCGAGTCGTAGCCGAGCCGGTCGGCCCGCACGCCCGCCTCGAGGAGCGCCGACCAGTCGGTGTACTGGTTCCAGCAGAGCGCGCCGAGCTTGACCTGGGCCATGGGTTCCTCCGGGGCGACCGCCGCGGGCGGGTGGTTCCGACGGTCCGAGGGTACGCGATCGACGGACACCCGGCCCCCGGATGGGGGAGGGTCGGCCCTGCGCGCCGGGCCACCGACCGTGGCACGCTGCACGGATCCAGCCGTGCCATCCCGCGCCTACCGCCCGGTGGGTGCCGCTCGAGGAGCTCGACCCCAGTGCCCGACTTCGCCCCCGCCGACCTCCCCGCCGTCGCCGTCGAGCCCGAGCCCGCCGCGCCGCCCGACCGGACGGTCCACGACCTCGCCGGCGACGTCCTCGGCGTCAGCCACAGCCCGCTCGACTCGTTCTTCGCGCCGTCTTCGGTCGCCGTCATCGGCGCCACCGAGAAGGAGGGGAGCGTCGGCCGGACCATCTTCTGGAACCTGATCAGCAGCCCGTTCGGCGGTACCGTCTACCCGGTCAACCAGAAGCGCGCCAGCATCCTCGGCGTCAGGGCCTATCCCAACCTCGCCGCACTGCCCGAGACGCCCGAGCTCGTGGTTGTCGTGACGCCGGCGCCGGCGGTCCCAGCAACCATCGAGGAGTGCGCCGCGGCCGGCGTGAAGGCGGTGGTCATCATCTCCGCCGGGTTCAAGGAGGTCGGCCCCGAAGGCGCCGAGCTGGAGCGCCAGATCCTCGCGACGGCGCGGGCGAACGGGATGCGGATCGTGGGGCCGAACTGTCTCGGCGTGATGCGCCCCACGACCGGCCTCAATGCCACGTTCGCGGCCGGGATCTCCGCCCCGGGCACCGTCGGCTTCGTGAGCCAGAGCGGCGCGCTGCTCACGGCGGTCCTTGACTGGAGCATCAGGGAGAAGGTCGGCTTCAGCGCCGTCGTCTCGCTCGGCTCCATGCTCGACGTGGGCTGGGGCGACCTCATCACCTACCTCGGCAACGACCCGGCGACCCAGAGCATCGTCGTCTACATGGAGACGATCGGGGACGCGCGGGCCTTCCTGTCGGCCGCCCGCGAGGTGGCTCTGACCAAGCCGATCATCGTCATCAAGCCCGGCCGAACCGCCCAGGCCGCCAAGGCCGCGGCTTCGCACACCGGCTCCCTCACGGGCTCCGACGAGGTTCTCGCCGCCGCCTTCCGGCGGGTCGGCGTCCTGCGCGTCGACGCGATCGCCGACCTCTTCAACGTCGCCGATTTCCTGGCCAAGCAGCCCCGCCCGAGCGGGAGGCGCCTGACCATCCTCACCAACGCCGGCGGCCCCGGGGTCCTCGCGACCGACGCCCTGATCACCGGCGGTGGCGAGCTCTCCGAGATCTCCGACGCCACGATGGAGGAGCTGAACGCCTTCCTCCCCGGGCCGTGGAGCCATAACAACCCGATCGACATCATCGGCGACGCTCCTCCCCAGCGCTACGCAAAGGCGCTCGAGGTGGCCGCCCGCGACGAGGGCAGCGACGGGCTCCTGGTGATCCTGACACCCCAGGCGATGACCGATCCGACGGCGACCGCCCGCGAGCTCGTCCGCTTCGCGAAGATCGAGGGCAAGCCGGTCCTTGCCAGCTGGATGGGTGGATCGGACGTCGCCGAGGGCGCGGCCATCCTCCGCGAAGCGGGGATCCCGACCTTCGACTACCCCGACGACGCGGTCAAGGCCTTCAACTTCACCTGGCGGCTCGATCGCAACCTGCGCCAGATCTACGAGACGCCGACCCTCCCGTCGGACGAGGAGCATCCGGTCGACCGGGCCCGGGCCGAGGCCCTGATCTCGGCGGTCCGGGCCGAGGGCCGGACGCTCCTGACCGAGGACGAGTCGAAGGAGCTCCTCGCGGCCTACGGGATCCCGATCACCGAGACGGTGGTCGCCCCGACGGTGGAGGAGGCGGTCGCCGCTGCCGACCGGATCGGCTACCCGGTCGTCGTCAAGCTCTACTCCCACACGATCACCCACAAGACCGACGTGGGCGGCGTGCAGCTGAACCTCAAGCACGCGGCGGCCGTCCGCCACGCGTACGAGTCCGTCCAGGTGTCGGTGACCGAGAAGCGGGGCGCCGAGCACTTCGAGGGTGTCACGGTCCAGCCGATGGTGAACTGGACCGGCTACGAGCTCATCCTCGGCAGCTCCGTCGATCCCCAGTTCGGGCCGGTCCTCCTGTTCGGGATGGGCGGCCAGCTCGTGGAGCTCTTCGAGGATCGCGCCCTGGGGCTCCCGCCGCTCACCACCACGCTGGCCCGGCGGATGATGGAAGACACGAAGATCTATGGGGCGCTCAAGGGGATCCGGGGCCGCCGGGGCGTCGACCTCGACCAGCTGGAGCAGCTCCTCGTTCGCTTCAGCCAGCTCGTGGTCGAGCAGCGCTGGATCAGCGAGGTCGACATCAACCCGCTGCTCGCCTCGCCGGAGCGACTGATCGCGCTCGACGCCCGCGTCGTCCTCCACGATCCGGCGACGGACGTGAAGGACCTGCCGCGCCTGGCGATCCGCCCCTATCCCCGCAAGTACGCCGGCACCTGGACCTGCCCGGACGGGCAGGTGATGCACATGCGACCGATCCGGCCCGAGGACGAGCCGCTCGTCGTGGAGTTCCATCGCTCGCTGTCGGCCGAGACCGTCTTCCAGCGCTACCTCCGGAACCTCGGCTTCGACGAGCGGACCGCCCATCGTCGCCTGATCCGGATCTGCTTCCTCGACTACGACCGGGAGATGGCGCTCGTCGCCGAATGCGATCACCCCGAGACCGGTAAGCCCCAGATCGTCGGGATCGGCCGCCTCTCCCGCGTCTTCGGCACCGACGACGCCCGGGTCGCGGTCCTCGTGACCGACGCGCACCAGGGCAAGGGTGTCGGGACGGAGCTGCTCCGGCGCCTCGTGGACGTCGGCCGGGGTGAGGGGGTCGCGACCCTTGGTGCCAGCATGCGCGCCGACAACGTGGGCATGCAGCGGGCGGTCGAGAAGGTCGGCTTCACGCTG
>Ga0315295_10002781_pt1 | contig 14809 bp, 10 predicted proteins | sample YL17G14_0_MG_FD_204453 | JGI IMG/M metagenome (GOLD analysis project Ga0315295, IMG submission 204453) | Sediment microbial communities from Yellowstone Lake, YNP, Wyoming, USA - YL17G14_0 | ecosystem: Environmental > Aquatic > Freshwater > Lake > Sediment | place: USA: Wyoming | collected...
CCCCGCGCCGCGGGACTACATCCCGTACTTCTCGATGATCTGCTGCTTGTTGAGGCCGAGGATGCCGTACTTGGCGCCGACCTTCTTGAACGCCGCGATGCCCTTGTCCAGGTGGTGCTTCTCGTGCGCGGCCGAGAGCTGCGTGCGGATGCGCGCCTGGGCCTTGGGCACCACGGGGAAGAAGAACCCCACCACGTAGATGCCCTCGGCGAACAGGTCGCGCGCCACGTCCTGCGCCAGCTTGGCGTTGTAGAGCATCACCGGCACGATGGGGCTCTCGCCGGCCTTGATGTCGAAGCCGGCCTCGGTGAGGAGCTTCCGCCAGTAGGCGGCGTTCCACTCCAGCTTGTCGCGCCGCTCGGTGGTGGCCGAGATCAGGTCCAGCACCTTGAGCGCGCCCTCGACGATGACGGGCGCCACGGTGTTGGAGAACAGGTAGGGGCGCGCGCGCTGGCGGCACATCTCGACCAGCTCGCGCCGGCCGCTGACGCAGCCGCCGGAGGCCCCGCCGAGGGCCTTGCCCAGGGTGGTGGTGATGATGTCGATCCGGCCGACCACGCCGCAGTGCTCGTGCGTGCCGCGCCCGGTCCTGCCGATGAAGCCCGAGGCGTGCGAATCGTCGAGGAACACCATGGCGTCGTACTTCTCGGCCAGCGCGACGATCTCGTCCAGCTTGGCGAGGTCGCCGTCCATGGAGAACACGCCATCGGTGATGATCAGGCGGAAGCGCTTGTCCTGGTGCTCCTGCAGCTTCTCCTCGAGATGCGCCATGTCGGAGTGCTTGTAGGTGTCCGTCATGGCCTTGCACAGCCGCATGCCGTCCACGATCGAGGCGTGCACGAGCCGGTCGGAGATCATCACGTCCTGCTCGCCGAGGACGGCCTCGAACACGCCGGCGTTGGCGTCCATGCACGACGGGAAGAGCAGCGTGTCCTCGGTGCCGAGGAACGCCGTCAGCTTCTGCTCCAGCTCGCGGTGGATGTCCTGGGTGCCGCAGATGAAGCGCACCGACGACATGCCGTAGCCGCGGTGGTCGAGGCCCCTGTGGGCGGCCGCCACGACCTCGGGATGGCTGGAGAGGCCGAGGTAGTTGTTCGCGCACAGGTTGATGACCTTGTGCCCGCCGCTGCCGGCCGGGAACTCGACCTCGATGTCGGCGCCCTGCGGCGAGTGGATGAAGCGCTCCTCCTTGAACAGGCCCTGCTCGCGCAGGCCGGCCAGCTCCTTCTGGTAGTGCTCGCGGACCCGGGTGGCGTAGCCCATGGCTCAGCCCTTCTGCTGGAAGCGCGCGACCAGCACCGCGATGCTGTTGACGGTGTCGAAGGCCTGGGGGCTGGCGTCGGCGTCGGGGATGGAGACGCTGAACTTGCGCTCGAGGAAGCGCTTGAGCGAGACCATCGAGAACGAGTCCACGATGCCGCCGCTGATGAGCGGCGTGCTCTCGGTGACGACGCGGTCGTCACCCTCCTCCAGGTACTCCTTCTTCACGTATTCCAGGATCAGGCCCTTCAGGTCGTCCATGGTTGGCTCCGTGGTTCGATGACCGGTGTGCGGCTCCGGTCCGAGGGCGCTGCTCGTCGCGGTGCCCAGATGCCCCCGCCCCACCTTCCCAGCCTCCCCTTCGCATCACCCCCGACCCGCCTATGGCGGGTGCCCGGCGCACGCCAGTCGGCCCGTGCGCTGAGCGACCCGTGAATTCAGTCGTTCATCACCGTGGACATGTCGCCCAGCGGCTCGCCCCACTCCTTGGCGCGCAGGATGCGGCGCACGATCTTGCCGCTGCGCGTCTTGGGGAGCGAGTCCACGAACTCGATCTCCTGCGGCATGGCCAGCGGCGAGAGCTTCTTGCGGATGAAGTTCATGATCTCCAGCTCGAGGTCGCCGCCGCCCGGGTAGGAGGGCTTGAGCACCACGAAGGCCTTCACGACCTCCATGTTCACGGGGTCGGGCTTGGCCACGGCCGCCGACTCCGCCACCGCCGGGTGCTCGAGCAGCGCCGACTCGATCTCGAACGGGCCCACCAGGTGGCCGCCGGTGTTGATGACGTCGTCGTCGCGGCCCACGAACCAGAAGTAGCCGTCGGCGTCGATGCTGGCGCGGTCGCCGGTCAGGTACCAGCCGTTCTTGAACTTGCTCTCGTAGGCGGTGGGGTTCTTCCAGTACGCGCGCATCATCGAGGGCCAGCCCGGCTTGAGCGCGATGAGGCCCACGCTGCCGGGATGCCCCACCGGCTCGAAGGTCGTCGGGTCCACCACGGTGGCCGTGATGCCGGGGAAGGGCCTGCCCATCGAGCCCGGCTTGATGGCCATGCCGGGGAAGTTGGTGATCACCATGCAACCGGTCTCGGTCTGCCAGTAGGTGTCGTAGAACGGGATGCCGAAGGCCTCCTTCGACCAGATCACCGCCTCGGCGTTGAGCGGCTCGCCCACGCTGGCCAGGTGGCGCAGGCTCTTGAGGTCGAACTTGCGCACCACCTCGGTGCCCTCGCGCATGAGCAGGCGGATGGCGGTGGGGGCGGAGTACCACACCGTGACCCGGTGCTTCTGCATGAAGCCGTACCAGCGCTCGGCGATGAAGCCCGAGTCGAGCACGACCTGGGTCACGCCGTTTGCCCACGGGCCGATGATGCCGTACGAGGTGCCCGTCACCCAGCCGGGGTCGGCGTTGCACCAGTAGACGTCGTCGGGCTTGAGGTCGAGCACCCACTTGGCCGTGAGGTACTGCGACACCAGCGAGGAGTGCACGTGCTGGGCGCCCTTGGGCTGGCCCGTGGTGCCCGAGGTGTAGTGCAGCACCGAGGGCGTCTCGGCCTCGGTGCGGTGCACCTCGAACTGCTCGACGCGGGGCTCCTTCTCCATCGCCATCCCCACCTCGCGCTCCTGGAGCGGGCCCTCGCCGGCGTCCACCACGATGATGTGGCGCAGGGCGGGCAGCGACGCGCGGATCTTGCGCACCTTGGCCAGGTGCTTGCGCTGGGTGAAGATGGCCGAGGTCTGCGCGTTGTCGAGGCGCGTGTGCAGCGACTCGTCGCCGAAGGCCGAGAACAGCGGCTGCGCGATGCCGCCCATCTTCAGGATGCCGAGGAAGCCGATGTAGAGCTCGGGCACGCGGTCCATGAAGAGGCAGACGCGCTCGCCGGGCTGGAGCCCCAGGTCCTGCAGGTAGCGGGCGATGGTGTTGGAGAGCACGCGCAGGTCGTCGTAGGTGTAAGTGCGGCTGTTGCCCTGGGTGTCCTCCCAGACGAGCGCCTTGCGTGCGGCGTGACCCTGCCGGCAGATGCGGTCGCTGCAGTACGAGCCGATGTTGATGGGTTCGCCCCGGCGCCAGCCGAGCTCCTGCTCGGCGATCGTCCAGTCGAACCGCTCCAGCCGCTTCTCGTACGGGATCACGTCGCTCATGCGCTGCGCCCTCTCCATCGTTCAGGGGACTTGCCGTGGTACCGAGGACTCGAGGACCACGGCGGCGGCCGCCAGGTCCCGGGTGTGCGTCAGGGAAACGAAGGTCCGGTCGGCCCGGCGCTCCCGGGCCAGCGCGCCGAGGCGGCCGTGCAGGTCGAGGCGCGGGGCGCCCCCGCTCGTGCGCCGCACCTCCGCCTCGCGCCACGAGGCGCCGTCACGATCCTTGGCGCCCAGAGCCTTGAACGCGGCCTCCTTGGCCGCGAACCGCGCCGCGTAGTGTGGTGCCGGGGAGCGCTCGGCCTCGCAGTCGGCGATCTCGGCGGCGGTGAACAGCCCGGCCAGGAAGCCCGGGTCCCCGCGCCGGAGCTCCCGCTCCATGCGCGCGACCTCGAGCACGTCCACGCCGATGCCGACGATCATCGCCTCCGGTCCCGGCGGTGCCGGGACCCGCTCCCAGGTACGGAATCGCCCACACACGACCGTCCGCCCACGCAGGCGCGGGCGGGCCGGCCGGACATGGTGGCCCGGCCGCGCGGGGGAGTCAAACCGCCCCCGGGCGCGCGATGACGCGCGCCGGACGCCGCCGGACGAGCGCCGCGAAGAGCCCCTTCTCACCGGGCCGCCGGCTACCTAGAATGGAGCCCATGCCGGCGAACCTGACACCCCAGTACCTGGAGGCCGAGGAGCGTTTCCGCGAGGCCACCTCCCGCGAGGAGAAGATGGTCGCGCTGAAGGAGATGATGGCGCTCCTGCCCAAGCACAAGGGCACGGAGAAGCTGCAGGCCGACATCCGCCGGCGCATCGCCAAGCTGGAGGAGGAGGCCGAGCACGGCGCCAGGGGCGGCGCGCGGCGCGCGGACCCCGGGCACGTGCGGCGCGAGGGCGCGGGGCAGTGGGTGCTGATCGGCCCGCCCAACGCGGGCAAGTCGGCGCTGCTCGCCGCGCTCACCCACGCGCATCCCGAGGTGGCGCCCTACCCGTTCACGACGCACGTCCCGCAGCCCGGCATGATGCCCTTCGAGGACGTGCAGGTGCAGCTGGTGGACACGCCGGCCGTGGCCGCCCAGCACACCGAGTCCTACATGTCGAACCTGGTGCGCAACTCGGACGGTGTTCTGGTGGTGCTCGACCCGACGGCCGACGACGTGGACGAGTCCATGGCCGCCTGCCGCGCCCTGCTCGAGCGCGCGCGGGTCTGGCCGCGCACGCGGCCGCTGCCATGCGACGCCTCGCCGCTCCTGGTCGTGCGTCCGGTGTACGTGCTCGTCAGCAAGGCCGATCTCGACGCGGACGGCACCTTCACCGCGCTGGCGCGCGAGTCGATCGACGGGGACCTGCCGGTGCTCAAGGTCTCGGCCCAGCACGGCGAGGGGCTCGAGGACCTGCGGCGCACCCTGTTCGCCGACCTGGGCCGCATCCGCATCTACGCCAAGGAGCCCGGCAAGAAGCCGGACTACCAGCGCCCGTTCGTGCTCCCGGCCGGCGCGACGGTCTACGACCTGGCCAAGGCGGTCCACAAGGAGATCGCCGAGCACCTCAAGTTCGCGCGCATCTGGGGCCACGCGCGCTTCGACGGGCAGCAGGTGGACCGCGACCACGAGCTGGGGGATCGCGACGTGGTCGAGCTGCACGCCTAGCCTGTGTCCGAGAACCCGCCGATGGCTGCGTTGCGCGGCCGGCTCCTCGCTCGATGTGGCCTGAAGGCCACGATCTCGCTCGTCGCTCGCCCGCGACGCCTTGCCCTCGACGAGTTCTCAGACACAGCTTAGCCGTTCCGGGCGCCGCGGACGGCGCCATCGGCGCGAGGCTCAACCCCGCCCGCGTGCCAGTTGGTGCAACCGCTCGGGGGCGATGTCGGCCCCGTTGGGCCACTCCAGCGTGTGGAAGTCCGGGCTGAGCCGGAAGGTGCGGAAGACCCCGGGGTCGCGGAGCGGCTCGAGGACCGGCCCGATCAGTTCCGGCAGCAGATCGAGCGTCGCCTGCGTACCATCACGGAAGCGCAGCCAGACGGTGCATGCGCCCAAGTGGCGTGCTTCGACGACGTCGTAGTCCACGGTCTACTCCAGCGGGGGAATGGGCCTCAGGGGCAACCCTTCCCGAGCAAGCCTCCAGTCCTCCAGCAGTTCGTTCCGATGGAGGGCCACCCATTCGAGCAGCAGGGCCAGCGCGCGGCGGGGGAAGCGCCCGCAGACGACTCCGCTCTCGATCTCCACGGTGACCCCGTACTCTCCGTACACCGCATGGACATGCGGCAGCCCGTGCTCCCGGTAGAACATGCCGATGACGATACCGAGGAAGCGGCTGATCTCCGGCATCCGTCGAGCCTCACCGGGGGCATGTCGACGGGGGCGTGTCCGCCGCGCGCATTATCGTCCGGGCGCCTCGGGCGCGACAAGGCTGACTTCCTCCGCCCGCCCACCCACATCCGTCGCACGCCGGAGCGCGTTGGTCGCCCGGGCCGTGTGCCTCAGGCGGCGGGCTCGGCTACAATCGATGCATGACACCCCGGCCCACGCCGTGCCACTCTCTCCTCGCACTCGCGCTCGCCCTCGCCCTGGCGCCCGGGATGCCGGCCCCCGCCGCGGCCGCCGCCGGGAGCGCCGGGCCGGAGTGGTTCCCGCCCACCGCCGCCGGCTGGCCGGGGCAGACCCGCGACGGGGTGGACGTGGCGCCCTACCTCGCCTTCCACAAGGCGCGCGCCATGCAGGGCGGCCCGGTGCTCGCGATGCCGCCCACCTCGAACCAGCAGGCCTGGGATGCCACCGCCTACGACCTCGACCTGGCGCCCAACACCGTGTCCAGGGTGCTGTGGGGCTCGGCGCGCACGCGGGGCGCGGTGGTGAGCGGACCACTCCTCTCGGTGGAGCTGGACTTCGAGGACGTGATGGTGGTGGACAGCGTCCAGGTGGCGGGCGCGGCGGCCCCGTTCACTCACGCCACCGACCTCCTGACGGTCACGCTCGACCGTGCCTACCTGGACGGCGAGAGCTTCGATCTCACGGTCTGGTACCACGGCACGCCGTCGGCGGGCGGCTTCGGCAGCGTCTTCTACATCGGCACGCGCAACAGCAAGCCGCTGGTGTGGACGCTCTCCGAGCCCTACGGAGCGCGGGCCTGGTGGCCGTGCAAGGACCACCCCGACGACAAGGCCGACTCGGTGAGCGTGCGCGTCAAGGTCCCGAGCCCTATGCGCACGGCCTCCAACGGCCGGCTGGTCGAGGGGAGCGACGACGGGACCTGGGCCATCCGCCGCTGGGTGGAGCGCCACCCCATCTCGACCTACCTGGTCTCCATCGCCTCGTACGCCTACACGACCTCGATCGACTGGTACCGGCCCTCGCCCGCGGACTCGATGGAGATCCAGTTCTACCTCTTCCCCGAGAGCGCCGCGGGCGCGGCCGTCGTGAACGCCAAGGTCAAGGGCATGCTCGCGGCCTACGCCGCCCGTTTCGGGCCCTACCCGTTCCTCGACGAGAAGTACGGCGAGGCCCAGTTCACCTGGGGCGGCGGCATGGAGCACCAGACCATCACGAGCCTGGGCAACCCGTCCTCCGAGACCGTCGTCTGCCACGAGCTGGCCCACCAGTGGTGGGGCGACTGGGTGACGTGCCGCGACTTCCACCACGTCTGGCTCAACGAGGGCTTCGCCACCTACGGCGAGGCCGTGTGGGCCGAGGCGGTCGGGGGCATGACCGCCTACCGCAACGACCTGAGCTTCAACCGGTACTACGGCGCGGGCAGCGTCTACGTGCCGAACGACGACGACGTCCAGCGCATCTTCAGCCCGGACCTTTCGTACAACAAGGGCTCGTGGGTGCTGCACATGCTGCGCCACGTCATGAGCGACACCCTGTTCTTCCAGGCGCTGCGGACCTACGGCCAGCAGTACGCCTGCGGCACGGCGGTGACCGAGGACTTCCGCGCGGTGTGCGAGCAGGTCGCGGGCCGCGACCTGGGCCGCTTCTTCCAGGAGTGGGTCTACGGCGAGTACTACCCGCAGTACCGCTGGCGCTGGAGCAGCGCCCCGGCCGGGGGCGGCTGGGACGTCTCGGTGACGCTCGAGCAGACGCAGACCTGGCAGCTGTTCTGGATGCCGGTGGACGTCACCATCAACATGGCGGGGGGCTCGGAGACCTTCGTGGCTCCCGACTCGCTCCCGGTGCAGACCTTCACCTTCCACGTCACGCAGGCGCCGCAGTCGGTGCAGATCGACAAGGACGAGTGGGTCCTGCGCACCGTGACGCCCATGACCACCGACGTGGCCGTGAGCGCGCCGCCGGAGCGGCTCGAGCTGCGGCCGCCACGGCCGAACCCCACGCGCGGCGAGGCGATGCTGGTCTTCACCCTGCCGCAGGCGGGCGCGGCGCGGCTCACGCTGTTCGACGTCTCCGGGGCGCGCGTGCGCGAGCTCGCCTCCGGCGGCTTCGCCGCGGGCCCGCACGCCGTGCGCTGGGACGGCCTCGACGGGACCGGCCGCCCCGTGCGCCCGGGACTCTACTGGGCTCTGCTCGAGGCGGCCGGTGAGCGTCGCACGCAGCGGGTCGTGGTGATGCAGTAGCCGGGGGCCTCCCCGCCGCTACTCCCGCACCTCCTGCAGCAGCGCCCGCTCCACCGCGGGCAGCTCGTGCGTGCCCTCCCAGGTGGCGATGCTCGCCCGATAGACGTACTCGGGCGGCAGCTCGCGCGCGATGCGGTCCTGCACCGGGGCCCACGCCGCGGCGGCCGCCTCCGCGTTCCCGGCCCGCTTCTCGGCCGCGCCGAGCACGATCGCCGCGAGGTCGGACCACGGGCCCCAGGCGAGCGCCTGCCGCGCGTGGGCGCGTGCGGCCGCCGTGTCGCCCGTCGCCAGCGCCAGCCAGCCGCGCAGCGCCTCCGCGGTGGCGTTGCCGGGATCGAGGAGCTTCGCCTCGTCGAGCTGCCGGCGCGCGGGCTCCGCCCGCCCGGCCCGCAGCAGGTCGCGGGCGTAGTCGCAGCGCAGGTCGACGATGCCGGTGCGCATGCGCACGGCGCGGTCGTAGGTGGTGAAGGCCTCGTCCCAGCGCCGGGCCAGGGCCAGCGCCGACGCGCGCCCGGCCAGCCCGTCCGGGCTGTCGGCCTGGTAGGCGAGCACGGAGTCACAGGCCGCCAGCGCCCGCGCCGTGTCGCCCTTCACCCACCACATGCGCCCCCGGGCGGCGTCCACGATGTGGCGGTCCTCGGCGCGCACGGCGGGGCGCCTCTGCTCGAGCAGCGCCAGGGCGTGGTCGAGCCCGCGACCGCCGTGCCAGTAGGCGTCGGCCGCGACCGCGACGATCGGCCCGCTGGTGGGCTGGGCGGCCAGCGCCCGGTCTGCCGCGGCGATCATCTCCGAGGCCCGGCCTCCGAGGTCGAGCGCGCGAACGAGCGAGCCCAGGGCGCTCTCCTCGTCGGGCTTCCGGGCCAGCGCCTTCTCGAAGAAGCCCACCGCCTCGTCCACGCGGCCGCGCTCCACGCGGTCGTCGCCGGCATTGGTGTAGGCCACCGGGTAGAACGGGCTCACGTCGGTGATGGCCATGAGGCGCTCGAGCAGCGCCCGCAGGGCGGGGTCCCGCTCGTCGAGGCGCTCGAGCACCACGTCGCGCGGGTCGTAGGCGTCGCGGCGCGGCGAGAACAGGGCGTTCTCGCCCTCGGCCAGGTACTCGGCCACCGCGCCGGCGGCGTAACGGGACAGGAAGGCCTCGCGCGTGACCTGGTCGCGCTCCTTCGCGCGGCGGTAGAGCTCCCGGATCTCGCGCGACAGGTCGGCCGTGAGCACCGAGTGCACCTGGTGCGTGTACTCGTGCAGCACGGTGTTGTAGCGGTCGAAGATGGTGCGCTCCACGTCCTCGATGCCCGTCACCGTGCGGTAGCCGCCCGCCCCGCGCACGTCGTCCCACAGGCGCGAGTCGTAGTCGATGCGCTGGTCCTTGAGGGTCTCGAGCCCCGGCGTGTCCGACAGCAGCATGTAGAGCGGCTTGATGTAGTAGTCCGAGCCGCCCTCGAGCAGCACCGGGATGAACTGCTGGAAGGGCGCGATGGAGAGCGCGACCCGCTTCTGGTGGCGCGGCGAGAGCGACTTCCAGTTGACCACGAAGCGCTCGATGCCCGGCACGTCGGGCGTGGGCGCGGCGGCGAAGCGCTGCTCGTAGCCCGGGCGGTGCAAGTCCACCGCGAAGCGCTGGGACTCGAGCGCCTTGGCCAGCACCGCATGCGCCCGGCCGTACTCGGGGCACAGGCGCAGCGACGCGAAGGACAGGTCGCGCGCCCGCTCGTAGCGCCCCTCCTCGAACTCGAGCGAGGCGAGCCGCACGGGCACGTCGGCCCAGCCGGGATGGGCACGGCGCAGGGCCTCGTACCCGGCCCGCGCGGCGGCGCGCTCGCCCGCGGCCAGCAGGCTGTCGGCCCGCGCGATTGCGCCGCGTCCCGCGGCGTCGGCGAAGGTCTTCGGGTAGGCGGCGAAGAGCTGGGTGTAGCTCCTCCGCGTGTAACCGTTGCCGCGGTAGTAGTGTGCGAAGTCGTTGTAGGGATTGAGGAGGCACGCCCACTCGGCGGCGGTGATGGCCTCGTCGGTGCGTCCGAGGCGGACGAGCGTCTCGGCCAGGGCGTTGAGCACCTCGGGCGTGGCCTCCGCCTCGAGCGCCGCGGTGAGCCTCTCCAGCGAGGCGTCGTACTCGCGCTTCTTCTGCAGCACCTGTCCCAGGCCCGTGAGGGCCGCCGCGCGCGCGCCGCGGCGCGCCTCCTCCGCGGCCCCAGGCGCGAGGGCCGCGGCCGTGCGCTCGACGACGCGGGTGAAGCACGACTCGGCGCGGGCGTAGTCCAGCAGGTCGTAGGCGAGCCGTCCCGCCCAGAGCAGGTCCGGCAGCGGCGCGGCCGTGCCCGGGGCGAGCGAGGCGCCGCGCGACAGCGAGTCGATGCGCGGGGCGTCGTCGTGGGCGTTGGCCCAGGCGTAGAGGATCCGGCTCTCGGCGTCGCTGCGGTCCGTGCGCGCGGCCAGCCGCGCCGCCAGCGGCCGGGCCGCCGCGAAGTCCTGCCGGGCGAGCAGCACGCGCAGCTTCGCCAGCGCCATGGCGCGCGGTCCCCCGGCGAGGCGTGGCAGCAGCGCGTGCGCCTCGTCCACGCGCCCGAGGGCGAGCAGCAGGTTGACGCGCACGGGCGTGACGGCCCCGGCGGGGAGGCGCTCGAGCGCGGCCCGGCGCGCGTCGTACTGCGCGCGCACGGGAGCGAACAGCCCGGTGTCCGCCGGGACGGCCTGGACCGCGCGTACGGGCGCCTGGCTCCGGGCGGACGTGGGAAGCAGGAGTGCCGCGGCAGCGCACGCGGCCAGGGCGCCGCACAGCAGCGCGTTCCTCATGGCGGGTTCCCTCGGGGTGGACGTCGGGATCGGCGTGGCGTGAAGGCGACAATCTAGGCGCGGCCTCCCGGCAACGTCAACGCCCGGAAGGCCCTACGCGGTCGTGGAGCCCACCGGCGCGGTCCGCGAAGCGCCTTCCCGGGCCCCGGCCGGCCCGCTGGGTGGCCGGGGGCTCGGCCGGGGTGAGCCCGGCCAGGCGACCGCCGCCGGCCCGGTCCGGTGGGAAAAGACACGCAAGTCGCCCGGGTGGGTGCCGATAACTTGCACGATAGCGTGCAACGTCCATTGCATCCTGCACGGTGCCGGCCCGATCCGACCGGCGCCAGGGAGGGATTCCAGCGCCATGACCGCGATCCCGATCGAGCGCATCCCGGCCGCAGCCGAGGGCGCATCGCCGCCCGTGCCCTGCGCGGACGCGCGGGTCCGCGAGCTGCGCGTCCGCGTGGACTCGGGAGACTTCGACCTGCTCAGCCTCGACGTGTTCGACACGCTGGTGTGGCGCTGCGTGCCGCGGCCGACCGACGTGTTCTTCCTGCTCGCCGACGAGGTGCGCGAGCGGGGCGGCCTGTTCGCGTCCTCCAGCCGCGAGAGCTTCGTGCGCGAGCGCGTCCAGGCCGAGGAGCGCGCCCGGCGGCGGACCCCCTCGCTGGAGGTCACGCTGGCCGACATCTGGGCCGAGTTCCCGTCCGGCTACCTGCGGGGTCTCGCGCCCGCGCAGGTGGCGGAGATCGAGCTGGAGGTCGAGCGGCGCCTGGTGCGGGTCGACCCGGCCCTGCGCGACCTGCTGCAACGCGCGCGGGCGCGCGGCATGAAGACCGCGCTCGTGTCCGACACGTACTTCACCAGCGGACAGATCCGCGCGCTCACCGGGGTCGAGGCGGACTTCACGCTGGTCTCGTGCGAGCACGGTCTTTCCAAGCACCGGGGCCTGCACCGCGTCCTGCTCGAGCAGAGCGGCGTGCCGGCGCTGCGTGTGCTGCACGTCGGCGACAACCTGGCGGCCGACATCGAGGGTCCCGCCGTCTTCGACGTGGCGCGCTTCTGGTTCCCGAAGTACCCCGAGGCCTACGAGGCGATGTCCGGGGCCGAGCTGCCGGACACCCTCAACCGTCGCTCCGCCTACCTCGCCACCGACGACGCCGGGCTCACCGCGCTGCGCGGCCGCGCCATGTTCGCGGCCGGGAGCGAGTACGAGCGCTGGGGCGCGGGCGTGCTCGGACCCGTCGTCTCGGGCTTCTGCGGCTGGGTCGCCGAGCGCTGTGCCGAGCTGGGGATCACCGACGTTCTGTGCCTGATGCGCGAGGGCCGCATCCTCAAGCAGGTGCTGGACGCGCAGGCGAGCGGGCTCGCGACCCGCGAGCTGTTCGTCTCGCGCTACCTGGCGCTCAAGGCGGCCATCCTCGAGGGCAGCGAGGAGGAGCTCGAGCGGTTCGTGTTCCGCCCGTCGCCCCAGAAGCGCTCGAAGCTGCTGCGCCAGCTCGGGCTCGAGGCGAGCGACCTGCGCCTGGCCGCCGGGGACGCGCTCCTCACGCCGGCCGAGACGAAGGCGCTCGTGCGCCGCATCGCCCGCGACCCCGCGCTCCGGCGCAAGGTCGTGAGGGCGAGCGCCACGGTGCGCCGCAACCTGGTCCAGCACGTCGCCGCGGCGCTGGGTCCGGGCGGGCCGCGCAAGGTGGCGATCGTGGACCTCGGCTACCGCGGCACCATCCAGGAGGCCATGCAGCGCGTGTTCGACCACGAGGGCACGGGCCTGGCGTCCCACGGGCTCTACCTCGTCACCGGTGGCGAGGTGCACGTCACGCAGGCGAGCGGCGCGGTCGCGGAGGGCTGGCTCGCCGAGAACGGGCAGCCCATCGCGATGGCCCACACCTTCATGCGCTCGCCCGAGATCGTCGAGCAGAGCCTGATGGCGGACTGCGGCACCACCCTGGGGCACGACGACCGCGGCGAGCCCGTGCTGGACGAGTTCCGCATCCCCGACGAGCAGCGGCGGCAGATCGCCGAGATCCAGCGCGGGCTGCTGGCCTGGGCGCACCGGTGGGCGCGGCACCGCTCCGAGCACGGCATCGCCGACACCGGCGCGCTGAAGGCCCACTACCAGGCCATCTGCGTGCGCGCGGTGGCCCGGCCGCTGGACATCGAGCTCGAGCTGTTCGGCCACTGGCAGCACGACGAGAACTTCGGCTCCGCCTCGGCGCGCACCCTGGTGGAGGTCACCGACCTCCACGAGTGGGAGCGTGCCCACCTCTCGGCGCATCAGCTGGCCAGCCTGCCCCACGCGCGCGTCTACTGGCCCTTCGGCTTCGCGCACGGCATCAGCCGCACCATGGGCGAGGCGGTCGCGAACATCTTCCTGCGCACCGTGCCACCCGAGGTCTTCGCCTCGGCCGAGCCGCCGCGCCACCTGGTCTTCTACTGGGACTCCGGCGAGGGCTTCGACGCGCGCGAGGCGCGCATCGAGGAGTACCGGCTCAACAACCGCGGCCGGCTCTGGCACCGCTTCAGCCTGCGCATGGGGGACAGCCGCATCCTGCGCTTCGGGCTGACGGTCGGGCTCGAGGGCGAGGTGCTGCAGCTGGCCGGCGCGCGGGTGCGCCGGCGCGCGCCCGACGGCCGCGAGCAGACCGCGGACTTCCCCCACGAGGCGCTCGAGAAGTCGGGCTACCGGCACCTGCACGGCGGGCTGTACGTGGTCGAGGCGGACCCGGCCCTGCTGGTGATCCCCGCGCCCGGCCTCGACGGCTTCACGGGCGAGGTGGACGTGGACGTCTTCTTCTCCGTCATGTGCTAGGGACGGGTCCATGCGAGCGCACATCGAGGCCGCCGTCCGCCACCTGCGCCAGGGCGACCTGTCCCGCGCCGAATCGCGCCTGAAGTCCGTGCTCGAGGCGGAGCCGGGGCACCCGGACGCCCTGCACCTCATGGGATGCGTGCAGCTGCGGCGGGGCCGGCCCGGCGATGCCGTGCGGCTCATGGAGCGTGCCGTCGCCGCGGCCCCCGGCGTGGCGCTCTACCACGAGAACCTCGCCGAGGCCCTGTGGCGCGCGCGACGCGCGGAGCTGGCGGCGGGCGAGTGCCGGCTGGCGCTGCGCCTCGATGCGAGGCTGCACCGCCCGCACAACCTGCTGGGCCTGATGGCCATCGATCGCTGCGACTACGTGGAGGCGCTGCAGCACCTCGGCGAGGCGCTGCGGGCCGAGCCGCGCAACCCCGACGCCCTGCTGAACGTCTCGGTCGTGTGCAACCGCACGGGCGACCACGAGCGGGCGGGGCAATACTCCGAGATGGTGCTCAAGCTGGCGCCCGGGCACCCGCTCGCCTGGATCAACCTGGGCCTCGCCAGCAAGGGCATGCGCCGGCTGGCCGAGGCGCGCGCGGCCTTCGAGCGGGCCGGGGACCTGCCCATGGCGCGCTTCAACCTGGGCTACACCTGGCTGCTGGACGACGACCTCGTCCGCGGCCTGCCCCTGTGCGAGGCACGCAAGGAGCTGCTCGGCATCGGCCGCGGGCTCGCCCGGCCGGAGTGGGACGGCACGCCGTGCCCGGACCGCACGCTGCTCGTGATCCACGAGCAGGGCCTCGGCGATACCATCCTCATGAGCCGCTTCTATCCGCGCCTGCTGGAGCGCGCCGGGCGGGTCGTGGTGCTGGTGCAAGAGCCGCTGGAACGCCTCATCGCCACGGTGAGCCCCGACATCCGCGTGGTGACGGACCTCGAGGGCGTCGAGTACGACCTGTGGTGCGCCACCATGAGCCTGCCGCTCCTGCTCGGGATCGGCTCGGTCGAGCAGTTGCCGCTCGAGCCCTGGCTGCACGTACCCGGGCCGGAGCGAAGGGGGGAGCGCCTGCGCGCGGGGCTCAACTGGGCGGGCAATCCGTCCTTCGCCCACGACTTCGTGCGCTCCACGCACCTCGAGAGCCTGCGGCTCCTGCTGGAGGTCCCCGGGGTCGAGTGGTGCTCCCTGCACCGCGGCCACCTCGAGCACGAAGCCGAGGCCTTCGGCCTGCCCCAGCCGCTGCGCGAGGCGGCCGACTTCCACGACACGGCGCGCGTGGTGAAGGG
>Ga0315295_10002782_pt1 | contig 14809 bp, 17 predicted proteins | sample YL17G14_0_MG_FD_204453 | JGI IMG/M metagenome (GOLD analysis project Ga0315295, IMG submission 204453) | Sediment microbial communities from Yellowstone Lake, YNP, Wyoming, USA - YL17G14_0 | ecosystem: Environmental > Aquatic > Freshwater > Lake > Sediment | place: USA: Wyoming | collected...
TAGCAATCTGAACTCCATGGATACCCAGACCACCACAACCAAAAACAGCCACTTTCTCTCCTACCTTGAGAGCTCCTCTGTTTGTAATGGCATGAAAAGGTGTGGCTACCGCATCGACAATGATCCCCCCTTGATCAAAAGGGATATTTTCAGGCAAATAGACAAGGTTTTTTGCTGGAACCTTTAAAAATTCTGCGAGTCCTCCCTCTGTGTGAATACCAATGACACGTCGTGACAAACAGACCTGTGAATTCCCTGAAAGGCAATTAATGCATTGGCCGCATGTCAGAAAAGGATTAATGGTCACTCTATCTCCAATCTTCCAGTCTTTGACCTCAGACCCTATTCCAAAGATGACCCCGGATGGTTCATGGCCCAGTGTAATAGGTGTGTAAGCCGTCGGAGTCACTCCCTCATAAACAATATGAATATCCGAACCGCAGATTCCGCAGGCCTTCACATTGACCAGGACATCATTTTCTCCCAGTTTGGGAATAGAAACCATCTCAACCTTCAGGGGTCCCCCAACTTTATAAAACCTTGCCGCTTTCATCTTTTCTTGCATGATTGTCCCCTCCTGCTCCCACCCTATTCGGGAGCAATTTAAAATGCAGATTACCACAAAAGGACCTTTAGGTCGAATTGAAATAACTTCCTTGCAAAAAAATCGTATTTGGAGGATATTAACGACCAAGGAGGAATTGTTGGAGGTGTTGAGACATGGATGACAGAAGTGGGAAACCTGCACACCTGAGAAATCTTGAAGAAATATTCGATGCCGCTTACAACGAGATTGTCGTTATCAATTTAGAAGGGAAAATTCTTATTTACAACAAGGCCGCTGGGCGGAAACTGAAAATTGATGCTAACACAGTAAAAGGGCGTTTTATCGGAGAAGCAATTTCGAAAGAGGTTTGGGCTCAAAGCATTCAGGGCATCAGAGCGATTAAGGGTAATGGTGGCAACCCTACCTTCCTTTTTATATTCAAGTTCCATTTCTACTCCCCCCCCCTTGTTATATATGGTTCAGGGATACTTTTCTTGTTCTGTTCGATCCCGTCCGAGATATTGAGCGTCATTTGTCACTCCCTGAAGATTTCTGCTGATCGCTCTCATAAGAGCGGCAGCGATTGTCTCACTATCTCAGTACCAATATCAAACGCCTTGAGATTGAGATCAAGCTTGCTTGAAGGCAGGCTTTCCAAAATCACCGTTTTGAAGTCTTCCCGATCTATGGGAAGTTCACACACCTGAGACATGGCGCCGATCATGATGATATTCCCGAAAATGGGATTTCCGAGATTTACAGCTTTATCTGTGGCATCGATGAACCAAGCCGCCGAGGATAATTTACCCACCGTTGTTTTGATCTCTTCTAAAGAAGGATAGTCTAATTCCCCGGCAATGACACCTCCGGGATAGATAGCACGGGTATTAGCCAGCACTTTAATTCCCTTATTGCCATAGTTCATTAATACCCTGATCGCTTCGATCGGCTCAAGGGCTGCAACGAAATCCCCTCTCCCTTTAGGTATTTGAGGACTCCAGGTTGATTTCTCTGAAACCCTTATGTGGCTCATCACCGATCCACCCCGTTGGGATGCTCCGAAAGTCTCTCCTATCGTGATGTAGTAGCCTTTACGAACCAGCATGCTCGATAATATTCTGGAGGCCATGACATTTCCCTGGCCACCAACTCCGGTAATTATAATATTATAGGGGTCTTTTGATAGTTGCATCTTCTCCATGCCTCTACATCACCTCGTCCTTCTGAATTGCTTCAGCTGGACAAATAAATGAGCAAACGCCACAACCTACACAAATTACGTCATCAATTCTGGCTTTCTTCTTCTCTTTGTCATATGCAAGACCAGGACAACGGAAAACACGAGTGCAGAAACGATTACAACCACACTCCTCCCCTAGACACAACAACTCATCAACATGCACTGTGTATTTCTTCTTGGACTTCTTCTCAGGACTCAACGCGCAAATCTGCCGAAGTATTAAAACCTTCACACCCTCTTCATCTTCCATGAGTCGGTTGATTGTCATTTGAGTCTCTACCAGATCAAAAGGGTCTATAGTTTCAACTTTTGCCCCGATGGCCTCACATATTCTAGCAATATCAATGTTGGGCACCTTTTCCCCCATGGCATCAATCATCAGTCCGGGATGAGGTTGAAATCCAGTCATCGCTGTACCACTGTTATCAAGTATAATAAGCGTCATGTTCGAATTATTATGTACCGCATTAATCAAAGCTGGTATGACAGCATGAAAAAATGTGGAATCCCCACAAACGGCTAATACTGGTTGTTCCATGCCGAACTGCCCCAGTTTCCCAAACCCACTGGCAACCCCCGCCCCAGATCCCATGGCATGCAAAGTCTTATTTACTTTGAAACCACATGGAAATCGGGCACTGGCGTAGCAACCAATATCGCCACAGACAAAACCTTTTCGGTTGTCCATTTGAAGAGCATTACGAACACTCAGAAAGGATGCTCTGTGTGGGCAGCCTGGGCAGAACGTTCTTTCCCTTTCGGGAACTTTCTCAGCAGTGACCATTTGGATCCTTTCTAGATACTCTGGAGGCATAGCGACATAATTGATTCCTAAGATTTTGCTGAGTGCCCTTATCACTAGATTAGGGTTCAACTCCCCCACTGTGGATATGCTGCCATCATTCTTGCCATAAAAGGTCTTTAATCCAATTTCTTTGGCCTGTTCGAGTGCTAGAACCTTCACATTTTCTTCCAAGAATGGTAAGACCTCCTCAACGATAAGGATCCTATCCGTCACGGATAGATATTTTCTGAGCAGTTTAGTTGGCAATGGCCAGGTGGTCCCTAATTTTAACAAACCCACCTTGTCCTCTATTCCTAATAAGCTAATGGCCTCTTTGCTGTAAAGAAAACAGGCGCTACTGGTAATAACTAAGAGGTCTGGCTTCTCGGGTCCATGATAAAGATTAAATGGGCTTCCTTCAAAGATTTCTCTTGCCTTTTTTATTTTGTCTTGCTGAAGGGCATGTTTATACCCGACAGGTGTACTTAGGACCGGACCTTCGTCTGGATCAAGGTCGGGACCATCGCACTTAAACTCCGCATGCCTATTTTCGTCTTTGACCTCGCCAAACTTGACGTTTCCACTGGCATGTGACAAACGAGTCACACTTCGCACCATCACTACGTTCCTAATCTCTTCCGAGAGCTCAAACGCCCATTTGGTCATTTCTTTGGCCTCTTGGAAATTTCCCGGTTCCAAAAGAGGGATCTCAAACAACTTAGCAAAATGTCGCGATTCACCTTCATTAACGCTGGACAAAGCCCCTGGATCATCGCATGCCACCACAACCATTCCGCCCCTCGTCCCGGAGCCGGCTAGATGCAGCAGAAAATCGGATGCCACATTTACACCATTCTGTTTCATGGCACACAATGCTCTAAGTCCAGCAAAGGATGCTGCTGCAGCGACCTCCATGGCCACCTTTTCGTTGATTGACCACTCGACATACAGGTTTCTCTCACGGGCTACTTTAGAAAGAACCTCAATAATTTCTGAAGAAGGTGTCCCTGGATATCCACTTGCAACATTCACTCCGGCTTCTAGCGCCCCCCTGGCAATGGCTTCATTTCCTAAGAGCACAGTTTGAACGCCCTGTTCTTGGCTTATCAATCTTGACATCCTGACCTCCGCGCACTGCGATAAATTTTGTGTACAGAAACAATACCATCCCGTTCAGCAACATGAAAATCTCCCAAATGGCATCATTCCAATAACGTACGCACCACTGGATCGTGTCTATCCAGATACAAAAGCTCATTAGAATGGCCACTTTTGTCTATCAGACTCTTCAATGCCCTTCTCTTCTTGTTCATAGAGGCCTTTTTCAGTTTTTCGAGATTCTCTCTGGGCACATCCATGAATTCAAGAAGGCCTCGTGATCTAGCAAGTTCCATGAGTTCATATCCGGTCTGTGTTCTGGCAATCACCTGATTCCAGGACCTTGCAACTTTCCAACCTTCGGATAGCCGTGCTGAACCCACTGAGATATCGCTGAACTCCGCCGTCATGTCAAAGCAGTAAAGACACGCCTCCCTGATACAAGGCGTAACCTCATCCAGAGAAATCCCAACAGTTCCATTTCTGGTATAGACTTCCAAAGTATGATACTTACTGGGAGGAATATCCATCCCGATAATCCCTTCCAAGTCCGTCTTCTTGCGCAACAGGTTTACAACCTTGTGCCATGAAAGGGTCCAGCCACAGAACAAACCGATAACGAGTTTCAATCTGTCAATGTTGTTTTCACTACCGGCAGTTCGCGCGAAACGCATTTTGGCGACGGCAAGGGCTTGGCATGGAGTTGCAACAAGGCCAATCTTCCCGGGTTTGGCCTTCGCAATCTTATTGAATTCTGCAATCGTTGGAGAGACGACAAATTTACTCTTTCCCATCTTCTTAATCTCGGAAGGATCGCTAATTGTTACACTACGAGGCAGAAAATTTTCCTGACCTTCAGCTACAATAGCTTTCTCAATCACTCCTTCTTGAAGTGCCAAGGTAAGGAGGGCCGTAACCGTCCCCCCATGCTGGGCATTCTTCCGAACCTGTATGTCCGATGCTCTTGTTATGTAGAATCCCTTAACAGCACCCAGCTCCCCTGTTAAATCCCTCTCATCAAATAGGACCTTTCTCAAAACCTCGAGATCTGTGGGAGTCCTTGGGCAAAAGGTAAAACATCTGCCTTCATTGATATTGCACTCATGGAGGATAACTATATTGTCATTGTAATATGCGTGGTAAGGGCAGAGGCCGACGCAAGCCCCACACCCCGTACAGAGATGTGTATTCAGAACTATCTTCTGGAGCTCCTTTTGCCCCATACCCTGATCAATGTTTTTCGTCATAACAGGACTGGACTCCTCTCCACGAATCATCTAAGAAACTACTCGATTTTCACTTGATCCATAGAATCGTATCATGGGATTCTTTTTTAACCCTAAGATATGGATAAGTAATGCTTGACCGCATTCGCCAACAAGAAAGGATACTCATCTATCATCATTTCCTAAAAGTCTCTCAACAGAACATCATATACCTATGAAAGAGTGTTGGATTAGATATCAACCCTGAACAAATGAAAGACAACATAACAAGGTATAAGGTTTTCGTCTCATGGTGGCGATACTGAGAATTCAGCCATCACTGGCTTATTGAATTCAAAAAAACTCACCCAGATCCCTCTCTATCCCGCTTCCAGCAACGCAGAGATGCCCTGTCCGCCACCTCCGCAAATGGTCACCAATCCATACTTGGAACCTCGCCTCTTCATCTCAGAGATTAAGGTAAGCAATCTCATTGCTCCGGTAGCGGCAATCATATGGCCAAGAGAAATGCCAGACCCATTAACATTGATTTTATGATCAAAATCTATTGGGCTGATCCCCATAAGCTTTGCGTCAGCCAGAGCCTGAACGGCAAATGCCTCTTGTATCTCAAAGAGATCCACTTGGTCGATGGTGATCCCAACTTTTTTTAGCACTTTGCTGACAGAAGCAGGAACGGCGGGATACGTGAGAATGGGATCAGTTGCAGCGATAGCAAAAGCTTTTAAACATACCGTCGGTTCGATGTTCAGCTCTTTGGCTTTCGTTTCGGTCATTAGCACCACAGCAGCTGCACCGTCATTTTCGGTAGATGAATTCCCTGCAGTGCAAACTCCATCGGAATAAATAGGAATTAATTTGCTAAGTTTTTCTAACGTTGTATCTCGCATAGGTGTTTCATCGGTATCAAGAATTGAGGATGGCCTGTTCCTCGGCGATACAGGAACGGGAGCGATTTCTTCGCGGAATTTCCCAGAATCCATCGCAGCAATCGCTTTTTGGTGACTTCTTAAAGCCCACTCATCAGCTTCTTTACGGGAGATATTTTCTTTTTTGGCCGCTGTTTACGCCCAGGTCATCATCGAATTGAGTTCACCAAACCTATCGATAGGTTGAGACATTACCCTTGCTCGTTGTATCCGGTCATAAAGTGTTATCCCCCATATTGATAGGAAACCATGGCCTTTTGGCATGAAACCCCATTTCTTATCGTTTTTCCCGCCTAAGCCCCATTTGATATCCCCAGGAATATATAGTTCTGCCCGGCTCATGCTTTCCATTCCACCAGCAACGATGATGTCAGCGTTGCCAGTTTGAACCTTCATCACCTCGAAAAAGATGGCATTCAAACCTGAACAGCAACGGCGATCCAACGTAACATCTGGAATTTCATTCGGCCATCCCGCCTCAAGGAGGGCCATACGGGCCCCATTGGCACACTCACCATTTTGATATGACTGTCCCATAATTACATCGTCTACCTGGGCAGGAGAAATCTTAGATCTTCTTAATGCTTCATTCAGAACAACGCTCGTAAATCTGTGCACTGGTTCCTCCGCCAATGCACCTCCATACCGCCCAATAGGTGTCCTTGCTCCACCAACAATGACAACCTCTTCCATTGTAAACCTCCTTATTCAGGGAGCTCTGAAACGGTCACTTATTTAGTCTCCCGTTTTCCCTGTACTCTGTTCACAGATGAAGATTCCATAGCTTGTCGTCGTGACTCAGTGCGCTAACCTCCGTTAGGGGCCGGCAAACCATCTTGTAGGTTTATTCTTTCTTGTCGCTATGGACTTGAACCATAACAGATACCATCAACAGTAAAGGCACAAAATGGAGCTAATAAAGCAGTTGCACATGGTTCACTTGGGAGGGTCACTCAAAGGCTTCTTCCCTCATAAGGTTAAAAGAAGATAATAAATGCAATTCCTCACCTAAGAACCTGATGCTTCCAGATCTGGGTCTCAGAACCCCAGAAATGGTCTTAAGCAAAGTGCTCTTCCCAGCTCCATTCGAACCTACTACCGCCACAATCTCATTTTTCTGGACCTCAAGAGAAACGCCAAAAGAACCTGAACATCGCCGTAAAAAGCACTCACCTGTTCAAGCTCCGACATGGTACTCTCCCAAATACACCTCGGTCACTTTTCTATCCATAATCACTTCATGAGGTAATCCCTCAATAATCATTTCCCCATGATGCAAAACCACCAACCTATCAACAACATTAAGTACCACGTTCAACACATGATCAATAATCAGTATAGTTAGTCCAGTATCTTCTCTCATCTGTTTTATGACTTTAACAATGGCGGCTGATTCAGTTGGATTAAGGCCCGCTGCAATTTCATCAATCATTAGGATCTCTGGATCCGTTGCCAGGGCTCTCGCTAACTCCAACCGGCGCATAGTGGCGCCCCTCAATTTTTCGGCTAACACATCTTTTTGGCCTAACAATCCCAAGAATTCCAACACTGCCAATCCTTTTCTTCTAGCCTCCCCTTCCTCGCTTGTCTTTGAATATGCTCCTACCATCACATTTTTCAAAACGCTTAGCCTAGGTAAAGGCTGCGGAATTTGGAACGTTCTCGCAATACCCCTCTTGCAGATTTGATCTGGTCTTAGGTTGGAAATCACTTCATCCTTAAATATTACGAATCCACGATCTGGCGTATGGAATCCAGTCACCAAGTTAAATACTGTAGTCTTTCCGGAACCATTCGGTCCGATGATCCCTACAATTTCCCCTTTCTTGACGCTAAATGACACCTCGTTGACAGCCTTCAGACCACCGAAGTTCTTTGAAAGATTTCGAATCTCAAAAAACATGGGACAATTTCCCTATGTATCAGCGACTAATGAATGAAGTAGCGCTCAAATCTCCCACCCATATCTTTTAGGAATTGAACCAATCCTTTTGGAAAGAGAAGGATAAAAACAATCAAGATAATGCCGTAAATGAACGAGCTAAGCCCAGAAATTTCTGCACCCAAAAGAAATCGCACGATCTCTCCCACACCAAAATACAGGGCAGCTCCGATGATCGGCCCAATAAAAGTACCCATACCACCTATTATAGCCACAAGTGCAATTTTAATTGACTCGCCAAGACCCATAATTGCATCAGGACTGATATAAACCATATATTGGGCATAAAATGTTCCTGCAATACCCGTAAAGAAGGCACTGAGGCAAGTAGCCATCCTCAGATATTTCGCAACATTAACCCCTAGCATCTGCGCGGCACCCCTGTTTTCCCTAATCGCCATAAGGTATAAACCTACTTTGGAATTTTCAATCTTGTAAGATATGAAGACAACGATGATTGTGAAAAAAAGAATGATATAGTAGAAGGGCCACTTTTCAATAAATTGGAACCAATAAAGGGAATTCCCTGTAACCACCGGGATTATAAGGCCACTTGCGCCTCCTGCAAATTTTGATTGTGACGTTAGATAGCGAAGAATTTCAGCGAAGGCAGCTGTACTCATCACAAAGTAAGGTCCTTTCAACTTAGTTGCCGGATAACAAATTACCAATCCGCTAAGGGCTGACAAACTTCCTCCTATTAACATGCCAATCCATGGTGTCAATTGGAAGTTTATTAGTAAAATAGTGGAGGTGTAAGCCCCGATACTCAAAAATGCGGCATGTCCTAAAGATACAGCTCCAGAATAACCACTTATGATATTCCAGCTGGTTCCTAGTACAGCAAAATAAAAAGTAAAAATCATGCAATGATAAAAATATACTCCCTTCAATTTTAGAGGGAGAAGGACAAGGACAAGCATGATTATAAAAACCGCACGCTTTTCTAAGTATTTTCTCTGCAATGCAGATTGAATAAACTTTTTCATAATATGAAACATTTTCGCAGTCGTTAGTAAGACATCCCTTTCTGGGCAAAATTACGAAACTATTTTATTCCCTCCTCCTGAACAGCCCGTTCGGCCTAAACAACATACTCAAAATAAAGATTGCGAAAATCAACATCTGAGTGTATGCTGCTCCAATGAGAAACCCGCCAAGGGATTCCAGTACCCCTACAATAAGCGCCGCAATGAAGGCTCCACTAACACTCCCCATACCCGCCAGAACGATGATAACAAAGGCCTTCAAAACGAAAAGTAGACCTACCCCGGGGAATACGTAAAAACTCGGCGTTAAAAGAGCTCCGGCTATTCCTGTCAAACCTGCCCCAATCCCGAACGCTAGGCAGTAATTTTTATTGACATCAATCCCTATAAGTGCAGCAGCCTCACGGTTTTCAGTAACTGCCCTCATAGCTCTACCACGATCTGTCTTCATCAGGAAAAGATAAATGAGATATGATACAATGAGGGCCAGAAAAAAGGAAACTGCCTTTAGAAAATTAAAGGTCAGTGACTGAATATTCAGTGCCATACTGGCGTAGCTCAGATTAATGCCCCGATAGTCTGCTTTCCCAATCATATGCATCCCATTTATAAATGCTAGTGAAAGGGCTACCGTAACGAAGATCTGGAGTTCTCCCTCAAAAGGCTTGTTAAACGTCCGCTCTATCAACAGTTTTTGCGTGACATACCCAACAAAAAAAAGAGTCCCTGAGCACAAAAAGAGTGATAGGTGGGGATCCACTCCCCACCTAGTAAAAACCCAGTATGTGATGTACATCGCCAACATTAAGAACTCACCATGGGCAAAGTTGACCACTTTTACCACTCCAAAAATCAACGCAAGCCCCATGCTGATCAGAGCATACACTCCTCCATTCAGAAGGCCGCACACAATAGCTTGTAACAACATAATGGCCATTTACTTCTGTACCCTTTTCCGTCACATTACTTGTGCTCAGAAACATCTAATCAAGTGCAAGAATTGACACCTTTAACGGTCTTTCCACTTCGGCATGGGCGAAATAACTTTCTTTGAGGCGAATCGCTCTGGCCAAACTGTGACCAATTCACCTTTCTGCCATTGCACCACACTCGCATACGTTGCTCTTATATTGTGGTGTGTCTTAGGATCGAACTTAATGCCGTACCCGGTAAGGGTTTCTGGTATATCGGTCTTTAAAGCCGCTTCAACTATTTTATCAGCATCTAACGATCCAGCGCGCTCCAGCACTTCTGCAAGTGCCAACATCCCCATGTAGCAATATGACGGATGTAATCCAGGTTTTTCTTGTTGATACTTTTCCAGATAATTGTTAACAAATTCTTTCGACCCTTTTGTCTGCATGTCCCAGTTATAAACCGTAACACCACACGTGTAATCAGCCAGTTCTCCAAGGGCTTTCGCATATTGTGGATCAGACGGACCACCATAGGTTCCAGCTATAAGGTCCACATTCAAACCTAGTTCCTTCATCTGCTTTACAAAGAGAATCGCATCATTGGTAAACTGAGCTACAGCAAGCGCCTGGGGCTTAGCCAATTTAAGCTTTAGTATCTCGGAATTAAAGGTCGTAGGACTATGCGGAAACGTCACTACTTGAAGAACTTCCATTCCATGCTCTTTTGCCCGCGTTTGGAATACCTTATTGGCTGTTACCCCCATAATGGTATCCTCAGCCATAGTAGCAATTTTTTTATACCCTAGTGCGTTTAGGAAATCGATTGCTGTGCCACAGTAACCAGTGGTATTCACTATCGTTCGGAAGAAGTACTTAAACCCACGCTCGGTAAGTACATCCGTGATTGCTGATACTTCCCAATAAGGGATTTTGTGCCTTTCAGCAATCGCAGAGGCTGTAATGCAGAGGGACCCAGCATAGCTTCCTGTGATGATTGGAACCTTGCTAATTGCGATGAGCTTCTCCGTTTCCGATGCAGCTACCTTCGGATCGCTTTGACTATCTGCTAAGACAAACCCGATCTTAGCACCCCCCAAAGACTTTATACCCCCCTCTCTATTGATTTTTTCTACTGCTAAATCAAAGCCTCTTTTGTTCAGCTCACCCAGTGAGGACATGGGCCCTGTCATAGGAAGCAATAGACCTATTTTCACGTCTTTAACCTCCTTGGTTAAGCCACCAATAGGAAGACCAATTAACAAAATAACTACGATTACACTAATAGTTAACTTTTTTGAGACAGAGATATTGTCTTTCATTTTATTCCCTCCTTTTCGTTCTTCAGGTTAGTCTTTTTACTAAATGACCCATCCCAAGAAAAATATCTTTCCCATTAGGCTGTTACAATAGATACCCACGGGCAGAGCTTCCGGGACTCTGCCCTTCGGGTTGATCAGAAGACTAGGTCCCTGCAATTAATATGTCTCGAGACAGGCCAGCGGTAGTATTTTCGCATCCGTTATCTGTTACAATAACTATTTCTTCTGGCCAAAGCACACAATCTATGATGTCTTTATCATAGGCCCCCACTTCGATGCACAGGACCATATTCTTTTGGAGGACATACTCGCTCCCCGGTTCCAGGTAGGGAGGCTCATGGTTCAGGAGCCCATGCCCGTGTCCAACAAACTTTATCAGAGGTTTAATTCCTTCTTTCGTAAGGACCTCTTCCGCGACCCTACAAATTTCAGAGGCCTTAACCCCAGGTTTCACTGCGTCCAAAGCTGCCTGTTCCGCTTTTAGAACTTTATTATAATAATTCTTAAGCTTATCGCTCGGTGGACCTATGGTGACATTTCTTTGAAAATCCGTCATATAATGTTTATAAATTGGTCCACCATCCGTCCAAACCATGTCTCCCTTCTTCAATTTCCTATCCGTGTAAGCCATAATCCAAACATCCCCCCGCCCTGGTCCGCTTAGTAAGGTGTGTGATCCATATGTGATGCCAAGGAGTTTCTCATCAATGTAAGCCTTACAGATCTCATAATGAAAATCTTCCTCGGTCATCCCTTCCTTTAATTGGCCTATCGCCTTTTTGAGGGCTCTTGTTGCCTTTGCAGATAATTCCCTCCTCAATGCTATCTCATAGTCCGTTTTAATCATTCTCTGTTCCCAAATCCCATCTGAAGCATCAACGATTTCCATTTTCGGAAGATCTTTCTTTATTCGCTCGTACTCACGGAAGCATAGATCTGGCAACATAGTGCTGACCAATTCAGTTCCAACCCTCTTGTCCTGTAATCTCAACTCTTTTAGCGTATCCAACAAAGTGGTATGGTGGTCGGGTAGATAACCTAGATACTTAGGCCCTCCAAAAGGCCTGATGTCTTCAACCCAAGTTGTCATACGAAAATTCTCGTAAAGTATCTGCGCTGCGATAACAACCGGCTTCCCTTCAGCGGGTATGATCACACTCCTACGCCAACCCTCGTCATTGGTGTAATTTACTTTCTCGAATCCTGTGAAATACCTAATGTTGTGGATATTAAATAACATCCACCCATCAATACCTCTGCGTTTCATTATTTCCTGCGTTTTTCTGACCCTCGACTCATACTCCTCCTTAGGAAAATCCGGATACTTTACTTCCTTTAAAACATCTCTTTTTCTTTCCATTTTAGACCTCCTTTTTTAGACTATTGTTGAACTACTTGCCCAGGTGCATGCCCCGCCTTGTAGGCGGGGTTAACGGGCACAACACGAAAAAATTTCATTTCCAGGATGTCTCATCCTGTGGATAGGGACCTTCACCTCCTAGGCCCCCAGATAAGCCTCTCTCAATTCAGATGATTTTAGTAACGAATCTCCACTGCCGCTCAAAACAATTCTACCCTCTCTCAAAACACATGCTTTATCAGCCACTTGTAAGGATTCTCTCACATTTTGCTCCACCACGAGAATACTCACTCCTTTCTCCCTGAGGTCCTTGATTAGGTTGAAGATCTCTGGGATCAATTTCGGCGCCAACCCTAGCGTCGGTTCGTCAAGCATTAGCAATTTCGGATTGGACATCAAACCACGCCCGATCGCCAACAATTGCTGCTCCCCTCCACTCAATAATCCCGCGGACTGAAATTGCCTCTGCTTCAGGATCGACATCGCATCGAACACTCCCTCCAATAAGCTTTCCCGCTTCTTCTTATCTCTAATACAGTGGCCTCCCAATAGCAGATTCTCATAGACATTCATAGAGGGGAAAAGACCTCTTCCCTCGATTATCTGTGCAACCCCTCTTCTAACAATGTTAAAAGAAGATAATAAATGCAATTCCTCACCTAAGAACCTGATGCTTCCAGATCTGGGTCTCAGAACCCCAGAAATGGTCTTAAGCAAAGTGCTCTTCCCAGCTCCATTCGAACCTACTATCGCCACAATCTCATTTTTCTGGACCTCAAGAGAAACGCCAAAAAGAACCTGAACATCGCCGTAAAAAACACTCACCTGTTCAAGCTCCAACATGGTACTCTCCCAAATACACCTCGGTCACTTTTCTATTCATAATCACTTCATGAGGTAATCCCTCAATAATCATTCCCCCATGATGCAAAACCACCAACCTACCAACAACAAAGCGGTTAGAATACATCCCTTATTCTCTTAACTCTTGTGTGGATCAAGGCTCAGCTTCTTTTGAACAATCGTATCCTTCAAGCTTTCTTCTTTACCCAGATTTACTCCAATTGCCCATTCATCTCGAAAATAATGTTCGATGTCATGTTCTGCTATGTAACCGTACCCGCCGAAGATCTGTAGAGCCTCATCTACAACACCAACCATTCGTCTCTTGACCTCCAACTGAGCAATGGGAAGGCAATCAGACGCCGTTTCCCCTTGGTCATAGTCTATTGCAGATTTATAAGTGAGCCATCGGGCCACCTCGATACTAGCGGCCATATCGGCCAATTTGTGTCGGATGACTTGAAATTGTGAAAGTTTTCTGCCAAATTGTTCCCTCTGTTTGGCATACAGCATTGCTCGATCGAAGGCGCCTTGTGCCGTGCCTAATGCTTGAGCGAGGCCTCTCAACCCCAAGGCTTTGTGGCCGTGCTCAACATGGAGAATCCCCTCACCTCTATTTCCCAACCTGCTCTCATAGGGCACACTGACATCTTTAAATTTAAGATCACCAAATGGGATCATCCTCAAACCCATCTTTTCTATCGTACGAACTTCGATCCCCTCTCTCTCTTTCTCTACTATTAGTGTCACCGAACCCTCATTAGGTTCCTTACAGAGAACGATGAAAGCATCCGCTAAAGAGGCGTTGAGCACAAACTTTTTTCTTCCACGGATAACATATTTCTCTAGCCTCTTCTCTGCCACTGTAGAGATGGAGGAGATGTCTCTCCCGTCTTCAGATTCGGCAAAGGCGAGGCTGAGCCGTTTTTCTCCTTTGGCCAAGGGGGGAAGAAACCATTTCTTCTGTTCATCGGAACTAAATTTTATAAGAATTTCAGCTCCGAGATCCGCCATGCTCAAGGCGGCCCCAATTCCCGAATCAACCCTGCAAAATGCTTCAATGACCAGAACATTTTCTAAGAAACCTAACCCCTGGCCTCCATATTCTTCGGGATAATGAAGCCCTACAAAGCCCAAACGGCATGCTTTTCTCCATATTGATTCCGGAAAGCGCCCATCCTGATCCATTTCCAGAGCCACGTCCGGATCGAACTCCCCTTTGGCGAATTCGCTTGCCGCCCTCTGGATATCCTCCTGCTCAGTAGATAATTCAAAATTCACCGTTATCTCTCCTAAATTCCCAGCTCTCGCGCGATCAATAAATGATGGATTTCGGAAGTCCCTTCTGTAAGCTTAAACAACCTTGCATCTCGCAGATATCTCTGGACGGAATTTTCCATCATCAGTCCAATATTCTGTTGCATCTCCATAGCCTTCTGAACAATCTTCTGGAGAGATTCGGTGCAGAAAAGTTTCACGATAGAAGCGTCCTTCAGCGACGCAATACCTTGATCGAAAAGCCATGCTCCGCGATACGTTATGCATCTCATGATCTCGATAGACATCGCCATTTCTGCCAAAACGAACCGGGTCGCGTGTGATTTTCTCATAAGTT
>Ga0315295_10002783_pt1 | contig 14809 bp, 2 predicted proteins | sample YL17G14_0_MG_FD_204453 | JGI IMG/M metagenome (GOLD analysis project Ga0315295, IMG submission 204453) | Sediment microbial communities from Yellowstone Lake, YNP, Wyoming, USA - YL17G14_0 | ecosystem: Environmental > Aquatic > Freshwater > Lake > Sediment | place: USA: Wyoming | collected...
CATTAATTGCGGAAAAGACATTTATGGATACAAATGTTAGTAGCGGGAATAAGTATTATTATGTTGTTACAAGCATTAATAATGCGGATGAGGAGGGTCTCTTTTCATCCGAAACAAGTATGTATTTTATGAAAGAAGGCGAAACTAATAACTCGCCAAATATTTCAACGACTATATTTGATTTACATTTTTCACCAAATAATGATGGAGCAAAGGACTCTACGAGCATTAGTTATATTATAAATGATGATTATTCCTCAGTATTAAAAGATATAAGTGTTAAAATTCAAAAAGGCACGCTTATCAAAAATATTTTCAGCGCGTCATCTGTTTCTTGCCCTTACAGTTCTTCTTTTACATGGGACGGTAAAGATGATATCGGCAATTTAATGGAGGGAACTTGCACTTTGATCATTCAGGCTCAGGACATGAGTGGCTCAATGGGATCGTATCTAGGAAATATTTATGTTGATGTAACGCCGCCCACAATAAACACCTCAATGGAAAGGGTGAAATTCTCTCCAAATAGTGATGGCAGATACGATGGTATAGATTTAATCATTGACCCAAATGAAGAGGGAAAAATAATGATCAAACTATTAGGCCCAGGTGGAAGCATATTATTCGATAACAAAGAAATATCTGCCGAGGCGTCAAAAGACATTAGATTTACTTGGATTAATAATGAGTACAAAATATATAGGGGAGAAATAGGCTCTTGGCAACTCGAATCCACTGAAGCCGCTATTCCTTCAGTTGACGGCAGTCATACTTTTAATATATATGCTATTGATGAGGCAGGCAACAGGTCGAGTATTGCAGGCAGAAGTTTTGAATATGATACTGTTTCTCCAATTATATCGAATATAATTGATGCCCCAGATTATTTTAGCCCAAATGGAGATGGATTAGATGAAACATCAAATATATCCGGGGATTTATCAGAAGCCTCAACAATTACAATAAAAATATATGATGCAGATACAAATCTTTATAAAACAATCGCTGGGGGCATTAATACAACTAATTATTCAATTAATTGGGATGGCAGGGGTTCGACCGGATTTTATAAGCCTGATTATTATACATTTACTTATGAAGTAATTGCTGAGGATTATGCAGGAAATATAACCACTTCTCCTAGATATGAAATATCAACAAATCGTTGCGCCTCAAGAATTGCCTATGCTTATGCCAGCCCAGATCCATTTAATCCTAGAGGGGGCGCATATACAGATATTATGTATAAAATTGATTATAATTCAAATGTGACCATTAGGATTGATGGGGTAAAGACGCTTGTGGATAATGTGTCTCAAAATAGAGGCGAATATAGTGTTAGATGGTATGGCGATTATGATCCTGGCTATGGTGGACCAAAAGACCCAATTGATAATACTAAAGTCGCAAATGGGTCATATGTATTAAGAGTTATTGCTTTTGACCCAAGGGGTGGCCCAACTGCAGAAGCTACTAATACTGTGCTGGTCAATAATATTTAGAAAGGGGCTCTTGAATGAAGGGTAAATTTGGGATGTTGATGGTTGGGTTGTTGATGGTGGTGGGATGTGGGCGTGTGATCCACATCAGCCTGGTCAATATTCCTCATGAAAACGGTTACAGATGGGAATATAAATGTTATCTTTTGGTAGGCACAACTGAAAGCAGTAGTTTTAAAAGAATACGCTATATTGATGGGACCACAACTCTTACAAATGGGCTGACAGTCCAGAATTTTATCTCTACCGAAGAGGCTGCCGCACAGGCGGCAAAAATACGATCAGCTGTGCAGATATTTGGCCTTCCTTTTTCTTCGCCCAAATCTTATTGTTATATTGATGGAACAGGGGCTTATGGTTATGGCAGTTCGACCTATCCCACAATAGTACCAAATTTAATTATACCTTTGCCTTTAGAGGTGGGGAGGAGGTGGTATAGGGGCACTGATATGCCCATGACATATGAAGCTGTTTCTCGGGAAGATATATCAGTCTCGGCTGGAACTTTTAAGGCTATTAAGATCAGCCTGAAATATGCGGACGGAAGCGATGCTAAGATCTATGAATGGTATGCGGATGGTGTCGGATTAATTAAAATCCTGATTAAGGATTTAGAGATAGTTTATCCTATTGATAACCCCACTCTTACGAATGGGGATTATATTGAAGAGTTAACTTCGAAGAATTTTTAGAAAGGGGCTCTTAAATGAAGGTTAAAATTGGATTGTTGATGGTTGGGTTGATGATGGTGGGGTTGGTGGTGGGGGGATGTGGGGCGGTTAGATATGATGAGATAAGCTATGAATTCCCAGGATGGACACCGGAAGGGCTTATCTACTGCCAGAAAGTAGTAACTCATTATGAGAGGAAATTGGGTGGATTGGGAATTGGTTATGTTACTGAAACACTTGGCGTAGATCATTATTATGTCACTATGGATCTAAATGGAAATAATGAGACGAATCTCCCGTATAGTAGATATCCATACTTTTCACCCAAAGGGAATTATGCGGCCTTGATAAATAGCAATAAAATATCGATAATTAGGCGATCAGACAATCAAGTAATATTTGAGTATACACCAACCAATGAAGGCATAGCAGGTCTCGATTGGGGCCCAGATGAGGATAGGCTGATTTATGTAGCAGGAGGCAAAAATCTATTTTCAATATCATACGACGGCTCTGATTGCAGACATATTGTCAATAATTGTCGAAATGCTATATGGGCAAACACGAATTTAATCATACTTGAGATTTCAAGCTCTGAGGGGGTTTATTTATCATCAATTAGTAAAGACGGAACAGATTTAAAGATATTTCGTTACGGTTATGATCCTCAAATAACTATATCGAATAAAATCTTGTATGCGTTTGGGGACGAGGTTAGGCAGATAGATTATGATGGGTCAAATGATAACCTAATCTTTTCATCGTTTAATAAAGGCCCGATTAGAATATCTCCAAATAATAATTATATTTTAGGTGGAGCCGCATATAGCAGCGGATATAGTGGGATTTGGATTATTAATATAGATGGAAGTAATATAAGGCAAATCAAATGAAGTTGTTGAAGACGGCTGTTCTGATAATAATATTATTAATGGGGCTGGGATCTATTGCTAGCGCGATTGCTCCAGCGGACATAGCATATGCGAAAAATTATCTTATTATTTTAGTGCATGGCATAGGGGATGATCATACATGTTTAAATACTGTTAAGAAATACCTTGAGGACAACGGATTGGTTGGATATGTCAATATGTATGAATATTCTGATAAATTCTTAAATATTAAAAGTGAAGGGTGGGAATTTGGCGATAGGACCTATGACAATCCTGAGGCGGTAAGTAAAAATAGTAATGCAATTGATACAACAGGACAAAATTCCTCGTTAAGGCAACCATGGGAAATAACTAAGCGGGAAAGCAATGGATTGAGCGGTACAGGTAAATGTTGGATGGAACAAGCAAGGGAGGATTTTATTGTTTGGTTTAAAGATAGAATTCGAAATCCTAGTAATCCAACACAGAGAGACCCAAGGCCAGACGAAATTCCATCGAAATATATCATAATCGCTCATTCAATGGGTGGATTGGCGGTAAGGTCCTATATATTGGGTAAAGATCATAATGGCAATAGGTATTATCAAAATGATATTGAGAAGCTAATAACAATAGATACCCCCCATAAAGGAAGCGGGGCGGCGACCTATGCTTATTATTTTGATGATACATTTAACGATGCAGCTGCTATAAGCATGGGATGCCTTGGTCTTGCTATAATAAGTGGATTTGCAGGCAATGATCAACTTGCAGTATTTTTCTCCGCTTTATTCGCTTATTCAGTATTTTCTGGAGATGTCTCTGGGATATTTCTTACAGTATTAAATCGACATCAGAGCCCTGCCTTGAACGATATGGTGCCGGATAGCCAATTTCTTAGGGATCTAAACTCGGCAGAATTTGGGGATTATTTACCCATTAAACAATATCTTGTGGCGGGAAGAGGTTCTCCAACGCCACTAAATATGGATAGAACCAGTGTAATGATCATGAAATATGACCCAATTGCATTAATAATGGCCAGTATAGGAAATATCTTCGCGAATCCACACCTGGAAACTTATGAGGGCAGGGTAATGGGTGCGTATATGACAATGTTGACTGGATATATGATGTTTGAGGATGGCGATTTAGCGGTAGATTCCTCAAGCCAACTGGGCGAGGGAATATCTAACATAACAAATGCTAAAAGATTTACATATACTTTTCGAAGTGGGGCATTGGCCGCAAGTGAAACCATTGCTAATGCTCTTGGTCTGATAGGGATTATATCGCCGCAAATTAAAACATTCTGTTTTATTGGGACTGCCTTATTTATTATCGCTCCGATTGCCTTTGATAATGATACGCAGAATTTATTAATGGCCCATGCTACTATGAAAGACAAAAAAATCATGGAGGGCAGCCCAAACATATTAGACCAGGCATTATTTGATAGGCCTAATGTTGGGGGTTCCAGCATTGGGACGCTGAATGCCAGAGGATTTGATCTCTATACGAATATCACAAGAGAAGCAGGAGGGGGAGAGCCTGTCAAAACAGCAAATTATTACCCAGTTGAAGTTAAAAGCTATACTTATAATAGCGTTAAAGTCCAGGGCGTTCCTATAGTTATTAATGGGCAGGAGAATTATGCAGAATCAATAACCGTTAAAGAGCCTCCGACCGTAATAAAGGGTGTAATCAGGGATTTTATGCCTAGGAAAATGCAATATTTTCAATATTCTGAGAATTTTGCAGTTTGGAAAGATGTGGTTAAAATGGATGACTGGGGCAATTTTGAGATCGATGATTTACAGCTGGCAGAAGGGCAGAATGTAATCGCATTTAAGGCAAAAAATAAGGTGGGATATGAATCTCATCAAATAGTAAATATTACTGTTAACACTATCCCCATGCTGCCCTCCGGCTTCGCTCCCGCCCCTAGCAGCTATACCAACAACAACCAACCCACCTTCCGGGTAAAGTTCGCCAAATCTGCCTATAGTTCTTCGCCTCTGGAGCATATCAATATCTCTACTGCAAAACTGATAAAGCCCAATGGGGACGAGATAGACATTTCCGGGGAGCTTAGCTCTGTAACCGGAGGAGAAACCTATGACAGGAATATAACCGTAGAATATACGCCCACTGCTCCCCTTGATGACGGCGAATACAAAATGATGATCGCCGCCAACAGCAATGTCGGCGTCTCCCAGGCGCTATGGACCGTGACCATTGACACCAGAGCCCCCAGTATCGCCATGGAGTCCATCAGGCCCTATTCCCCCAGAGCTCCCACTACGATTAGATACACTGTCTCCGATGAAGCCGCCTCCGCCCTCCGCTCCGTAAGATGTGATCTTTATAACCAGGCCGGCAATTTTATAACCCAGATCTCAACCGATGAGGACATGGCCGGTGGAGAACACTATTTCAACTGGGATCCCGGCTCCAATCCTCCCACCGACGGCACATATAATGTAAGAATAAAGGCCTTTGACCTGGCCGGCAATGCCTCGACAAGCTCGGCATCTCTGATCATCGACTCAACGCCGCCCCGCGTTCTCTCCGCCAATGTCACTCCCAATCCGCTTTCCTCCAAATCCAATGAATTAAAACTGAATACCGTTATCTCTGAAAAATCCAAGGTCTTTATCCGCATGACCAACCTTTCCAAGGGGTCAGCCAAAGGTTATCTGACTAACGCGGAAAATGAGGTTGAGGGAAGCAGCGCGCGCGCCGGCACCTATACCTGGACCTATAACAGCGCTTTCCTCTCCGGCCCCGAAGACGGGATCTATAATGTTGAACTGTCAGCCCAGGATGAAGCCGGCAATCAAAGCGCCCCCTTGACCCTGGAAGCCATCCGCATCGACCGCACGCCGCCTGTTGTTTACGCCCAGGCTACGCTCCCCTATGTTCTATCTAATTCTGGAAGTAATCCTTATTCCACAGCTCTGTCTTATAGATTGTCGGAATCTAATGATGTGGCGGAATTGAAAGGGAAGGGGACTAACATCAAGGTCAAACTCTATAACGAAAACACCCATGACCTGGCTTATACCTGGGACTCCGCTCCCGATTCGATGACCGAGACCAACCATATCAGTTGGAATGGGAATTTACCGGAATTTACCAAGGGCTCCTACCGCTTCCAGATCATAGCTGAAGATGAGCTGGGAAATCAGAGCATCGCCTATGCCAGTTGCGTCAAGGACGGGATCGCCCCCGTGATATCATTCCCATCTGAGAACGGGACCGAGATCGGCGGCGTGATCGCCATCCGCGGCACCGCCATCGATCCCGACTGGACCAACAGCAAGCCTTTTAAGCAGTACCGGGTCTATTACGCGTCCGGACGAGCCGCACTGCCTATGAACCTGGAAGCCCTGGGTCCGGAATGGAGAACCGACGCGGTTGAAGTCCCGCTTTCCAATCGAGATGCGAGTGGGAGCTTAAAATATGCAGGTCAAAGACCGCTGCAGAACGATTCCACCCTGGCATACCTCTATTCCAATATGCTGGCCAACGGCGAATATACTATCCTGGTGGTGGCGGATGAGCTGGGAGGGGAATCGGTCGCCACCGCCCGCGTAGTTGAGGTTGAGAATGAGGGCACGACTGCTTCCATCCCCAGCCCCTATGTGAAGCTTTATCCGGTCGCTTCCGAGATCAACTTCAAGATGGACGGCTCGGTCAAGCTGCCCATTAACTTCCTAAATAGCGTAAAGCCCGCTAATGTCCATCTGGAGGTCCAGCGGTCCGGCGGTCAGGTGGTCATGTATAAATATTTCCCCAACCTGGCCGGCGCTCCCTATATCGGCAAGCCCGAATACCATGCCGGCTCTGATCTGGGCTATTTTATCTGGGAAGATGAAGAGGGCTCCTCGACAGGCTCGGAGCAAGTGTGGCACATCCGCTGGTCCTCAGACGGCAGTTCCCATCACTTTACCGGCAACCTGATAACACTGGGCGGAAACCTGTCCGGCGTCCAGGACCGGGGAGCCGGCATCAAGATAGTCAGTAATATCATCAACTGGGATTCAAGCTCATCCGGCGGAGATGCCGGTTTTGATTTCAGGGTGGAGAATGGCAAACAGTTGATGATCTCTCCCAAGATAGATGAGGACCCGACCTCGCCCTCACCTTACGCTTCCAATATCTATCTGGGGATATCCAAAGCCACCCAGGAATTCGTGCCCATCATGGTGGACCTCCAAAACCGAAAATTGATGGACCTGGCTTCGATGGGAAGTGCGTCGGGCGGTAGCGATGCGCGAAACGTCGGGCGAAGCGCGTCGAGCGGAATAGAATGGGACGGGAAACTGGATACCGGAGCATTTGTCGATGATGGCAATTATACGATCAGAGTGAGGGCGGAGGGAGTGGATGGGTTCGGTATGGCCACCGATGAAGCGCAGGTCAAGGTGGTGACGCCCTTTGAGCTTAAGAATGTGGAAGCCGTGAACAGGAGCTTCAGCCCGCTTTCCGCTCCGGACCGGATCTCGGTCTTCTATAATCTAAGCAAAGACGCGTTGATCTCGGCCTATGTCTATGATGAAAGCGGCAATCTTAAAACTGTCCTAAAAGAAGGAGAAAAGGTTTTAGGAGCCCTCAATCCCAATAACCGGTATTCCTTGTCCTGGAGGGGGAATTATCCCACTCCCGACAGCGGCACCGTGGTCACCTACGGCCGTTATTACCTCAAGCTCATTGCCCGCGCCCTGGATGGTTCAGGGGAACAAATTGAAGATATACGGGATGTCTCGATCATCGAGACCCGTAGTGATGCCAATTATGCGCGGCTGGAATCGATGGGCGAGGAAAAAAGCCTAAACGGTGATCGCATCAGATTGGCTGAGGGCGAATCGCCTTATTATTTCGAAGCCAAAGCTTCCGGGGTCTATTATCCGCCTAAGGATTTCAACTATACTTTGACCGCCTCCGGCAAACAGAGATTTACGACCTATCCTTATGTGCCGTTCGCGGCCCTGGTGCATCGGGGATTCAATACCATTAAATTGAAGGTCAAACCGCGATTAGTGGGTAACTATGCGGATTTTTATTATAGAATCGATCTAAGCGGCGCGTACTGGCGAAGGGACGGCGGCTACGATTTTGTTCGCGAGCGCCCTGCCATCTCACCTGATTTAACTATCGGCAATGAGTCCGCGACACTAAGCGATGCCGGAAACTGTGATGACTTATTTGGAAGGGCAACTGGTATAGGTCAGCCTGGAAAAGAATTCAATTACAGTAATATCACGGTCGATATCTGCGCGCAGGGCGATGAAACACTGGTTCTTGACACAGTAACCATCCCCGACAGCCAGCTTTGGAATGTCGGCTCCGTGCAGGAGATTCCCGGGGAAAAAGGCGCTTTTGCATTGGCGGTCTATCCGGGAGAAACTGCACGGGATAACAGGAATTATCGGCTTAAAATCCATGTTAAACCGGCCTCAGAGATCGCTTATTCCCGCCTGACCAACCGCTTCGTGCCCTGGGTGGATTTTGTCTGCGCCAAGCGGCCGGTCTCCAAGGATGACAATTTCGCCAACTATATGAACAGATTGGATAAGTTGGGCTTCCCGGGACGTTCCTATTTCATGGGGAGCACCGCAACTACAACCAGCGCCCCGCATAAAGGCTCCTATGATTCGAGCTTGTTCGCGGCCAGTCTTTCCGGATTATCTACCTCAGTTATCAGCGGAGGCCTGACTTTTGCCAAGCCCAATGTGCCTGAGATCAATAGTAAAACCAATTCTGGTTTCTCAGAGGCAACTGAAACCGGTTATTCTACTTACTTATCGAATGAATATCTGGAATTCATCCCCATAACCGCCCCCGAACAGGGTTATTTCGAGTTCAGCAACGGAGTGCGGATAAATTCAAAAGTTTATTTCCAGGGAAATAAAGATCCGTCCACGCTTAACGTGAGGGCCTTTACTCCGGTAAAGATGGAATGGGCTCCTGAGGCAGGTGATTCCCGGACACCCTTTGTCTTTGATTGGCCTCATCCCAATTTCGCCTCCTTTAATGCCAAATACGGGGTGGGTGGCGAGTATTACAAGAAGTTGATCAAAAAGGAAGGCGGAGACCCGCAGAACTGGAACGGTTACGGTTCGATCGGAGCAACTGAGAATATTTGTTATTATGAGCTGGAACAGGCAGAGATAGACGCTCACGGGCGGGATAAATATTCTGAATCCAGAAGCGCTGGAGTTGTTTATTATAAAGATAAGGGTAAGAGCGAATGGACTTCCGGGCCGCTGTATTCTATCTTAGACCCGCCTAATTATATTGAGGGATTAAAATATGATATCTCTGGAACCAGCAACGGAGTTAAGCCCCAGCTACAGGGAATGGATAGGAATGGGTTTATTTATGCTTATGATACTTTAAACCCTATCCCTTGGACCTCCTCTGATGACGCAACCCTGTATGCAAATTCCGGTCTGATCAAGAGCGGCCTTAAATTGTTTAATATGGAAGATTTCCGAGGGCTAAGAAATATTGCCATATTTCCCGATGCGCCTTATCGAGTAAGTGAGGATGTCTCCTCCCAGAATGCCTTGAAATACACTTTCGTTAAGAGTGATGTTTACGGCCGCACCTCCGATTCCCCGGCCGACAATCCCAACCTGGTGATCAGGAATTGGGGAGTAGTCGTCAAGGACCGCAACGATCAGATAAATGAGGACCTGGAGATCGGGGAGGTCAAGGTGAACGGCGACCACAAGACCGATCATTTTGAGCTTAAGCTTAAGACCTCCGCGCAGGAGAAGCGCTATGTGGAGATACGGGGCGCGTCCAAAGGACCGTACGAGCTTATGTATTTTGACGGTGATGCCTGGAAGATCATCACTTCCTCCTATATGCCTAAATCCGGCCGGCTGGCTTGGTGGAATGTGAATCGCCTGAACGGCAAGTATACCGTTCTTTTAAAATCCATGGATTACATCGCCACCCGGGATGTCTATATCGGTACTCTAGTAAAGGATGATGGGCGGGAGAAGGATGTATTCTCCGCCTATCGAAGAGCCCAGCTTAAATTTCCAGCGCGCGCCTTCGAGGCCGATCAAATCGCCACCATCACCCCGGTTTCCATGACCGAGATCACGATCCGCAACCGTCCCATCATCATGACCCACGGGCCTATCGTTGAGATCAAGCCCTCACCCTTTAAATTCAAGACCCCTCAGGAGGATGGAATGGACCTCAGGCCGACCCTAAAATTTTATTACACGTTTGATGATTTGATAAATTTAGGGTTGAATCCTGATAAAGACGATCCCACCAAGAATTTAGGATTAAATATTCATCAGATTACAGCCGCCGGCGATCTGCAGGTCATAGACAATAATGAACAGACCTACGATCCCAATAATAAACTTTACTGCTTCTCTGGGCCAGTGAACCATTTTTCCACTTATACCTTAACCAAGGGCAAGATTAAGCTTTCCGCGCCCATGGTTTTCGCGGATCGCTATATTACCAATAAGGATACAGTTACTATTTACGGGACGGCGGAGGTAGATTCAAATCTGGATGTATATGTAAGTAAGGAACCGCGAAGTTCATTCGCAGGTTCCGTCCCCGAACAGGTCAGCGAACCAAATGCCGACGGCCGCTTCCGCTTCGAAAATATCAAGCTTCTTCAGGAAGGCAATAATTATATTTATGTGCTTTCTTATCCCAGGGGCAATCCAGAGGTCAAAACCGTAGGCGAGATCCTGGTGGTTAAAGATATCACTCCTCCCGTGGCCCGGGCCTATGCTAATCTTAAGGCCTTCTCGCCCAATAATGATGGCAAATGGGATGTAGTCGAATACGACCTGGCTTCCAATGAGAAGGGCAAGCTGGGCTTTATAGTTACTGCTCCCGATGGCAAAATGCTGGTCAATCAGGAATTAGAAACCGAAACCGATAAGGTTATCAAGCTGGTCTGGGGCCAATATGGCTTTAACATCTATCAACGGCTCGCGGCCGGCGATTGGGGACTCAGGAATACCATTAACGCTGCTTCCGTTTTCGCGGACGGTTATTACAATTACACCGTTTATGCCATCGATGAAGCTGGCAACATCAGCAACAACATAGGAGGGACAACGGTTATTGATACTGCTCCACCTAAAATCCTGGCTCTATCCGCCGCCCCAAACCCTTTCACTCCCAATGAGGATGGGATCAAAGACACCACTTCTGTCTCCTATTCGTTGTCTGAACCCTCTTACGTGACCACCAAGATCCACAGAGATGACGGAGCGCTCTTCAGAAAGTATTCTCAGACGATCGGGGACTTCTCATATCCGGCTTTAGGGATTGGAGGGATGAATGGGGAGAAGGAGGGAGTAGGAGGCAATTGGAACTGGGATGGTAAAGGGTCAAGGAATGAGCTTTTAGGCGGAACTTACACTTACTTTATAGAAGCCGAAGACCCGGTCGGTAATTTTTCTTCCTCCGAGGTGAAGACCGTGGTCGTGGACCGCGCGCCCTCCTTGATCCCCTATGCCTATGCTGAGCCCGATCCGTTCTCGCCGGTTAACCCAAAGAATAATTATACGGAAGTCAAATATTATCTTTCCCGCGATAATCTTCAGGTCCAGGCGTCGGTGATCGGGCGGGAAGGCCAACCCTTAAAGAATCTGGTATTTGGAGAAACGCAGGGCAAAGGCGAACATACAGCCAGATGGTACGGCGATTTCGTTCCGGGATATGACGGCCCCAAAGCTTCCGCCGATTCTAACCGGGTAGGGGATGGCTCCTATGAATTCAAGATATCCGTGATGGATCCGGAGGAGGGAAAACCCGCCGAGGTCACCAATACCGTGCTGGTGGATAATGTCGCACCTTATATTACGCTTCAACCTGTGGCCGTTGATTATGCAAACAAGAAAGCCAAGCTCACCTATTCAATTCCGGAGACCTCCAGTGTGGAAGTAACGGTTCATGACCTGTCAGGAAAATTATTGGGCGTCCTGTATTCAGGAGAGAAGAAACCGGGCAATTATGACATCTCTTATGTGGACGTGGACCTGCGCAGTGGGAGCCCGCAGCGGCAGTTCAAGGTGGTGGCCATTGATCAGGCCAGGAACGAGGATGAAAAGAACTCGGAGATCTTCTCACTTAAGCCCATCGGGGATCTGCGGCTGGTCAATGTCTCGGCCTCCCCCAATCCTTTCACTCCCAATGGGGACATAATCAAGGACCAAATCAGGATAAGCTATACAATTGACGGCGGCGTCCCGGAATACAGCGCCGATATTTATATCATGAATGTGTCCGGAGCCGTCGTGAAAAGAGTGGCCGAGAACGAGCCGCAATATCCAGGGACTTTTTCATTTTACTGGACGGGAAAAGTGGATAGTCCTGACCCCTCATCAATAAGTTATGCCAAGGACGGCAATTATACTTATAAGATAATCGTGAAAGATAAACTCGGTCATCTGGTTGAAACAGAGGGGGATATCATTTTGGTGTCGAGTAAGCCTGTGGTCGTCGTAGCGGTCGATCCGGTCCTTATATCACCAAATGGGGACGGCCTGCTGGATACGACCATGATCAATTATTCTGTTGATTATCCGGTCGCGCAAATCGCCTCGCCTGCGCAGGTTAAGTTGGATATCGTAAACAGCAGCGGCGAAATAATCTTTACTAAATCATTCAGCCATACCCCGGGTAATTATACTTTTATCTGGGACGGAAAAGATAAAGATCAACTGACGGTGAATAGCGGCCAATATGCCGTGTATATATACGCCGTCGATGCTCTGGGAACGCCGGCCGTGCCAAAATCGACGACATTAAGCGTTGATATTACAAATCCAAGCGTTGATATATCCACTGACTCTGGATTAATAGCTAATCCGGGGGCCTTTTCCACCAATGCTAATCCAGATGGGACGGATATTCCTCGCCAAACCACCCTTTACTATAAGTTGGCCGAGGAATCTTATATTACCATGAAGGTGTATAAATTAAGAGATGACCAAATCACATTTTCAGCGGCTGATTTTAACGACAGCAATTATATCCAAACCTTATTAAATGGAGATTGGAAAGAAGGGAACACGCAGTTTGCCGTTCAATGGGACGGCCGGATCTCGGGTTCCGCCAACCAAACGCTGTATGATATGAATAACGACGGCTATGCCGACCCGGGCAAATATGCGTTCATTGTGGAAGGCAAGGACCGCGCCGAAAACCTGACCCTAAAGAAGTGGGGCGGGACGGTCTGGATACAGAACAATGTTTTAACCTTGCGGGATACCGATCAGCGCAGCGTTTCAAACAATCCGGATCCCAAAGTTATTTCTCCCCATGGCAACAGCACGGCATTAGGGCAAAAGAGGGCCAGGTTATATTTTTATATAGATCTATCATTGAATCCGGCTTCAGGCGTAGTCAAGAATCCGGAAAGAATTGAAGCCCTGGCAGTAGAGGCCGAAACTAAGAGCATTGGGAAATATTCAGTAAAAGTCTTTAGCGATGCAGCCTTAACCAGTTTGGTTCGCACCATAACTTCCGAAGCAAATGCCCAGTCGGCCACCAATACCTGGGAGGACTGGGACGGGATAAATGACCTGGGAGTATTTGTGGCTGAAGGCATTTATTATATAGCGGTAGATGTAAAAGATTACGCTGGCAACCCGGCCAACCAGAATTTACTGACCAGACAAGTGATCGTGGATAACACGCCGCCGAATTTGAGCGGTTTTTCACTAAACCATGAGTTCATCAGTCCGAATTCGTCCCAGAACACAGCCGTAAAAGACGTAACTTTCAATTATCAATTATCAGACAACCTTTCTCTCCTTACTTCAGAGGTGAATAAAGTAAATGTTACGGCTGAGATTTTAAAAGGGATTATCCCCGTGAGGGATTTACTCCGGAATACAACAATAGAAGTTACTGATATATTAGCTTCTCAAGCTGCCATTATTTGGGCAGGGGATTTGCCGGGCGGCTCCAGCTATGTCGGATCAGCAAATGGAGGCGGCGTTTATTCCGATGGAGAATATATTTGCCAGCTAACGGTGGTAGACCGGGCCGGCAATATCGCATCCGAGACGCGGACATTTATGGTGGATACAGTTAAACCCACTGGGTCAATAACTATCCGTCGGGCTGACAGGACTTCTTCTGACTTTACGAATTCCGAGAATGTGAATCTTTCGCTTAGTTATAATGATTCCTTCGGTTCCGGGGTGGAAAAGATGAGGTTTAGCACTGATCGGATAAGCTGGACGAATTGGGAAGATGTTTTCATGGAAAAAGATTATACCTTGGCTCCGGCAGGAGAGGGATTAAAATATGTGTATGTCAGTTATCTGGATAAGGTTGGGAATTATTCGGATTTTGAGATAGTAGATACGATAACTGTTGACCAAACCAATCCAACTATTGTAAATGCGCCCACTGCGGATCCCATAAGCACGGTTAGGGCCAGCACAAATCTGGCGATGACTTTATCTGATAATACTTCCGGGGTTGCGCGCTGGGATTTAGTGGCCAACAATTTTGCGGGACAAAGTGTTTATAGCCAATCCGGGACAGGTGATAATTTTAACGTTGGCTGGGATGGGGCGGGGCAGGGGGATGGTTATTATTATTATTATGTTGTGGTTACGGATGGGGCGGGGAATGTCATGCGTTCATATGAAAATGGCTACGGAGGTTATAGGCCGTATGGAAATGAAAATTCTTATTATAGGTTGCTGATAGATAGAACACCGCCCACCGCCTCAATCTCTTCTCCCGCGAC
>Ga0315295_10002784_pt1 | contig 14807 bp, 14 predicted proteins | sample YL17G14_0_MG_FD_204453 | JGI IMG/M metagenome (GOLD analysis project Ga0315295, IMG submission 204453) | Sediment microbial communities from Yellowstone Lake, YNP, Wyoming, USA - YL17G14_0 | ecosystem: Environmental > Aquatic > Freshwater > Lake > Sediment | place: USA: Wyoming | collected...
CCGCACCGAGAATGGCGGCATAGGTTGCGGGCTCGGAAATGGCGACCACGGAACCAATCAGGGTGACATCATCCACCCGCAGTGTGCCCAGGCCGGAGGAAGCACCGAAACCATAAACGCCCAGCGCGGTGGCTGGAGGCAGGCTGGATAGCGTGATGGAAAGGGTGCCGGAGGAAGGCCACGAACTATCGTTTTGAATGGTGCCGGAAGTGCGAGCCGAGGCATAAGTGTCCGAACTTGATCGAACGGCAAACGCGGTGGGACCGGAGCCCGTGGCCCGGTAGCCAAAGGAGATTGATGACAAGGAAAGTTCATACCCGGAATTTGGCGTGAGCGTGAATGCAAAGCAATTGGTGCCGGGGGCCGAACCGGTCCAGGCCGAAGCGGTGAAATATCCGCTCCCACTCCCGGCGGAATACAACGGGTTTCCCGAACCGGTTGCCGGAGAGCCCCGTTTGGCGGAAAAAACACTGGGGGACAAATTTGCGACGGCAGAAGTGGCCGCAATGGTTGGAGCAACCGCCGATCCAAATGCATAGGGCACGATCTGGGCGTGCAACTCACCCCCCATTGCCGGGAGCGCAATAATCAGCAGGGCAAGCCTTGCGAATCCCATAGGACGACCCCGACCCTGTTGATGTTGGCCTGCCCTCCGCAGCACATGCCTGGCATGAGCGAAGGATGGTCGGGGCGGCGAGATTCGAACTCGCGACCTCCTGGTCCCAAACCAGGCGCTCTACCAGGCTAAGCTACACCCCGTGACGGATTTCGATGGGACGCTCCGGGATGCAATCTGTCAATGTTCTCGTGCCGGTGTTCTGATCACAGATGGCCCGGATTACCACAGATAAGCCAATGCAGGTCCGGTGCTTGTCACCGTCTGCAAGGCGGTGAGGTGCGGTTAAGGGTGTCATTCGTCCGGGGCAATGGAGCGACGAAGCAGTGGATCAACCTCGGCCGCCCGCGCACCGGTCGCGCGGCAAACTTCGATATCTGCATTTGAAGCAGCCACTTCGCCGGGACAATCTGGCCCGCAGGTGTCAATAATTGCTTCTTGCCTCACCGAATACCGCGCCACTATATACGTCCCCTCAATCTCTTAACACATGGATACTCTTTCTCGCGACAGCAATGGTTCCGGCAGCATCTTGCCTCTCGTTGGCGTGATCGCCGGCGGTCTCGCCTTGGTCCTCTCGATCACGGCCCTCTTCAAACTTTCCACGCTCCAAAAGACCGTGGCCGCTCACGATCAGGAGATCCCGAAGATCGCCACGCTCGAGGGCGAGGTGCGGGCAACCGCCGCCAAGGCCGACGCGGACGTGAAGTCCCTGCGCACCGGCATCCAGAGCACCTTCGACCAGGTCGGTGCCGAGATCGGCACGATCAACGCGAAGATCGCCAAGATCGAGGAGGCCCAGAAGGCCCGCGCCGCGGCCCCCGGCAAGGGCGGCGCCCCCGGCGTCGTGACCGGCACGGTGGACGCCAATGGCAACTACTTGGTGGCCCCGGGCGACACACTCTCGAAGATCGCGAAGAAATTCGCCACGCGCGTCGACGCCATCGAGGCGGAGAACCCCGGCCTCGACCCCGCCAGGCTCAAGGTCGGCCAGAAGATCCGGATCCCGAAGAAGTAATTTTCCGGACCAAATCCTCGCGTGCCTCCAAGACTCCGGTCGCGGAGGCATTTTTTTTAGCCCATGTGCGACCAACCGCCCCCGCCGCAGCGCTGGAAGAGGCTGGGCGCGCGCATCGTGGCGCGCACACGCATCTTCGACGTGCAGAGCGTGGACTACCAGCACCCGCACCGGGCCAAGCCCCAGGATTTCTTCGTTCTGAGCGCGCCGGACTGGGTCAACGTGCTCGCGCTTACGGCGGACCGGCAGCTCGTGCTCGTGCGGCAGTTCCGCTTCGGCACGGATGACTTCTCGGTGGAGATTCCCGGCGGCGTGATGGACGCGGGGGAGGACGCGGTCACGGCCGGCCTGCGCGAATTGCAGGAGGAGACGGGCTACACCGGCAGCCGGGCGCGGTTACTCGGCACCGTGCACCCGAACCCCGCCATGCAAAGCAACCGCTGCCACCTTGTGCTCGTGGATGAGGCGCAGCGGACCGCGAAACCGGACTGGGATCCCGACGAAGAATTCAAGATCATGACGAAGCCCGTGGACGAGGTCTACGCTCTGGCCTACCGCGGCGGCATCACGCACGCGATGGTGCTGGACGCCCTGCTGCTGTTCACCCCGGTGTGGGCGGAGTTGAAAAGGCAGCCCGTTTGACATTGGCCCGGCCCGGAGTTCACTCCCGCACCGCATGGAATCACCGGCCGCCACCACCTTTGCCAATTCCCCCGCCGCGCTCGGCGCGGCCGAAGCCGGCCGAGTGCCGGCGTCGCTGGAGCAGGAGGTCCGCGCCATCTACCGGCGCAGCCCGCTCTACGGACAGCGGTTTCCCCTGCACCCGGATCCGCTGCAATGGTCATGCTACCGGGAGATCCCCGTGCTGACGAAAAAGGAGATTCTCGACCGCGGACACACGGCGTTCTTCGCGGACTACGCGGAGATCGAGCGGGGCTTGGCGACGAAAAAATACGAATACGAGCACACGTCGGGTTCCACGGCCCAGCCGATGACGGTCGTGATGGAGGATGGCTGGTGGAACGCGCAGCTGCGCCGCGCCTACCTCGCGCACCCGCAGCTGGCGCCCTACGCGGACCAGCCCTACCGCAAGGCCGTGCTCGCGCCCATCGGCTGCTCGAGCAACCTGTGCCCCTACGAGGACCATCCGTTCCCGCACCGCTATTTTGATGGCACCGTCTACCTGAACCTGTCGAGCGATCCGTTCGTCTTTCCCGAGGCGGAGTGGGACCGCATCACGCTGGAGTTGCAGGCGCTCAAGCCCGAGGTCGTCGAGGGCGAGCCGATTTACCTGTCGCTGCTGGCCCGGGCACTCAAGAAACGCGGGGTCGGTGTGCCCACCGTGCGCACCGTCATCCTGACCTATGGCAAAGCCAGCCGGCAGCACAGCCGGCGGATCGCGGAGGTTTTCCCCGGCGCGGCGCAGGTGGACCTCTACGGCTCGACGGAGGCGGGATACATTTTCGTCGGCGACGCCTTCCAGGACAACCTGCGCGCGATCGACGGCAATGCGTTCGTTGAACTCGTGCCGTGGCGCCAGGAGCTGCCCGACGTCTTCCAGATCAACGTGACGACGCGCGATCGCGAGGCGATGCCGCTCCTCCGTTACTTCACGGGCGACATTGTGCGCCGGACGCCGGCGGGCTACCGGATCCTGGGCCGCGACCGCGATTTGTTCGTCACCGCGGACGGCCGCGTGGTGTCGGCGTTCGAGATCGACGGGGCGCTGCCGGACAATTTTGCCTGCTGGCACTGGAGCCTGGTGCAGAGCTCGGTCAGCCGCTGGGAATTCCGGTATGTGGCGGACGAGACGGCGCCCAAGGGCATGGCGCAGGCGGTCGCCGCGGCGCTGGGCGAAGGGATGCGCGTGAATCTTTTCCGGCGGAAATTCATCCAGCCGGCCGCGAGTGGGAAGTTCTCGCTGCTCAAGCCGCTGGCACGCTGACCCGGCGCCGCCAGCCGAAGAATGCGACCGTCAGGCCGAGAAGGATGGCGCCATAGGTCGAGGGCTCCGGCACCGGGCGGGAGATCTGCGCGCCAAACCCCATGAAGTCCATGTTGCCGTAGCCCGCGGGATCGGTGTTGGTGGGGTAATAGGTGGCGTTGTTCCAGTTGACGAGGTTGGCGGCAGACGCGGGGGCGACATCGCCGGCCATCAGCGAGTAGCCGTAGATGGTGGTGCCGGCGGAGATGCCGAGGTCGGAGAAGCGGATGAGAATGCCGACCAGATTGAGCGTGCCGGAGCTGGCGGTGCCGGAGGCGGTGCCGGAAAGATTGTCGCCGTTGGTGAAAGTCGAGCGGTAATACGTGGACGAGGCGGTCCCCTCCGGATTGTTGATCGGGCCGCCGAAGGAATCCGCCGGCACCATCAGCCCGGTGTTGGCGTAGGTGGTGGGGGCGTTGGCCGCGCCATTCACCGTGCCCACGGCGGTATAGGCCGCGATGCGGAAGCCGTCGCCGAAGTTGCCGGCGTTTTCCACATCGAAGAACACCAAGGCGTCGCTCGCCTGCACCGTGTAGCCGCCGGAGAAAGAAAAATCGATGCGTTCGACGTTGCTGTTGGCGGCGGTGCCGGCGCCGTTGGCAAAGGGATTGCGGATGCCGGAGTAGAGGTTGCTATCGAGGAAAATCTGCTCGGCGCTCGCCTGGTAGTCGCCCATGTCCTGGTTGCTGCCGTTGACCTGGTAGATCAGAGTGGTGTTGTTGGGATTGTCGCCGGTGGCACCGGTCTGGTTGGGCGTGCCATTGGCGTTCGAGTCCGTATTACGGCGGAAATAGACGTTGTTGGCGAGCGGACCGTCGAAGCGATAATTGCCCAGCGCCGTCGTGACCGTGCTGACGGCGCGGTCGCGATTCAGGTAGGTGACGCCACCCGTGGTCTGGTTGGCGTTGTCCACCAGTGTGCCATAGGTGATGCCGGTCACAGCCGTCTGCGCTTGGGCACTGAGGGCGGTGAGCAACACTCCCGCAATAAACACATGCTTGCGCACCATGACGGTGAGCTGCTGTATTTGTTTGAGTTGGAACGCGCCCTTCATCTAGGTGTATATACCTAGAATAATATAGGTAGTTTACCAGCATATTCTCATTGATGAAGACATTTTTACAAAACATCGATCCTCACGAAGAAAGAGAGGCTACGAAGGCAAAGGCGAGGTGTTTACATAGGGTTTGGTTGCTGGGGATTTCAGCACTGGCGATCTTGGCTGGCGCGTTTACCGGCTATTGGCTCATCTGGCCAAATATAAGCAACTGGCGACAAAACAGGGACTTAGAATCAGCCAGACGATATGAGGAACAAAAAGATTACCGGCGTGCGTTGCTCACTCTCGAGCAGGTGGTGCAGATACATCCGACCAACATTGAGGCCAAGCGCCGTTTGGCGGATTTCTACGAAAGAACCGGACAAAGGCAGTCGCTGGCCCTTTGGAACGAAATTGTGCGCTTGGAACCCGCCAAAGCCGAAAACCTGACTGGCTTGGCCGGTGCGGCACTTCGCTTTGGCGAACTGGAAACCAGCCACAGAATATTGGAGCAACTGCGCCACACCGGAAAGATCGGCGCCGACTATTATCGTATTGCGGCCGGACTTTCAATGATCACGCGGGACAACGTGGCGTTGGAGGAAAATCTCGCGGCCTTGAGCCAGCTGAACCCGGAGGACCTTCGCGTGCAACTCAACCTGGCGATGGTGCGGTTGCGCCCGGCCAATGGATCGGCGGCGGATGCCGCGCGAGCTTCGCTGCTGCAACTGGGCCGGACCGACAGCATGCGCATTCGCGCGGTCGTTGAATTGCTGAATGACGTGGCGCGACGCTGGCCGGAACCCGCTGGCGGGCGGGTGCGGGCGCTCGAGGATCTGGCGCGGCAGCTGACGCCGGCCTTGGGGCCGCGTCTCGATATCACGAGGGAAACCGACCCGATCGAGCGGCTTATTGAGTTCGCGATGGACCAGCCCGTGGTGGCTCCGGAGGATGCCGTGTCGCTATTGAACTGGATGATGTTGAACGGCCGGTCGGATGCCGCCTTGGTTTGGGCCGACCGGTTGCCGGCAGAATCCCGGGATTCAATCATGGTAATGACCGTCGTAGCTGATGCCGCCCTCCGGGCGCAGGACGGGTCTCGTTTGCGCAAATTGCTTCAAGCCGGGGTGTGGGGCGACGTGCCACCAGGGGTGGTGACCCGGGCCCTCGCCGCCCATGAGCGGCGCCAGCTCAACCAGCCGGCGGGGGATCGCACCAATTGGGCTGCCGCGATCGAATCGAGCCGGACATCCCTCTCGGGCCTGCAGGTTTTACTGAGATTGAGCGAAGCCTGGAACTGGCCGGAGGATCGCCGCCAGGTGCTGGTAGCCATAACGAATGCCTTTCCGCGTGAATCGTGGGCGTGGCGCCAGCTCATCTCGTATGCCCTTTCCCGCCGCGATGCGGAGCAACTCTGGCAGGTCTACCAACGCTGGAGCCGGGCGCAGGCCGGTGACATCAGCGTCCAGATCGAGACCGCCATCATCGGCTTGCTGTTGCAGCAGCGCAGTGCCCCCGGCCCCCGTGACACGGCCGAGTATCTGCGCCTGCAGCCCAACAGCCCCGGGGCGGTGGTGGCCCATGCCCTGGCCTTGTGGCGGGCCAAACGGGAGGTCGAGGCCCTGCCCCTGCTAGAGGCGCTGCCCCTCAGCGCCTTTGCCGAGCCGCGTTTCGCCCTTGCCTATGGTCTGCTGCTCAGCGAAGTCGGACGGGCGCAGGATAGCGAGCAGATGCTCAATCGGGCCTCCGCGGAGCGCCTGCTGCCCGATGAACGCCTGCTGGTCGAGCAGGCCCGGGCCCGCAACCAACCCCGGCTGGCTGTGCCGCGGGATTAGTTTTCCCGGCCGAAGGCCCGGGATGCTTCTCGGTCGTTTTAGGCTCGCTAATTATTCGGCGACCCGGGCCGGCGCATCCTTTACAATGTCAGGCCGGGTTGGTTTACCTAGGGAGTCTGCGGGCACCCCGGCCCGCCGACCCCTTCCACGATTTCCACGCGATGAATCTTCTCGGTTCGCTTTTCCAGTCGTCCATTGGGAAAAAATTCCTCATGGCCCTCACCGGACTGGTGTTGTTCGGCTTCGTGACCGGCCATCTGGTCGGCAACCTGCAGATATTCCTGCCGCCCGAGAAGATCAACACCTACGGCCACATGCTTGAGTCGCTCGGCGCGGCCCTCTGGCTCGTCCGCCTTTTCCTGCTGGCCTGCGTGGTCATCCATGTCTGGCTCGCCATCCAGCTCACGCTCGAAAACCGCGCGGCCCGCCCGGCCGGCTACGGCGTGGACCACACCAACCGCGCCACGCTCGCCTCGCGCGTCATGGAACGCACCGGCCTGGTGGTGCTGGCCTTCCTGCTCTTCCATTTGGCGCATTTCACCGTGCGCGCCGGCCATCCCGCGTGGGGCGGGCACACCTACCGGCTCGCCAACGGCACCGCCGTGCGCGACGTCTACACCATGGTGGTGCAGGGCTTTTCCAGCGTCAGCGTCTCGGTCTTCTACATCATCGCCGTGGGCCTGCTCAGCTACCACCTCAGCCATGGGATCGTGAGCATGCTGCAGTCGCTCGGACTCAAGAACGAAAGATGGACCCGCGGCCTCGAGGGGTTCGCCGTCGTCTACTGCCTGGGCTATTTCCTCCTCAACGCCGCCATTCCGCTCGCCGTGCTCGGCTGGATGCCGGTGCTCAGCGGCCTGATCCATCGCTAACCCTTTCCCGTTATGGCCAAACTTGAATCCAGGATTCCCGCCGGCCCGCTCGCCGACAAATGGCAGCGGCACAAGACGGAGATCAAGCTCGTCAACCCCGCCAACAAGCGGAAATACGAGATCATTGTCGTCGGCGCCGGCCTCGCGGGCTCCTCGGCGGCCGCGACCCTCGCCGAGCTGGGCTACCGGGTGAAGAATTTCGTCTTCCACGACAGCCCGCGCCGCGCCCACTCCATCGCCGCACAGGGCGGCATCAACGCGGCCAAGAACTACCAGAACGACGGCGACTCCGTCCACCGGCTTTACTACGACACGCTCAAGGGCGGCGACTACCGCGCCCGCGAGGCCAACGTCCACCGCCTCGCCGAGGTCTCGGTCAACATCATCGACCAGTGCGCCGCGCAGGGCGTGCCCTTCGCCCGCGAATACGGCGGCCTGCTCGCCAACCGCTCGTTCGGCGGCGCCCAGGTCTCGCGCACCTTCTACGCCCGCGGCCAGACCGGCCAGCAACTCCTCCTCGGCGCCTACTCCGCGCTTTCCCGCATGATCGGGCAGGGGGGCGTGGAGATGCACACCAACGCCGAGATGCTCGACCTGGTCGTCGTCGACGGCCACGCCAAGGGCATCATTGTCCGCGACCTGATCACGGGCCGGATCGAGCGCCACAGCGCCGACGCCGTCGTGCTCGCCACCGGCGGCTACGGCAACGTCTTCAATCTCTCCACCTACGCCCGCCAGTCCAACGCCACCGCCATCTGGCGCGCCTACAAGCGCGGGGCCTGCCTCGCCAACCCCTGCTACACGCAGATCCACCCGACCTGCATCCCGGTGAGTGGCGACTACCAGTCCAAGCTTACCCTGATGTCCGAGTCGCTCCGCAACGACGGCCGCATCTGGGTGCCGAAGAAGCAGGACGACGCGAAGAAGGACCCCGCGTCCATCCCCGAAGCCGACCGCGATTATTACCTCGAGCGCCTCTACCCGAGCTTCGGCAACCTCGCCCCGCGCGACGTCTCCTCCCGCGCCGCCATGCGCATGTGCGCGGAAGGCCGCGGCGTCGGCGAGACCGGCCTTGGCGTCTACCTCGATTTCGCCGACGCCATCAAGCGCCTCGGCGAGCCCGCCGTGCGCGAACGCTACGGCAACCTGTTCGACATCTACCACGAGATCACCGCGGAGAACGCCTACCAGACGCCCATGCGCATCTTTCCCGCCGTCCACTACACGATGGGCGGCCTCTGGGTGGACTACAACCTGATGTCCAACCTCCCCGGCCTCTTCGTGCTGGGCGAAGCCAACTTCTCCGACCATGGCGCCAACCGCCTCGGTGCCTCCGCCCTCATGCAGGGTCTGGCCGACGGCTACTTCGTCATTCCCTACACCATCGGCGACTACCTCGCCGGCCAGAAGCCCGGCTCGCGCCCGGCGACGGACCGCGCCGAGTTCCAGCAGGCCGAGGAGAATGTCACGTCGATGACGCAGCGTCTTCTGGGCAACAAGGGCAGGCAGCCCGTCAGCCATTTCCACAAGCGCCTAGGCAAGATCATGTGGGATCACTGCGGCATGGCGCGCACCCAGGCCGGCCTCGAGGCCGCGCTGCAGAAAATCCCCGCCTTGCGCGAGGAATTCTGGGCGGACGTCCTGATCCCCGGTTCCGCCGACACGCTCAACCAGTCGCTCGAGCAGGCCGGCCGCGTGGCCGACTACATGGAGCTCGGCGAGCTGCTGTGCCGCGACGCGCTCACCCGCGAGGAGAGCTGCGGCGGCCACTTCCGCGAGGAATACCAGTATCCCGACGGCGAGTGCAAACGCGATGACACCAACTTCGGCCACGTCGCCGCCTGGGAATACCAGGGCGAGAGCCAGACCCCGCTGCGCAACACCGAGCCCCTCAACTACGAGTTCACCAAGATGAGCGTCCGCTCCTATAAATAACCGCGAGGCACCCCATCATGGTCGCTGAAAAACCCGCCAAGAAGCTCTTCGCCGTCACCCTCCGCGTCTGGCGCCAGGCCGGCCCGCAGGCTGCCGGCAAATTCGTCGAGTATCCGGCGGCGAACGTGAACCCCGACATGTCGTTCCTCGAGTTGCTCGACGTCGTGAACGACGGCCTGACGGTGAAGGGCGACGAGCCGATCGCCTTCGCGCACGACTGCCGCGAGGGCATCTGCGGCACCTGCTCGTGCACGATCAACGGCAAGCCGCACGGCCCGGGGCAGGGCATCGCCACCTGCCAGCTCTACATGCGCAGTTTCCAGGACGGCGACGTGATCGTCATCGAGCCGTTCCGCGCGAAGGCCTTCCCGATCCAGAAAGACCTCATCACCGACCGCGCCGCCTTCGACAAGATCCAGCAGGCAGGCGGCTTCATCAGCGTCCGCACCGGCGCCGCACCCGACGCCAATTCGATTCCCGTCCCGAAGGATGATGCCGACCTCGCGATGGATGCGGCGGCCTGCATCGGCTGCGGCGCGTGCGTCGCGGCCTGCAAGAACGCCAGCGCGATGCTCTTCGTCGCGGCCAAGGTCTCCCACCTCGGTCTCATGCCTCAGGGCCAGCCCGAGCGTGACCGACGCGTGCTGGCGATGGTGCAGACGATGGACGAGGCCGGTTTCGGCAATTGCACCAACCAATACGAGTGCAGCGCCGTGTGTCCGAAAAACATCACGCACGACTTCATCGCGCGGATGAATCGCGACTATGTGAAGGCGCTCTTCACGACCCGCTTCAAGCCGGTCTCGGGCGCCGCGGGCGGCGCGGGCTGAGCAGGCCTGCTAGTCCGGTTTGGGCTCCGGCGGTTTGGCCCCTTGAGCTTTCCTGAGGTTGTCCACCGCGATCTGAAACGCGCCCGCCAACCACGTGTGCTCGGCCGCCGGCAGTTCCTTGCGGAGCAGAATGCCTTCGCAGTAGTCGCGCACGACCTTGTCCCGCTGGATATTGCTTTGCAGCGACCACATGGCCGCCTTGAACACGGCGCTCTTGTATAATTCGACCGGGGGCTTGGCCGGCTTCTTTGCCAGCTTCTTGTATTCGTCCAGCACATCCTTGTGGGGGTGATAGGCCAGCACCGCGACGAGCGCGCGGATGGGCTCGTAACGACCGCTGGCAAAGAAACGGCCCCATAGGACATCGAGCTGGGTGCCCTGCAGCGGATCCTTGTCCGGCACGGGCCAACGCACCAGTTGATGTTCCTTGATGGAGACGCGGAGCGCATCGGACAGACTGTCGGGGAAGGACGGGTCCTCACGTTTGGCGTAGGCCAGCAGGGTTGACAGCAGGGCGCGTTCGCGTCCGTCGGCCTTGTCCAACCGCGCAAGCACATGAGGGAGCAGCCACGGGTTGTCTTCGAGGAGCTGCTCGAAAAACCCCAGCCACGGACCGTTTTCCGCATCCTCGCGCGGCTTGGCCCCGGCTGGCGGGTGCTCTGCGACCAGTCTGATCATGGCGAGCAATTGATGGGGCGCGGGCTTGTTGTGGTAGTTCATCAGCCAACGTCCTTGGTCCGTCTCAAGGGGGAGCGGGTCTTCCAGCACTCCGTCGCCGACAACCTTGAAAGTTTGTTCGCGGCGCACCGTGATCGCCCCGACCTGATCGGTGGCTTCAACCACCACACGCCACTCGCCCAGCGGGTCGTCCGCGGTAGCGACGAACCCCACCACCTCAGTTGCTTTGTGGATATAGCGTCGGTCCTTGGCTGGACCGCAAGGGATCAAGCGCAGGCCGGCTTTGGCATTGCCGGTTTTTCCATCGGGGCGAATGAAAGATATCGCGTAGCTTACTTCGGCATTCGCGTCGGCTCCGATGGTATAGTTGGTGGCAAAGACGAGGATATGCACCTCTTGGCCGCGCACGACCTGGCCGACGGCGGTGTTGGCTGGTCCGCGCCCGTTCGGGGTCTTTGTCCAAATATCCCCATGTGCATATTGGATGGTGGGCACCACGATGACATGAAGTCCGGTTGATTCCTCGCCGGCTGCTCCACCCCTTTGGATCGCAGTGGCCAGCAAGGCGACACAGCAAAAGGCAAAGCGCATGACCTGATCCTCCCCTGCCGCCCGCTTACGGCAAGCCGGAAGCAGTCGCCTTTGATTCGTGCCAGACAGCGATGCGGCGCCCCAACAGTCACTTGCGATTGTCTGCAACTTTTCGTCCGCCACCGGGTTTTCATACCAACAACAACCCTCCTATGAAAACCGCTCTTACCTCCCTCCTCGCCGCAACCCTCCTGGGCATCGCGTCCCAAGTGAGCGGCCGTGCTTTCGACGCCGCTGACTTCATCGCCATCCTGTTCGCCACCGGTCTCGTCGCCTGGACCATCGAGCAATACAGCCGCACCCCCCGCGGGCTGAGCTTGAACCAACGCGTCCGTTTCCCCGTCAATCTGGGCGGCCGGCATGCCCAGGTGGCCTCGAGCCGGCTGGCGGCCTGAACGCGGCGACGCCAACCTGCACGGCGGCCCCGGGGCGACCCGGGCGCCGCTTTTTATTTGCCGGTCACGGGCACCGAGCCCGAGTGGGTGAGGGCACCCTTGTCGGTGATTTCATCGTAGAGGCGGAGAAGCAGCTGGGTATCCACCCGATACGCTGCGTTGCCCTTGGCGGCGGCCGCGGCGATAAGTAGCTCCGCCGCCGGCCCCGCCGTCGTCAGCCGGCTCACCTTGCTGGTGGTTTGCTGGGCGGGGATCGCCATGCGAGCGGTGTCGAGGGTCGTGCCCACCAAGGTCCCGTTCAGGTAAACCTTGTTACTCACGCGATCCAGCAGATAGGGCGAAATATTGGGATTAATCAGGTCCCAGGCCACGGTCACTGTGCCGTCGGCCGCACGCTCGATGCCGGTCAGCTCCACGCTCAGCCCGACGGACGCGACCCCGCGGTCAAATCCGGAGCAGCCGGCTAGGAATAGGACGCAGCCGGCCAGCAGCCGGAGGGGGAGGGGCAGTTTCTTCATCGGGCCGGATTGTGCAACGCCCCCGGGGCGCAGCAAGTCTACTCGTCCTTCTCCTTCGGTTTCTTTTTGGCCGCGGTTCCGCCCAGCTCGAACTGGGCGATCACCCCAACCGCCGCGAGCGCGAGGATCGACGGAAACATCCACGCGTTGTTGTCGATCAGCGCCGGCAGCTGCTCCGGGTGCTGGAAATAATACAGCCAGTCCATCCGGCTGGTGAAATACGACAGGGCGAGCATCGCGCGGAACGCGCCGAACAGCGCGGTCGAGAGCATGATGAGCACCCGCTGCAGCTTCACGGCGAGAAAACCGCCGATGACCCCGATCACCAGGCCGCTCAGCAGGGCGACCATGTGGTTGAAATTGGCGAGCAGCAGGATGCCGAGCGTCGCCCCGAACAGGAATCCCGCCACGAACACCGCGGCGACATACAGGAGCCAGGCCAGGCCCGCGCCCAGCAGGCCGCCCACCAGCAGGCCGCCGATCTCGCCGCCGGCCCCCAGGCCCAGCGCCGCGCCCGCGGCCTGGCCGAACACCACGCCGATCACCCCCCCGAGCACCGCCAGGGTGATCTTGAAGATCCGGTAGCCGAAAAAGCAGTCGAGCACGCCCCACGCGAGGGCGCCAGCGGAGATCCATGGATAGAGTTCCTCGCTCGGATGCACGACCCGGCACTTAGCCGCGCCGCCGGTCGGCTGGCAACCGCTTAACGCGGACCGCGCCGGTCAAAACAGCGTCAAGGCCCGGGCGCTTTCGAGCGCGATCCAGGCGGCGCCGAAGGCCGTCGTCCACAAAAACAGGGTCTTGGCCAGGCGCCGGCGGCGCAGGCTGCGCTCGTGGTGGTCCGTGTCGTGGTGGCCGAACCCGGTTTCCTCGAGATAACTCGCAAACTGCGCGTGTTTCAGCCGGGTGGTCCGCAGGCGCCGGTCGCTCCGCTGGCCGAGGGCGATCGGCAGCTGGTTGAGCAGGTGGCGCAGGCGGTAGGACATGGCCTGTAGCTCGCAAAAAATAGCTCTTCCTTTCAAGGGGATTCTGGCTATCTCGACTCCTTTCACGCGCCCTTTACCCATGCACCACTTCCGCTACGCCGGCCAGAAGCTCCACTGCGAGTCCGTCGACCTCGCCGCCGTCGCGCAGCTGCACGGCACGCCGACCTACGTCTACAGCGCGCAGACCATCACGGACAACTGCCGGCGGCTGACCGCCAGCCTGGCCGGGCTCGACGTCCAGCTCTGCTACGCGATGAAGGCGAATTCCAGCCTCGCCGTGCTGCGTCTTTTTTCGAACCTCGGCGCGGCCTTCGACCTCGTGAGCGGCGGGGAACTCCGCCGGGTCGTGGCGGCCGGGGGCAGTGCCGCACGCAGCGTCTTCGCGGGTGTCGGCAAGACCGAAGCCGAGATCAAGCTGGCCCTCGAGACCGGCGTCTTTGGATTCCATGTGGAGAGCGAGCCGGAGCTGGCCCGCATCAACCACGTCGCCGGCCGGCTCGGCCGCAGGGCCCCCATCGCCATCCGCCTCAACCCCGACGTCGACGCCAGGACCCACGCCAAGATCACCACCGGCAAGAGCGAGAACAAGTTCGGCATCCCGCTGCAGCAGGCCGCGGCGGCCTACGCGGCCGCCGCGAAGTATCCGCATCTGGAGGTCAAGGGCGTGCAGATGCACATCGGCTCGCAGCTTACCTCCGCCGCACCGTTCGTCGAGGCCGTGGAGAAGGTCGTGCCCTTCGCCCTGCAGCTGAAAAGGGATTACGGCATCAGCTACTTCAGCATCGGGGGCGGCATCGGCATCGTCTACCAGGACGCGCTGGCCAGCGGCGACGCCGCCTGGTGGAGGGCGAAGCCCGAGGGGGAGCGCCCGCTCACGCCCGAGGCCTACGGCGCCGCGCTCACGCCTCTGCTCGCCCCGCTCGGCCTGAAGATCCTCCTCGAGCCCGGCCGCTTCCTCGTCGGCAACGCCGGCGTGCTGCTCTCGCGCGTCGAATACCTCAAGCGCGGCGCGGGCCGGAATTTCCTCGTGCTCGACGCGGCGATGAACGACCTCGTGCGTCCCGCGATGTATGAGGCCTACCACGAGGTCGTGCCGCTCCTGCGCGACACCTCGCGTCCCGCGCTCAAGGCCGACCTCGTCGGGCCGATCTGCGAGTCGGGCGACTGCTTCGCGAAGGACCGCACGTTGCAGACGGTGGGCGAGGGCGAGCTGGTCGCCTTCATGAGCGCCGGCGCCTACGGCTACACCATGGCGAGCCGCTACAACACCCGGCCGATGGCCGCCGAGGTCCTCGTGTCCGGCAGCCGCTTCGAGCTGGTCAACGCGCGCGAAAATTTCGATGCTATGGTCGCCGGCGAGAAGATCCCCGGCTTCCTCACGTCCTGACGGCTTCCCTCCCCATGCCCGCGCCGCGCCCCCTCAATTTCGCAGTCATCGGTGCCGGCGCCTGGGGCACCGCGATGGCGGTGCATCTGGCCCGCCGCGGCCAGCATACCACGCTCGTCACCC
>Ga0315295_10002785_pt1 | contig 14806 bp, 12 predicted proteins | sample YL17G14_0_MG_FD_204453 | JGI IMG/M metagenome (GOLD analysis project Ga0315295, IMG submission 204453) | Sediment microbial communities from Yellowstone Lake, YNP, Wyoming, USA - YL17G14_0 | ecosystem: Environmental > Aquatic > Freshwater > Lake > Sediment | place: USA: Wyoming | collected...
GGGGGCCCGCCCCTCCCCCTCCGCCCTGGGGGGCCCCCCCCGCCCTCGGCCCCCCGCCCGCGGGGGGCGGGCGCGCGCCCCGGGGGCCCCCCCACGCCAGGCAAGCGAGCTGGAGCTAGACGCGCTGCGCGCGCACCGCGGCGGCGATCTCGTCCGGCCCGCTCGCCACGATCACGGCGTGGAACTTGCAGGCCGTATGGCAGGAGTCGCACTTGATGCACAGCGTCTGATCGACGAGATGCGGTCCCTTCTTCTCGCCGCTGATCGCATCGACGGGGCAGCGCTTGGCGCACAGGGTGCAGCCGGTGCAGGTTTCGGGGTCGATCGCATACGCGATCAGCGTCTCGCACGAGCAGGCGGGGCAACGGTGGTCGTCGATGTGCGCCTCGTACTCGTCGCGGAAGTACCTGATCGTCGTCAGCACCGGGTTCGGAGCAGTCTGGCCGAGCCCGCACAGGCTCGTCATCTTGATTGTGACGGCGAGCTTCTCGAGCTTCTCGATGTCGCCTTCTTCGCCCTCTCCCGCGCAGATGCGCTCGAGGATCTCGAGCATGCGCTTGGTGCCGAGGCGGCAGGGGATGCACTTGCCGCAGCTCTCGTTCTGGGTGAACTGCAGGAAGTACCGCGCCAGGTCGACCATGCACGTGCTGTCGTCGGCGACGACCATGCCGCCGGAGCCGACGATGGCGCCGGTCGCGGCCAGGCTCTCGTAGTCGACCGGCGTGTCCAGCAGGCTGGCCGGCACGCAGCCGCCGGACGGGCCGCCGAGCTGCACCGCCTTGAACTCCTTGCCGTCCTTGATCCCACCACCGACGTCGAAGATCACGTGGCGCAGTGTTGAGCCCATCGGCACCTCGGCGAGGCCACCGTTAACGATCTTGCCGGCGAGACTGAATGCCTTCGTCCCCTTGCAGGTGTCGTTGCCGTGCGCGGCGTACGCCTCGGCGCCGTTGAGAATGATCCACGCCACGTTGGCGTAGCTCTCGACGTTGTTGATGTTGGTCGGCTTGCCCCACAGGCCGGAGACAGCCGGGAAGGGCGGCCGTGTGCGCGGCATGCCGCGCTTGCCCTCGATGCTGGCGATCAGCGCCGTCTCTTCGCCACAGACGAAGGCGCCGGCACCCTCCTTGATCTTGAGCCTGAAGTCCCAGCCGCTGCCGAACACGTTCTCGCCCAGGAAGCCGCGCTCGGCGGCGGCACCCAAGGCGCGACGCAGTCGACTCACCGCCAGCGGATACTCAGCGCGCACGTAAATGTAGCCGTCGTGTGCGCCAATCGCGTACGAGGCGATCAGCATGCCCTCAATCACGGCGTGCGGATCGCCGTCCATGATCGACGCGTCCATGAACGCGCCGGGGTCGCCCTCATCGCCGTTGCAGATCAGGTACTTGACGTCGCCAGGAGACGAGGCTGCGAACTTCCACTTCATCCCGGTCGGGAAGCCGGCGCCGCCACGACCACGTAGGCCCGAGGCCAGGACCTCGTCGATGATCCCCTGGGGCGTCATCGTCGTCAGGGCCTTACGCGCCGCCGCGTAGCCGCCGCGCGCCACGTACTCGTCGATGCTCTCCGGATTGATGACGCCGACGTCGCGCAGCGCGATGCGCGTCTGCGCCTTGTAGAACGGGATGTCGTGGGCACAGGCGATCCGCTCCCCGTTCGCCGGATTGACGTAGAGCAACTTCTCGACCACTTCGCCGCCCACCAAATGAGAAGTGACAATCGTGGGGACGTCTTTCAGCTTGAGTCGCGGGTAGTAGACGTCGCCGTCCGAGAGGACCACCAGAGGGCCCTGAGAGCAGAGACCGTGACAGCCGATGATTGAGACCTCGACCTTCTCCTGCAGGCCTGCCGCGGCGATGTGCTCGACGAAGGCATCGTGAATCTTCAGGGAGCCGGCAAAGACGCATGCCGTGCCGGCACACACCGACACGCGCACGCGACCGTCGGCGCCCGTCGAGACGCCAACCTTGACGCCCTCGCCGGACGTTGGAGCCACGCCGCTCGACGCTTCAGGCATCGGAGCCACCTCCGTTCTGGGACGCCAAGCCCTCGAGCAGGTGCCGTGCAATACGACGCGTCTCGTCGGCGCTCAGGTTGCCATACGTCTCCGCATCGACGCGCATCACCGGCGCCTGCGAACAGGCGCCCATGCAGGCGACGGAATCAAGACTGAACTCCATGTCGGCGCGAGTTGCGCCGTCGGCCACATCGAGCTCCTGCGCCAGCGCATCGGTGATGCGAGTCGCCCCGGCGACGTGGCACGCGGTGCCATGGCAGACGAAGATCTTGTGACGGCCGCTCGGCACCGTGCTGAACTGCGCATAGAACGTGACGATGCCGTAGATGCGCGAAGCCGGCACGCCACTCAGCTCGGCTATCTCGTCGATCACCGGTTCCGGCAGGTAGCCGAAGTACTCCTGAGCGCGCTGCAGGAGCGCGATGAGTTTTTCGCGCGGGTCGATCTCGTCGACGATGACCTGAACCTGCTGGAGGTCTAGCTCGGCTGTGTCGGCGCCGACGCCGACCCGTTCACTGCTGGGTACTCGCCTGGGCATCGCATCAACTCCACGTCGCGTTGCACATACGTCGGATGCCTGCGGGCATCGCCAGACCAGGCACCTTCCTTGTCACTTTGTGTCTTGTGTCGTTAGTGAATCACAATTGGCGGGCGGTGGGTACCACGGCTGGCCGCCGTACCCACCGCCCGCCCCCGCGTCAACTGACGCCAGTCTGCGCCTTGCAGGCGACGAGGGCGTTCTTGAGCAGAATCACGTTCGTGACAGGACCCACGCCGCCGGGCACCGGCGTTGCCTGGCCGGCAACCTCGAGCACGGGATCCCAGTCGAGACTGCCGACCTGCTTGCCGTCCTCGCCACGCATGGTCGTCACGTCGATCACGATCGCGCCCGGCTTGACCATGTCGGCCTTGATGAGGTTGCGCACCGGCGCGGCGCTGATGAGCACGTCCGCCGCACGACAGGCGGCAGGCACGTCTTTGCTGAACACGTGGACGACGTGCACCGACGCGTTGCGATTGAGGGCGAGCAGCGCCACCGGCTTGCCGACGATGTTCGAGTGGTTGACGATGGTGACGTCGAGACCTTGAAGCTCGACGCCCTCGCGATCGAGGATCTCGATGCACGCCGACGGCGTCGCGGGAGCGAAGAGCTGGTCGCCGAGGAGCACGTGGCCGATGTTCGCCGGGTTGACGCAGTCGAGGTCCTTCACCGGCGCGATGGCGTTGAACACCCTGTTCTGATCGATCTCACCCTGCATCGGCATCAGCGCCAGGATGCCGTGCACGTGCGGATCGTTGTTGAGCTTGTCGATCAGCGCGAGGACGTCCGCCTCGCTGGTGCCCGTCGGCAGCGTGTTGTTGTAGTAGTTGAAGCCCACCGACCCGGTGTTCTTCTCGATTTGACCGCGATAGAACTGGGCGCCGCCATCTTCGCCAACAAGAATGGTGGCGACGCCGGGCTTGACGCCGCACGTCGCCAGCTTGGCGACCTCGGCCTTGATCTCTTCGCGTACCTGTTCGGCGATCGCCTTGCCGTCGATGATCTGAGCTGCCATGGCGTCCCTCTCGTGTGTCGTGGAAATGATCAGAGCTTGGAGAGCGTGATGTCGAGCACCTCGGCGCGCAGGGCGGCCGCCTCGGCCTGGATGGCGTCGATCTCGGCGGCGGCCTCGCTGACGTAGGTCTCGTCCTTGATCGACCCAAGATTGATCTTGACGTTCAGAGCGCCGCCGACGGCTGCCGCCTCCCCGAGGATGGCGCCAATGCCGGCATCCGTGACCGCGGCAGGGTTACCGAGAATGGCCACGTCCTTCGCCACGCGGCACACCTGGACGGCGACGCGGCTGATGTTGAGGGGGACGTTGGCGGCGATGATGAGCCCGGCCTGGACAGCCGCCGTGCGCGCCGCCTTCTCCTCGTCCGTCTCCTTGGGCAGCTTGTAGGCGTCGATGACGCCGCCGTAGGCAACCGTGTCGTCCTGCAGGAGACCCTCGAGCTGGCCGCGCAGCGCCTCGGAGCGCTCTACCAGCACCTTGATGTCGGCCTCGATGCCGGCGAACTTCTCCTTGCCGAGCGTGAGGTTGCACACCATGGACACGAGGGCGGCGCCCAGCGCGCCCACACACGCCGAGACGCTCCCGCCGCCGGGAGCCGGCTTGCCAGACGCGGCGTCGTCGAGGTACGTCTGCAGCGTCTCTTGAGCGTAGATGACTGGACCGTCGCTCACCGTTCACCTCCATTGATGGCGGTGATGCTCAGCCACGGCCACCGCAGCGGCCGCGGGAGCGCCGTCGCCGCCAGGCGACCGGCGCTCCCGGGCTGAAGGGGCGGGCGCCGCAGCGCCCGCCCCTCGCATCCACCGCGTTCGCGTGCTTAGAACAGACCGATGATCCGGCCGGTCTCGACGTCGATGTCGACGTCGACGGCCGCCGGCCGCGCGGCCAGACCCGGCATCGTGCGCATCTCGCCGAGCAGCGGGTACAGGTACCCGGCGCCGGTGGCGGGGCGGATGTCGCGGATCGGCACGCGGAAGCCCCGCGGACGACCCTTGAGCGCCGGATCGTGGCTGAGCGAAAGGTGCGTCTTGGCCATGCACAGGGGCAACTTGTCGAGGCCCTGCTCGGTGAACTTCTTGATCTTGGCCTCGGCCTCGGGCAGGTAGTCGACGCCGTCGGCGCCGTACACCTTGGTGGCGATCGTCTCGATCTTCTCCTTGATGGAGGCATCGAGCGAATACAGGAAATGGAAGTCGGCGCCACGATCGGCCGCCGCCTTGACGACCTCGGCCGCTTCCTGGCCACCGTCGCCGCCCAGCTTGTGGACCTCGATCGGCACGGCGTCCTCGGCGCCGGCCGCCACGGCCTCCCTGCGCACGAGCTCGATCTCGCTGTCGCGGTCGAAGGCGAAGCGGTTGAGGGTCACGACCACGGGCAGGCCGAAGAGCTTCATGTTCTCGATCTGCTTGGCGAGGTTCTCGCAGCCCTTCTCGAGAGCGACGTTGTTCTCGGCCTTGAGCAGCTCGGGATTCATCGGCAGACCGCCGTGCATCTTGAGGGCGCGCATCGTGCAGGTGATCACCACGGCGCTGGGCGCGAAGCCACCGTAGCGGCAAATGATGTCCATGAACTTCTCGGAGCCGAGGTCGGCGGCGAAGCCGCTCTCGGTGACGACGTAGTCGGCCAGCTTCATGGCGACCTTGTCGGCGATGATTGAGTTGTTGCCCTGGGCGATGTTGGCGAACGGACCAGCGTGGATGAGCGCCGCGTTGCCCTCGAGGGTCTGCATGACGTTCGGCTTGAGAGCGTCGCGCAGCAGCACCGCCATCGCGCCGGCGGCGCCGATGTCGTCCGCGGTGAGCGGCTCGCCGGTCTTCGTGTAGCCCCACGTGATGCGGCCGAGGCGCTCGCGCAGGTCCTTGAGGCTGGTGGCGAGACCGAGAATGGCCATGACCTCGCTGGCGACCGTGATGTCATAGCCCGTCTGGCGAGGAAGCCCATTGAGCTTGCCGCCGAGGCCGTTGACGATCTCACGCATGGCGCGGTCGTTGAGGTCGACGCAGCGGCGCCACGAGATCGACAGCGGGTCGATGTTGAGCTCGTTGCCGTGCATGATGTGGCTGTCGATCATCGCCGCCAGCAGGTTGTTGGCGGTGCCCACTGCATGGATGTCGCCGGTGAAGTGGAGGTTGAGATCCTCCATGGGGATGAGCTGCGAGTAGCCGCCGCCGGCCGCCCCGCCCTTGATCCCGAAGACCGGGCCGAGGGAGGGCTCGCGGAGGGCGAGCATGGTCTTGAGGCCAATCGCGTTCATGGACTCCGAGAGGCCGACGGCGGTGACCGTCTTGCCCTCACCGAGCGGCGTCGGCGTGATGGCCGTAACGTTGATGATCTTGCCGTCGGGCTTGTCCTTGAGGCGGTCGAGCAGCGCGATGAAGTCGATCTTGGCCTTGTAGCGACCGTAGAGCTCGAGCTCTTCCTCGAGGATGCCGGCCTTTGCGGCGATCTCCGTGATGGGCTGCATGGTGGCGGCCTGAGCGATATCGATGTCACTCGGCACCGGGAACTTGCGTTCGGGCTTGACGGAACTCAACGCGTCCTCCTTTGTGGACATCACTTACGCGTCGCGCATGAAGGCGCCGAACCCCAGGCGGCAAACGCCCCGGCGGCGCCACACGGACGGATTCTACTAGGGCCGGTTCCAGGGGGTCAATGAAGTCGTTGGACGCGTTGCCGCCAGGCGATGAGTCGGCGCGAGAGACTCCGCCGGGACGCGTCGCGAGACGGGGGAACGAGTGCCGTCAGTAGTTGCTGAAACGGCTGCGCGCCGCCGCCTGGGCGGCCTCGAGGACGACCTTGGCGGGCCGTCCGACGGCGACCGCCACACGGCGGACATCCTCGTATTCGGGGGAGGCGGTGACGAGGCGGCCGGCAACGTAGCCGAGACGGACGCCAACCTGCTGACCGGCGACGGTGACGCTGGCTCGGCGCTCGCGCGCGTACTGCCGCTCGCACGGCAGGACGCGCAGGCCGAACGTGCTCGTCTCGGCGAAGACGACATCGGCGAGCCGCTCGCGATCCCTCGTCGCGGCGAGCACATGGAGCACCGCGCCGGCGCGACCTTTCTTCATCAGCGCCGGACTCAGCCACACGTCGAGGGCGCCGGCGTCGCGCAGCACCTCGGCAGCGTGAGCGAGCAGCTCCGGGCTGAGATCGTCGACGTTGCACTCGAGGAGCAGGTGGTCTGCGTCCCCGTGCCACCACGCCGCGCCGGACGCCGCGGCGGGGCCGGGGTCGACGAGCACCGCTCGCAGCACATTGGGCCGGTCCGGCAGATCGCGATGCCCGGCGCCGTAGCCCACGCGCTCGACCCGACCCGCCGGCATGCTCCCGAATGCATCCGCATAGTGCGCCAGGAGCGCGGCACCCGTCGGCGTGGTGAGCTCGCCGAGCGGTTCGCTCGGGGCGACCGCGGCGCCGGCGGCCGCTGGACCTCCAGCGGCGCCTCCGCCGGCCGTCGGCAGGCCGGCGAGCAGCGAGAGCACGGCCGGCGCCGGCACGCTGAGCCGGCCGTGCGCCGTGTCGATCGTGCCGTCGCCGAGCGCCGGCGGCGAGGCGATGACGCGCTGCGGCGCGAGCTTGTGCAGGAGCGTCGCGGCGGCGATGAGGTCCACGGCGGTGTCGATACCGCTCAGCTCGTGCAGGTGCTCCTCCTCGCGGCCGTGCACTTCCGCTTCCGCGGCTGCAAGGCATTCTGCAATGGAGGCGACCGTATCGGCGACTGGCTGCTCGAGGTCCGACGCGTACAGCGAGATAACGAGTTCGTCGAAGGTCGCAAAGCCGGGCCCGTCCGCCACCTGCAAGCGCAGAGCGGCGAGGCCGCCGCGGCGGACGTCGGCGATCGTGACCAGCCGCGGATCGACGCCCGCCGCGGCAAGCGACGGCCGCACGAGGTCGTCGAAGGGGCCGGGGTCGTCGCCGCGCGCGCCCGCCAGCGAGAGGAGCGCGGCGACAAGCATGTCGCCGCTGATGCCGCTGGCGCAGTCGAGATACAGAATCATGTCCGTAACTGTACCCGGCGACGGCCCGGGCGGCCAGCGCGTGCGACGTTGGCGAAACCACTGGCACGCGGCAACCCCACTTCCGACCGGCCGGGGAAAACACCAGCCAACACGCCACGTGCCGCCCGCCCTCCTGTAGTATGTGGTCATGCGCATCGCTCAACTCGCACCGCCATGGATCACCGTCCCGCCCGCCGGATATGGAGGCACGGAGTGGGTGGTTCAGCAGCTTTGCGATGGACTCGTCGCGAGAGGCCACGACGTCGTGCTCTACGCCACCGGCGACTCGCACACCGCCGCAGAGCTCCGCGCCCTGTTTCCAGTGCAGATGCCCGAGGTCCTCGGACAGTCCTGCTACGACGCGCGCCATGTGTCGTACGCCTTCACCGACATCGAGCGGGAGAGCTTCGACCTGGTCCACGATCACTCCGGCTTCCTCGGCATCGCCTTCAGTCGTTACCTGTCGACGCCCATGGTCCATACCGTGCACTGCGCCTTCGACCGTCATGCCTACGGCTTCTACGAGCAGTTCCGCGGTGCCGTCGACTACATCGGCATCAGCGCCTACCAGCAGTCGATGGCGCCGGCCGGCATGAAGTGGGCCGGCCTCGTCTACAACGCGATCGCCGTCGAGCAGTGGCCCTTCGCCCACGAGAAGGATGACTACCTGCTCGCCTTCGGCCGTGTCTGCCCGGCGAAGGGGTTCCACCTGAGCATCGAAGCCGCCAAGCGCACCGGTCGCCGTCTCATCATGGCTGGTGCTCTGCAAGAACCCTACCGTGCCTATTTCGAAGAGCAGATCGCGCCGCACGTCGACGGCGACCAGGTGGTGTACGAGGGTGAGGTGAGCGATGCGCGCAAGCGTGAGCTGTTCGCGCATGCCCACGCCTTCCTCTTCCCCATCACCTGGCCCGAGCCGTTTGGCCTGGTGATGATCGAGGCCCTGGCGTGCGGCACCCCTGTGGTGGCGCTCCGGCAGGGCTCGGTGCCCGAGGTCGTCGATGACGGCCGGACGGGCTTCGTGCGCGATTCCTTCGAGGAGCTCGTAAGCGCGGTGGATCGCGTGGAGGAGATCGATCCGGAGATGTGCCGGCGTACCGTGATGGAGCGCTTCACCGTGCAGCGCATGGTCGCCGACTACGAGGCGATCTACCGAGGCGTGCTGGCCACGTGACGCCACCCTCGGCGTCTCTCCGGGCGTACCTTGCCGGGGACACTCCGGAGCCGCTCTTCCTCGTCGGCGAGGCGCTGTCGACACTCCGCACCTTTCCAACGCACAGCGTCGATTGCGTGCTCACGAGCCCTCCCTACTACGGTCACCGGCGCTACGCGTCTGGGGGTATCGGCGATGAGCGCACGTGGGAGGAGTATGTCGCCGCGCTCTGCGAGGTGACCGGGGAGCTCCTCCGCGTCCTTCGGCCGACCGGATCGTTCTGGCTCAACCTCGGCGATACCTACCGCGGCAAGCGACAGCTCGGGATCCCGTGGCGGGTCGCGTTCGCGCTCGCCGACGGACAAGGTTGGACGCTGCGCAACAGCGTGATCTGGCACAAGGTCAAGGGCGGCCCCGACACGAGCCGCGACAAGCTGCGCAACGTGCACGAGCTCCTCTTCCACTTCGTGCGGCGGCCGCGCGGCTACTACTACGACGCCGACGCCGTGCGCCACACGCCGCGAGCCGCTCGCGTCGACAACGGCGCCGTGATCTCGGCGACCGGGGTGCGCGGCGTGCGATACCGCCGCCAGATCGAGCTGTCGACCGCGCTCGCGTCGGAGGAGCGCGAGGCGGCCCTCCGAGCCCTCGACAGCGCCCTCGCCGAACTCGAGGCCGGCACGCTCGGCGACTTCCGCATGATCCTCCGCGGCCGCCAGCGCGCCACACACTCAGACGCGACCGCCGTATCGGGACGTGCCCGCGAGCTGGAGGAGCGCGGGTTCTACCTCCTTCGCTACCACCCGCGCGGCAGCAAGCCCGGCGACGTGTGGGACATCCTGCCCGAAGACACGCAGGGCCGGGAAGGGCACTTCGCGCCGTTCCCGGCCGACCTCTGCCGCATCCCTCTCCTCGCCACCTGCCCGCCAGGCGGCATCGTCCTCGACCCGTTCTGCGGGACGGGAACGACGATGCTCGTGGCGCGTCAGCTCGGCCGGCGCGCGGTCGGCATCGACATCGCTGCCGCCTACGTCGCAACGGCCCGCGCGCGCACCTCCCGAGACGCCTAGCTGCGGCCCTCCGTTCGGGGCGGCGGCGTCCTGACCGGGCACCGCAGTGGCTACCGATCGAGTGTCTGCACTATCATGCGCGCAGACTCGCGGTCACTGCCGAGCGGCTCACAGCGAGGAGCACGTCGATGCCCGAAGGGAACATCAACGCCGAGGTCTCCCAGCACCTCCGCGAACACAACCACGGCCACGGCGAGGTACCCAGTCACCGCCGCCTGGAGATCATCGAGATCGCCGAGGCGGTGCTGCTGGCGTTCGTCGCCCTCACCACCGCTCTCAGCGGCTACCAGGCGGCGCGTTGGGATGGAGAGAGCGCCCGCGCGTACGCCGAGTCGTCACGGCTCCGCGCCGAAAGCAACGAGACCGCGCTTGCCGCCAACCAGGTCCTTGCCTACGACGCAGCCACGTTCACGGCGTGGCTGCAAGCGTACGAAGCCGACGACCAGCAGCTCGTGATGATGCTCGAGCGGCGCTTCACGCCCGAGTACGAGGCGGCGTTTCGCGCTTGGCTCAAGCTCGAGCCGTTCTCCAACCCGAAGGCTCCTCCCGGGCCCGCGTACATGCCAACCTTCCGCAACGCGGAGCAAGAGGAGGCCAAGGCCTACGCCGACGAGGCCACGGCAGCGTTCGAGGAGGGAGTGACCTCGCGCGCCACCGCCGAGCACTACGTCCGCGTCACCGTCATCCTGGCCGCGGTGCTCTTCTTGCTGGCAATCGGACAGCGCTTCCACATCAGGGGCGTGCGTCGCGGTCTGGCTGGCGTTGCCGCGGTGTTCCTAGCCTACTGCATCGTCCTGATCGCCACCTATCCCCACACCTGAGGCGCCACCGATCGCGTCGCCGGCGTGCGTTAGGCGTCTTCATGCAGGGTACGCACTCGCGCTGGCAGCTCGACCTCAGGGCCATGCGGTCCGTTGTTGAAGCTGTTGGTCGCGATGTTGAGCTCCGGAGGCGCGGTCAGAATCTCCCTGTGCGCCTCCAGGCGCGGCCGGTCAGGCCGTGAACAGCGGCAGCACGTGGGCGACGACCCCCCCGACGAGCAGCGCCAGCAGCACCGTGCCGAAGCAGATCACCGCCGTCCGCCGCCACCCCAGCTCCCGTCCCAGCACGGCAATCGTGGCGACGCACGGCACATAGATGGCGTTGACGATCGCGTAGGTGACGATCTGCGAGGTGGTCATGAACGACGCGATGCTGACCGCCCCGCCCGCCTGCACGGCGGCGAACACCAGCAGGAGCTGGAGCGCCAGCTCCTTGCGTAGAATCGCGAACAGGAGCGTCAAGCCGGCGACCATCGGCAGGAGGAGCCACCCCTCAACAACGGGTTCCAGGACGGTCCCGAGCTCCCACACCCACCCGGTTTCGTACAGCAGGCCGAGCGCCATGCTCCCGAGCAGGATGATCGGGGCGGCATCCCAGATGAACTCGCGGAACCGCCGCCACGTCTTGCGCGCCACCTGACGAAGGATCGGCCGGCGGAACGGAAACATCTCCATGACGAGCATGCCTTTGTCGCCGGGCAGCAGCCGATTGAGACCCAGACCCGCGACGACGATCACGACGATGAGGATCGCATAGGTCAGGAGGGCGTACTGCCACCCCGCCACGCCGGCCACGGCACCGATGATCACCGCGGTGCGCGCGCTGCACGGCGTCAGGGTGGCCAGCACCGCGGCGATGGTCCGCTCGCGTTTGCTCCCCAGCGATCGGGTGGCGATGATCGCCGGCACGTTGCAGCCCCCCGCCGCGATGAGCGGGATGATTGCCCGGCCGTGAAGGCCGATGCGGTGCATGATGCGGTCGCTGAGGAAGGCGGCGGCGTTCATGTACCCGGTGTCCTCCACCAGCGCCAGGATGAAGTAGAAGGTGAGGATGTACGGGATCCCGACGGCGAGCGTGGCGAGGATGCCCCCGTCAACCCCCCAGAGCACGACCCTGGCGGCGAGACCGTCGCCGAGGATGGCCTCCACGACGGCGACGACGGCCGGTGAGATCCACGCCGTCCAGGCGGCCGTGAGAAGCCGGGCGAGCACGTCGCCGATGATGAACAGCGAGGCGAAGACCGCGGCGATCACGGCGACAAGGATCGGCAGCCCGGTGCGCGGCGAGGTGGTGAGCCGCCACCAGCGGTCGGCGGAACTGGCGGCACCCTGGGCCGCCGCGGCGAGCGCCCGCGCCTCGGCATGGCGGGCGGTGGAGATTTCCAACGGGAGATGATCGTCGGCGCTGGAGAGACTGCCGTCCACATCGACGCCGAGCGTGGCGGCGATCGCCTCGTCGCCTTCGAGCACCGCGATGGCGGCCGCCCGAGCGCCGAGCCCGCCCGGCGGCTGCACCCCATGCTCCATGCGCGCCGCGATGTGCAGCGCGACGTCCGCCACCCTCTGCTCGACGGCCGACGGCAGCGGCGTGCCGAAGGTACGCCCCAGGCCGTCGCCGGCGGCCACGCGAAGGATGGCCGCCTCCAAAGCCTCGACGCCCTGGCTGCGCGGCGCGACCGTCGCCACCACCGGCACGCCGAGGTCGCGCGTCAGTCTCTCGGCGTCCGGGACACGCCCACGACGTGCCGCCTCATCGCAGAGGTTGAGCGCGACGACAACGCGAAAGCCGAGATCGAGCAGCTGGAGCGGCAGGTACAGGCTGCGCGCGAGATTGGTGGCGTCGACCACCGCCACCACAACGTCGGGCCGCCACTCGAGCAACGCCGCCCGGGCGGCCTGCTGATCCTTCTCTGGACCCCCCACGGAGTACGTGCCCGGCAGGTCGACCACCTCGAGACGGTGACCCTCGAGCATCGTGCAGGCGGCAGCGGCGGCGACCGTGACGCCAGGGCAGTTCGCGGTCTCGCTCACGGCACCGGTCAGAGCGTTGAACAGCGACGACTTGCCGACGTTGGGATTGCCGGCGAGGCAGACGACGAAGGGATCGCCGAGGGCGTGGGCCTCCACGGCCCGACGGCGCTGTCGCAGTACAGTGGCCATGCGTCACGCCGTCATGCGTCAGGAACGTACCATGATCTTGTCGGTCACTTCGCGACCGAGGGCGTATTGCGAACCGCCGACGCGGACGAGCAGCGGCCCGTTGAAGGGCGCTACGCTCTCCACCGTCAAGCGCGTCTCGGGCAGGAGGCCGAGTGACGCGAGGTAGCGGAGCAGCTCACCGCTCTCCTCCGTGATACATCCGATGACGCCCTCGTCCCCCGGACACAGAGCCGACAACGGGCGCAAGACCTCCTCGGCCAGAGAGCCGTCAACGTCAGGTATCGCGTGACCGTGCGGGCAGGTCCGCGGGTTGCCCAGCTGCTCGGCGAGACGAGCCTCGACCTCAGGACTGAGGACGTGCTCGAACTTGCAGGCCTCCTCGTGCACCTGATCCCAAGGCATGGCGAGGTAGTCGACCAGGAAACGTTCGCTAAGGCGGTGTCGGCGCACCAAGATCGCGCCCTCTTTCTCGCCCGTAGCCGTGAGCGCGACGCCTTCGCCGTCGGCCGGCGACTTCACGAGGCCCGCGGCCCGCAGTCTCCCAAGCATCTCCGAGACCGAGGGCGGCGTCACTCTCAGCTCGTCGGCGAGGCGCTTCACGGTAACAGGAGCGCTGCCTCGCTGCAGCTTGAAGATGGCTTCGAGGTACTCCTCGACGTTCTGGGTGCGCGTCGCCATCGTTGCTCCCCCATTGCCGCAGACTGGCTCGTTCGTGGCGACGACGGCACATCGTCGTCACCGTCATAGGATAGCCTAATGATGGGTGAAAGGAAAGCCTGAGACTGCGAGCGAGGAAGTCCTAGCGGCAGGTCGCTGGACGGCGTGTGGGCGAAGAGCGAGTGGAGCGGATGACGGGACTCGAACCCGCGGTCTTCAGCTTGGGAAGCTGACGTGTTACCAACTACACTACATCCGCCTGCCCGCCTAGTTCACCACAGCGGGCTCCCCCTCGCAACTCACTCCCGGCGGCCGGGTCAGCTACGCCGGGAGCTCCGAAAGGCGCAGGCAGGCGAGGAAGACCGCGTAGATCTCAGCGAAGCTCCCGCCCGAGATCTCGAGTGTACGTCCGTCGAGCCGCCGCGTGCCGGGGCACGCGGCGGCGAGATCGCAGAACCCCACGCGAGTGAACGTCAGCCGGAGCGGCTCGCCTGTCCAGGCGAGCGGCGCCGGCCAACCCGGTGCAGTGAGCGCGGTCTTGACGTCGTCGCGCAACCGCGTCATCACCACCTCGGGCGCGAACAGCGCGGCGCTCTCGCGCGCGATGCCCCTCTTCACGATCGTCGTGGTGATCCCGGGCACGAGCGCCTCCGCTTCGGCGGCGGTCTTGTCGTCCCCCGATACGTAGACCGCCGGCACGCCCAGTTCGCCGGCGAACAGCGCGCCGATACCGAGCTCACCGACTTCGAGGTCACCGACGCGTACCGAGAAGACCTTGTAGTTCCACGTGTGCTCGAGCACCGCCGCCTCAGTACCGGCGCGCGCGTGATAGCCGACAAACAACGCCGCCGCGCAATCGGTGGTCAGCCCCTCAAGCATGCTGAGAGGTGCGGACGACCCGCTGTTGAGCGTGACGACGTCCGGCAGGTCAGCCGCAGTGAGGTTGCGACCGTCGTCGTGCGCGTCGCAGACGACGACCTCGCGGACCCCAGCGGCAGCGCAGCCCTCAAGCACCGCATCGAGATCGGCGCGCATGTACCCCCGGGCGCGAGCAGCCGGAGCGCCTTGGCGAGCCGTGTCCGCCTCGGTCACGATCCCGGTGATACCTTCCAGATCGACGGCGATGAGGGCTCTCAAGCGACCCTCCCTTCTGTGGATCCCGATGGCGCGAGTGGTTGCCTGGGCCAAACCTCGCCCAGCCGCCGCGTAGGCGCGGCGACGACGACCAACGGCAGCGCCGGCGGCACGAGGGTGAGCCAGAGGTTGCCGAGCGCATCCCTTTAACGGGCGCGAGCGACCCTAGCCGGCGGCGAACCACCTCCAGCGCCGCAGCCTCGAACCCGGACGGTGTGGGAGCAGCACACAAGG
>Ga0315295_10002786_pt1 | contig 14801 bp, 13 predicted proteins | sample YL17G14_0_MG_FD_204453 | JGI IMG/M metagenome (GOLD analysis project Ga0315295, IMG submission 204453) | Sediment microbial communities from Yellowstone Lake, YNP, Wyoming, USA - YL17G14_0 | ecosystem: Environmental > Aquatic > Freshwater > Lake > Sediment | place: USA: Wyoming | collected...
TCAGACCCGACCGTTGCGCCGGAGAATCATCCATCGGAGCTACAATAACCACCTGTTTTTTTTTCATTTGCACTTCAGCGCCGATGCCTTCCAGCAGACCCTTGGAAAAATTGCGCTCTTGTTGCAACAGCTCTGGAGAAAGAAAGCGACTGTGACCGGCATCTCCGAGAGAGTCCACCATGCCGCTGATCGCCCCGTAGGTCAGACGTTGGGGATTCACCGCCTTCCGGTCTACATACGCACTTTCGATCGTATTCCAGGCCTCAGCCATTAAACGAAATTTGGGCGCTGCGTCAGCCGGGATCTTGTCTGAGGGGGTGAAGGCACCCAGCAGCTGGCAGCCCAGGACCACACCCATGGCCAATCCCAGGATGATGAAGCCCACGCCAAATACCCATGGATGGCTGAATCGGTGGATCAGTAACCCTTCTGTGTTCTGGATTCCTTTTTTAATCATCATCTCTGATCTTTCCCATTAAGGTTCATCTCTAAATTCGGGGAAACCCATTAATCCTTGAGGAAGCCGAGGCAGCATGGCCCTCTTGCTTGGGCCACGGAACAGTTTGAACCGCCCGTTGGTGGCAGCCCTTCCTTTTCTTAGCGTCCGGTGGGTAAGCCCGGCGGATATTGCTCCATAAATTGGGGGCTGGCAGAATTATTCCATTCCCGCTTCTTTCAGGTTGGCCACAATAACGAGGATATACTTCTCTGGTTGCAGGTAAGTTTTAGCAACCCGGAGGACCTCTTCTCGGGTAATGGAGCGGATAAGGTTTGGGTATTTCTGGGGGTAATCCAGGCCCAAACCATAGTACTCCACCTGCGTGAGAAAATTGGCCAGTTTTCCCTGGGTATCGAGGCGCATGGGGAAGCTTCCTACGAGATATTTTTTGGCCCCTTCCAGCTCTTTCTCCGAGACCAGTTCCTGGCGAATCCGCTCCATCTGCTGCCGGGAAAGAAAAAACGCCTCCTTGGCAGACGCATTTTTCGTCTGGAGGACGATCTGGAAAGAACCCGGATACTTTCCGGGGTCAAAGAAACTGGCCACAGAATAGGCCAGACCCCTCTTGTTACGGATTTCCTCCATCAGCCGGGAGGAAAAGCCGCCTCCGCCTAAAATATAATTCATTACGGTGAGGGCATAGAAGTCCGGGTTTTCCCGGCTTACCCCGGCATGCCCGAGGATAATGTTGGCCTGGGTAATCGGCCGGTCGATCTTCACAGCCTTCGGCCCGCTGGCGAATGTGGTTTTGAACGGCACCTCGGGGATCTCGCCCATTGGCCATTTTGCCAGGCGAGGGAGAAGTTTGATCTTGACCTCTTCCCCGGTGATATCCCCTACCACAGTAAGGATAGAATTTCCGGGATGGTAATAGGTCCGATAAAACTGCACGATTGCCTCCCGGCTAATCCGGGGCAGCGATTCTTTCGTCCCTTCTACCGGATGCGCGTAGGGGCTGGCGAGAAATAGGTTTTTCTGGAACGCCCTCTCAGCTACCTCCTCGGGTTGGTCTTCAGCGGCCTGAATGGCCGCCAGGGTCTTCTCTACCTCCCTGCGTACTTCTTCTTCGGGGAAACTGGGCTGGGTTAGTGCTTCCAGGAAAAGATCGATTCCTCTGTCCAGGTCCTTCTTCAAAACCCGGAGGTTTAGCGTGGCATAGTCTCTCCCGGAGGAAGCATGGAGAGAGGCGCCCATAAAATCAAGTTCTTCATTGATGGCGGTGACCGTGCGTTTGGAAGTTCCCAGAAGAAGTCCTCTGGCCGCCAGGTTTGCCAGACCCTCCTGGCTGGAAGGATCTTTCCGGGATCCGGAATCTACGAGAAGTTGGAAGGTGACAAAGGGCAGGGAATGTTCCTCAGAGAAGAGGAGGACAAGTTTGTTGGGTAAGACCATCCTTTGAACAGGAGGCAAGGCCAAGCAAGTCCCCTCCAGCAAAATCAGACCTAGCAGGGAGAGGGTGAAAATCAGGAAGGGAAAAGAACTTTTGGGGTTTTTCGGGATCATGAATCCTCCCTATCTGATGATTCGTTCTTTGATGGGAGAACCAGCGGGTGGTAATTTCCCCTCTTTGGGCGGCAGGGGGATGAGGATCCCGACAGTCCGGTTGTCTGGGATGAGGTAACGGTTGGCCACCCGTTGGATATCCTCTGGCGTTACTTTGCGGATAGAGGGAAGGTAATCGTCGATTGCTTTCCAAGTATGAGCGATCTCATGCTGAGCCAAGAGCATGGCCTGGAAGAAGAGAGAATCCTGACCAAAGATAAAGGAAGATTCTAATTGATTTTTGGCTTTTCCCAGCTCCCGGTCTCCCACCGGCTCTTTCTGGAGTCGCTCTACCTCTTGATCCAGGGCTCTTTCCACATCAGCCACTTCTTTACCCGGAAGGAGATTTGCGGAAAGGTAGAATAAGCTCGGGTCGCTGGAAAGAAGCGAGTGGTCGGCATCGGCTTCCAGCACAAGCCGCTTCTCCCGGACCAGACTCTGGTAAAACCTGGAGCTCTTGCCCCCGGAGAGGATCGTGGCAACCACTTCCAGCGCATAGCTGTCTGGCTCACGAAGGTTGGGCACGTGATACCCCATAACCAGAAATGGCAGTTGGGCTTCCTTCTTGACAAAGATTCTGCGTTCCCCGGCTTGTTTTGGATCTCTGTCTCTTTCCTGCTTCGGCGCTGTCCCTTTGGCGATTGCACCAAAGGCCTCTTCAATTCGCGGCAGGAGCTTCTCTTTCTGGAAGTCCCCCACAACCACAAGAATGGCATTCGCCGGATTGTAGTAGGTCTGATAGTACTTTTTCAGATCCTCCAGGGTAAACCGGGCGATATCTTCCATCCAGCCAATGGTGGGCCAGTGGTAGGGCGAAACCTGAAAAGCGGTAGCTTCTATCTGTTCAATCAGATAGGCCTGAGGATTGTCTTCCGTGCGCAGCCTCCGTTCCTCCATCACCACCATTCGTTCCGTGCGGAAGTCCTCTTCCCGGAGTATGAGGTTCTGCATCCGGTCTGATTCTAAATCCAGGGACACCTGCACCCGATCTGCACTCAGATTCTCGAAGTAGGCTGTATAGTCACGGGTAGTGAAGGCATTATCATTCCCGCCGTTCTCCTGAATGATCCGGGAAAATTCTTCGGGACCAATTTTTTTGGTTCCTTTAAACATCATATGCTCGAGCATGTGGGAGAGTCCAGTCTTTCCCCATTCTTCGTTCCGGGATCCCACACGGTACCAAACCTGGAAGGTGATCAGGGGCGCTTTGTGATCTTCCAAGAGGATTACTTTCAGGCCATTGGGCAAGATGGTTTCAAAAACCCGCTCCTTAAGGCCGGCCTCTGCCGGCGGTATGAAGAGAAAGAAAAGGAAGAGAAGAGGTAAAACCACTTTCCCTCTTCGCCTTTTCAAATGGCTCAATTTTAGCCTCCTTTTTTCCATATTTTTTTAAGCAGGCGGCTCATGAGCCGTCCCTTTACAATGAGTCCAGCACTTTTTCCATTTTTTGGCGGACTTTTTTAGCCACCTCGCCCACCTTCTCATTCCGCACCATGACCATGATGGCTTCCGGGTCTCCTTTCATCTCGGTCAACCTGCAAATCTTTATCCCCTCCTTTCTTAAGATTCTCCAGGAGGGGCTTCTTCCACAGTTAAAAGGCCCTTTGGAGATGGGTTTTCCACCCATGATTGACAAAGGTACCCCGTGGCTGACGACGAGGGCGGGGTTCATTGGCTGCGGGGGAAAGGGCCAACCGCTTCCCAATCGGGCAGTCCCGGCACAAAGCCAGGCCCCTCTTATAGGTGTAATTAAAAAGGTCCCCCTTCATGAGATCTTGATACTCTTCTTTCCCCGCCTGCAGATGGCGCTTGGCACAGGCATTTTTTGAGATCATTAATTTTCCCGGTTGGTGGGGGCAATAGAACATTTCCTGCTGATTTTTCTCCAGCCATTTCTCAGCCACAAGTTGACCCGCTGCCATGGCACCCTCCTTTTAAGGCCAAAACGCCCGATTTTTAGTATCTTTTTATAAAATGAATAAAATGGCAGGATAAGTAAATACGGTGAACCCTGTATCTTATCAGGAGACATACTGTATTTTTTAGGGATTATCCATGTAGGGGAAAAGTGGTATCTATAAAAGTTTTCGGGCAGAGCGATGGGGAGGATCATTTTTTCGAGAAAATTTACATTTCGGGTGAAAGGCCTAAGGGGAACCTCATCATCTTTGTTGACTCCTTTCCCCTGACTTAGTACACTTTTTAGAAAATTAATTCTCTTTCCATACCCCCCATCCCCTGCTTGAAAGGATATCTTCCCAGGAAGGTTTGTCTTTAGAATCAGGGGAAGAAAAGGAGGCCAGTAAATGAAATTGGCTACATTTGTGAGAGATGGCCAGAAGGAGGCGGGGTCCGTACTCGGAGCCCTCCTCGACGAAGATTCCATTTTGGACTTACATCCGGCCGCCGCGCTTTACCTGAAAGAAATAGAAAAAGAAAAAAAGCCCTATCTGCCGGCCTCCCAATTTATTCCTGCCGACATGGGTGCTTTTCTGGCGCAGGGTGAAAAAGCCATGAATTTGGCCCACCGCACGGCTGATTTCATCCTTTCATCGTGGCAACAGAAAAAAAAGAAGGTTCTCAAGGGCCTGCGGAGAGAGAGGCTGATCTTTCCCCTTTCGGAGATCGTCCTTAAAGCTCCCGTACCCCGGCCGGGGAAAATCATCGCCATGGGACTCAATTTCCACGATCACGCCTTGGAGAACAAAGTCCCCGTACCCGAATTTCCAGTGGCTTTTTTGAAAGCGGTCACCGCCCTCGTCGGCCCGGACGAACCCGTTCCTTATCCTCGCTCCACCAAGGAACTGGACTACGAAATCGAGCTGGCCATCGTGATCGGGAAAAAGGGGAAGGATATTCCAAAGGAAAAAGCCTTCGAGCATGTCGCCGGGTACGCCATCCTCAATGATCTCAGCGCCCGGGACATCCAAGGCAGGGAGATGGCGAAGAGGCTGCTCCTTCTGGGGAAGAGCCTCGATGGATTGGCTCCCATGGGCCCTTACCTGGTGACGCGGGATGAGATCAAGGACCCCCACGGGCTGGCTATGGAGCTTAGGGTGAATGAAGAACCGGAGCCAAGGCAGAAATCTTCTACGGGCCAGATGATCTTCAAGATCCCGGACCTGATCGCCTACTGGTCCCAAATGACCCTGGAGCCGGGGGATGTTATCACTTCTGGCACTCCGGGGGGAGTCGCTTTCTTTCGCCAACCCGACCCGCAGGCTTGGTTTCTTAAGCCTGGAGATGTGGTCGAGGCCAGGATTGAGGGCCTGGGAGTGTTGAGAAACCGCATCCTTTGAGGACAGCCTGGCCACCGAGAATCAACCTTTTCCTGCAAAAAGAATGGGGGGGTATTCAGGGAAAACGCGAATCTGCCTGATTCCCAATAGCGGAGGCAAACCTGAATCTTTTGGCCGGCTTTTGATCCCAGCCGAGGCTGTCGGCGCGAACCGGCTTGGTCCCCCGGGCGGGAACAGAGGTGGTCATAAAAGGGCGCAACCAGGAGGAATTTGATTACGCGGATTCCTGCAACTAAGCACTAGAAAGCAATAGTGAGCGAGTGGAAGAGGGATTCATCCCGCTGATTTGTCCCGCCACCGGCGGGGCTCAGCGCCTCCCGTCCTGGCCTCGGTAAATCATTGCAAATTCATGGAAGAAAATGAAAAGAAAGGGGAGGCGAAGTTTTTTCAGCCTTGCCCAATAAGGCATGATGGGTTAGATTGGAGATGAGGAGCAAGAAAATAAGTGATGCTCATGGAGGAAAAATGACCAAAGCCACCGCGGAAAGAATTGAAAAGATGGCTCGGGCTAACGATCTGAAAGACTACAAATGGATTCAACCCAGCTCGATCATTACTGGCCATTGGGTGAGGGCCAAATGCATGTATGGATGTCCGCGCTATGGGCAAAAGGCATGCTGTCCGCCGGAAGTTCCTTCAGTGGCTGAATGTGTAAATTTCTTCAGGGAATATAAATCCGGCATTTTCTTTCATTTCGCCAGGAAATTCAAAAAGCCGAAGACGAGGTTCTCCTGGTACCGGGAAATAAACAAAAAGGTACTCGATTTGGAAAAAGAAGTCTTTCTGTCGGGTTTTTACAAGGCCTTTGCCTTGCCCCCGGCTACCTGCAGTTTATGCGCTCAGTGTAAAGAGAGCAAGCCTGAATGTCGCCAGCCCCTGGCGTCTCGCCCGACGCTGGAGGCTTTCTGCGTAGACGTTTACGCGACCGCCCGAAAGATGGAGTATCCGGTCCAGGTCCTGAAAAGTTACGAGGAAGAGATGAACCGCTTCGGGCTCCTCCTGATTGAATAGGGCCACGAGAGAAGTCTGCTCCGGTCAGCAGATCAGTCATCCAATTCTGGCCAAGGATCCTTAAAATACCCTTCAAGGAGCCGGAGAGCGGATCAAAGAGGGGCCAATTTATTTTGCCGCTCCCGGGGAGGTGGAGATGCCGAAGGTTCCCGTACGAGATATCAAGATTCATTACCAGGAGGAAGGCTCTGGGTTTCCTTTCATTCTGATCCATGGCCTGAATGGCGATCTCACAGGATGGGCCTTGGTGATGCCGGAATTTGCCAAACACCACCGGACGATCGCCCTGGATGTTCGCGGCCACGGAGAGTCCGGGAAACCCGATCAGCCATACTCGATTAAGGAATTCTCCGAGGACCTCCACGAATTTCTCCATCGGTTGCAGATCCCTAAAGCTCATCTTCTTGGCCTCTCCATGGGAGGAGCCATCGCTCAGCAGTTTGCCCTGGACCATCCCGAGAAGATTCGATCCCTCATTTTGGTCTCTACCTTTAGCTATATCGACGATCAAGCCCATCGGGCCTTTATCCGGCTGCGCCAGTCCCTTTTAGCCGGGGGCTACTCAGCTTTCTTCGATGAAGTCGTGAAGCTGGCCTTCACTCCCGAATACATCTCCGCCAATCCGGGGCCCATTGCCGACCTGAGGGCCAAGCGGATTAAGATCAACTCCCCGGTGGCCATCGGGCGGGCTACGGATGCTTGCCTGGCCTTCGATTTGAAAAATGAGATTTCGAAGATTGCCCTTCCCCTTTTGATTGTTTCCGGAAAACAGGACGTCTTTACGCCCATCCATCTGGCCGAGCAGATCCACCATTCCATTCGAGGCTCGGAGTGGAAAATCATAGAAGGTGTGGGGCATAACCTGCACGTCGAGAAAGCGGACCGGCTGGCCCAATTGGTCCTGGAATTTTTGAGCCGCCATTAAAATAGATGAATCATTTATTCATCTATCCATCGCCTGACGACCCCTGCTCAGGGGGCAAAACTTTCACCCGGGGAGCGAAAAAATCTTTTTGGTTCCACATTTTTTGGGACGATAATATGTTTGATGGTTTCGTAAAAAGTCCTCTGAGTCCCGTTTTCGTCATTCCCGCGAAAGCGGGAATCCAGTTAATTCAGGTAGTTCTGGACTCCTGCTTTCGCAGGAGTGACGGCTTTCCTGACTTTTTACGAGATCATCATGTTTATCGGAGAAAAAATGATATCGGAAGGAGATTAGGATGTTCAAAAAGACCGCTTGCGGGGTGATTTTTCTATTCGGGGTGGCCTTTTTTCTACCCTTTCCGGGTTTTACCCAGGAAGACAAAATCGCCCAGGTGGCCATCGAATACGCCAGAAACCATTACCGTATTCCTAAGGACTTCGAGATGAAATTTCTCGAAAAAAAGGAAAGCCAGATTCCAGGGTTTCTGGCGGTAAAGCTGCTCGTCTCAGCTCCCGACCGGGACGTTTCCGTCGTGGTCTACGTGGACCCCACGGGCGAGAAAATCATCCTCGGCAACTTATTTATCAAAGGCGAAAATGTGACCCGGAAAGAGGCGGGAGAACCCAAACCCCGCAAGATAGACATGGGGCTACTGGAAATCGAAAAATCTCCCCGTCGAGGCCCTGCCGGAGCCAAGGTGACGATTGTAGAATTTTCAAATTTCCAGTGTCCTTACTGCGTGAAGTCTTGGGCGCAGATGAAGGACCTTCTGGGGAAATATCCCCAGGACATCAAGTATGTCTTCAAAAACTTTCCCCTCCAGGCTCAAGGGATACCTTTCGATCTTTCGGCCATGGTTTCTGCGGTGCAAGAAGTAAACGAGGATGCCTTCTGGGCGGTCCATGACTTTATGTTCACCGATGAAGGTCAGGCTTTGGCCAAAGAGAATCAGGAGGTCGTGAAACAAAAGATTGAGCAGATCCTCAAAGAGAAGGGTTACGATGTTCGGGCTTTTCAGAATGGGCTGGAGAGCGGAAAAGGGAAAAAAAGGGTAGAAGAGGATATGGCCGTGGGGAAAAAAATCCGAGTGCGCGGAACTCCCACAACGATATTAAATGGAAGCTTCATCGTCGGCCCCATAACCGATAAAATGTTAGAGGGGTACCTTCGGAAATAATCCAACCTGGAGAGCGGCCTAACGGGTTCAAAAATATAGGGTAGAAAACGCAGAGTCAGGCAAGTTGGCGGCCCCAGGGGAATTCATTTTCGCCGGGGTATTTCTTTACCGAACGTCTTCTCGCCAAAGAGTTCTTTGGATTGGGGGATGAAAATCCGGAATCTGCAATCCCCCAACCGAAATCCGCAGAAACCCAGGAATCCGTAAAAATAGGGTATTTCTCCCCCCAAAATACATGATTCACCGTATTTATTTCTTCCTCAATTTTATCGCATTCTAAAGAGTAAGCCTCGACCCCGAAATTTGAATGCGGCGAATGCTTTCAATCTTTTTCCTTTATTCCCTGTCGATACTCGAGAGAATATCCGCAAAGGATGTGGAAAGATGGCCAGAGAAGGGTTTCGAATGGTAACAGACTCTATGGGGGAGATGAGGGTCCCCGAGGACGCCTACTGGGGAGCTGAAACGCAAAGAGCCATTGAGAATTTTTCGATCAGCGACCTTCGTTTTCCCAGAAGGTTTCTGCGGGCTCTGGGGATGCTCAAGAAGGTTTCGGCCATTGCCAACATGGAGCTGGCTCTTTTGCGTAAAGAGCTGGGAGAAGCAATTGTGCTGGCTGCCCAAGAGGTCGTGGAAGGAAAGTTGGACGACCAGTTTATGGTGGACATTTTTCAAACCGGGTCTGGAACCTCTACCAACATGAACGCCAACGAAGTCATCGCCAGCCGGGCCAATGAAATCTTGGGCGGCCAAATCGGAGACAAAAAGCCAGTCCATCCCAACGACCATGTAAATCTGGGCCAGTCCAGTAACGACATCATACCGAGCAGCATGCACATCGCCGCTATAGAGGGGATTCAGAGAGATTTATTGCCGGCGCTGAAAGATTTGCAAAGCAGCCTGGAGGAAAAGGCCAAAGAGTTTGACCGCGTTCTCAAAATCGGACGCACCCACCTGCAAGATGCTACGCCCATCCGACTCGGGCAAGAGTTTAGCGGTTTTGCCAGTATGGTCAAACATGGGATTCGCAGAGTGGAAAATACCGGGAAACATCTGGCAGAGCTGGCCATCGGCGGAACGGCTGTGGGAACCGGGATCAACACGCACCCAAAATTCGCGGGGCTGGTGGTCAAGAAGATCGAAGAAATGACGGGCATAGCTTTCCAGGAAGCGGAAAATCATTTCGAGGCTCAAGGGTCAAAGGATGCGGTCGTAGAAGCAAGCTCGGCCCTGAAAACTTTGTCCGTAAGTCTGATGAAGATTGCCAACGACATTCGCTGGCTGGGATCTGGGCCGCGCTGTGGAATCGGCGAGATCATTCTTCCGGAGGTTCAACCCGGCTCCTCCATTATGCCGGGTAAAGTAAACCCGGTGATCCCGGAAGCCCTTTGCCAGGTCGCGGCTCAGGTCATCGGAAACGACGCCACCATCGCCCTCGGGGGAATATCGGGTAATTTCGAGCTGAACGTGATGATGCCGGTCATGGCCTATAACCTGCTCCAATCCATAGGGCTTTTAACCTCGGCTTCACTCTTATTCGCTGAGAAGTGTGTCCGTGGGTTAAAGGCAAATGCGCAGCGATGTCAGGAGATGGTCGAGAGAAGCCTGGCCATGGTTGCGGCGCTGAGCCCGCATATCGGCCATGATGCAGCGGCAAAGATTGCCAGGGAAGCGTACGAAAGCGGGAAAACAATCAGAGAAGTAGCTCTGGAAAAAGGGGTTCTGCCCGCAGGAGATTTGGAGAAGATTCTTGACCCTTGGAGGATGACGGAACCCGGGCGATAAATTTCAGAATGCGGATTCCGGGATGAAAATCCCGACCCGCAAAATGGTACCCCAAGTGCGGAACCCATTCCAGAGGAGGTTTGGAAAATGGAGATCAAATTGATCGGTGTGGTTGGAGCCGGGCAGATGGGCAGCGGCATCACGGAAGTGGTCATATCCGCTGGGTTTCGGGCCTTGATGAGAGACATCACCTCCGAGGCCCTGGAGCGGGGGAAGAAGAGAATCACAACAGACCTGGAAAAGCGGGCCCAGAAGGGAAGGATCACGGCAGAGGAGCAAAAAGCGATTCTGGCACGACTTTCCACTGCCTCTCGACTGGAGGATTTTAAGGATTGCGACCTGGTCATTGAAGCGGCCACCGAGCAGATCCCTTTAAAGAGGGAGATCTTTCAGATCCTCGACGGCGTGACCCGGAAGGAAGTCATTCTGGCCAGCAATACTTCCTCGATCTCCATCACCCGGATCGCCTCTTTCACCGGTCGGCCGGATCGGGTACTGGGGATGCACTTTTTTAATCCTGCGCCGGTGATGAAATTGATTGAGCTCATCCGGGGAATGGCGACTTCTGAGGAAACATTTCAAACAGCCAAAGACCTCAGCCTGAAGTTGGGAAAAACTCCCCTAGAGGCGAAAGACTTTCCCGGCTTCATATCCAGCCGCCTGATTTTCAATTACATGAATGAGGGGATTTACGCTCTTTACGAGGGCCTGGGCACGAGGGAGGAGATCGATTCCATCATGAAGATGGGGGCCAATCATCCGATGGGGCCGATCGAATTGGCCGATTTAGTGGGCTTAGATACTGTCCTCTCCGTCATGAACGTCCTCCAGGAGGCCTTTGGGTCTAAATATCACCCCTGCCCTCTCCTGTTAAAATATGTGAATGCTGGATACCTGGGAGTGAAGGCGGGTAGAGGATTCTATGACTATGGAGAAAAGAAATGATCCAATTCGATCTTACACCGGACCAAAAAGCTCTCCAAGAAAAAGCCAGAAGATTTGCGAAAGAAATCATCTTCCCGGTGGCCGCCAAACATGATCGGGATGGCACGTTCCCTTTAGATGTCATGGAAAAGGCTTACGGGGAGGGTTTCCTCACCCCTTTGGTTCCCAAGGAATATGGGGGGGGCGGGTTGGGGGTTCTGGATGTTTGCCTCCTCTCGGAAGAACTGGCCGCAGCGGACATGGGAATCTTCGTCTCCATCTTTGTCAGCACCTTGGCTCTTTACCCGATCATTCTATTCGGAACCGAAGACCAAAAAGATAGATTTCTCAAACCTTTTTGTACAAAGTTTACGCTTGCCTCTTACTGCTTGAGTGAATATCATGTAGGATCAGACCCCGCTTCCATGGAGACAACCGCCGCTCGGGACGGCGATCACTATATCCTCAACGGGACCAAAATGTGGATTACCAACGGCGGGTATGCCAATCTTTATCTCGTCTTCGCCACGACCGACCGGCAGAAAAAACACAAAGGAATCATCAGTCTGATCGTCCCGGCCAGTTTTCAAGGGATCCGTCACGGGGAGCCGATCGATAAGATGGGTCAGAGGGCTTCGAACACAACCGCAGTGACCTTTAAGAATGTCCGGGTCCCGAAGGAAAATTTGTTGGGTAGTGAAGGGGATGGTTTCAAAAAGGCCATGGTGGCCCTGGATATCACCCGGCCGATGATTGCCATCGGAGCTGTGGGTCTGGCCCGAACGGCCATGGAGTTGGCTATTCAATACGCCAAACAGCGTATTCAATTTGACGTTCCCATTGCGAACCATCAGGCCGTGCAATTCATGCTGGCCGACATGGCGATCGGGATCGATGCTGCCCGGCTCCTGGTCTGGCGGGCTGCCTCTCTAGCTGATCAAGGAGGGCGAAACTCCCAGGAGGCCGCGACCGCCAAAGCTTTTGCCGCGGACGTGGCCATGCGAGTGACTACGGATGCAGTCCAGATTTACGGAGGGATGGGATATACGAAATGGCATCCGGTGGAGAAGCTGATGCGAGATGCCAAGATCATTCAAATCTATGAGGGGTCGGCGCAGATCATGAGAAGGATTATTGCTAAACACCTCCTGGAGAAAACTTGATCATGGATCCTGAGGCTACCAAACCGGAACCCCACCTTCTGGAGTTCTATGGGAAAGAATGTGCCCATTGCGCAACTATGGCACCCCTGGTCGCCAGGTTGGAGGAGGGAGAGGGGCTGGAAATCCAAAAGCATGAAGTCTGGCATAGCGAACAGAACGCGACCCTAATGCGACAGTACGACCAGGGCCGCTGTGGCGGAGTTCCGTTTTTCTACAACCGGCAGACGGGAAAATGGCTCTGCGGCGTTGTCAACTACGAGAACCTCAAGGAGTGGGGTTTGGGAAAATAGCAGGATCTCACCGCGGACATCGCAGAGAGCGCAGAGATATGATAGAAATTATAAAATCTAAGAACGAATTCAGTACCTCTGGAGGTTCTTGCAAAAGTCACTTACTCCGTCATTCCGGCGAAAGCCGTCCCGCGGGACAGAATCGCTTGAATCCCGCCTTCGGCGGGACTGGATTCCGGGGCGCGCTTCGCCCTGAACACCACGCGGTGCAGGGCTTCGCTTGCCCGGAATGACGATTTCTCGTTGCTTTCAAGGGTTTTACAAGAGCCTGTCTGGAATTAGAATTTTGAATTTGCTCAAAGTTTCGGTATTCGGGTTTAGAATTTATGATTAGAATTTTAATTGTTCTCCGCGTGCTCTGCGGTGAATGGTTCCAAAGAGGAGGGATGAATGATCGAAAAATATGATCCCCTGAAAGGGGAGATGCTGCAGATCCTCCACCCCGACGGCCGTTTGGAGGAAATCCTTAGACCAGATTTAACCGACGAGACGGTCCAAACCCTTTACCAGAAGATGGTCTTGATCCGGCTGGCAGACCAGCGGGCTCTGGCCCTTCAGCGTCAAGGGAGGTTGGGCACCTATGCCCCGGTACACGGGCAGGAGGCTGCTCAGATCGGCAGCGCTTATGCCCTGGGAAAGGAAGATTGGGTCTTCCCTTCGTTTCGGGAAACCGGGGTCATTTACATGAAAGGGGTCTCTCTGAAAGATATCTATCTCTACTGGATGGGGAATGAGGCCGGGCAGAAAGTGCCGGAAGACGTCTGGGTCTTTCCGGTTTCTGTCCCCGTGGGGACCCATCCCCTGCATGCGGTCGGTGCGGCCTGGGCCGCCAAGTTACAGGGGGAAAAAATCTGTACGGTGGCCTATTTCGGCGATGGGGCCACTTCTGAGGGTGATTTCCATGAGGCCATGAACTTTGCCGGCGTTTTTAACACCCCCACCATCTTTTTCTGCCAGAATAATCACTACGCCATCTCTGTTCCGCGAAAGAAGCAGACCGCGGCCAAGACCCTGGCCCAAAAAGCCATCGCCTATGGGTTTCTGGGGATTCAGGTCGACGGAAATGACCTATTCGCCGTCTATGCAGCCATGAAGGAAGCCAGGGAGAAAGCCATTTCCGGCGCGGGGCCCACCATGATCGAAGCAGTGACCTATCGCTTCGGCCCCCATACCACGGCTGATGACCCTACCAAATACCGGCCAGATGCGGAGCTGGAGGAATGGAAATCCCGGGACCCCATGGTGAGGTTGCAAAAGTACCTGAAAGGGAAGGGCCTCTGGAGCGAAGCTCAGGAGACGCAAATCAAAGCGGAGGCCGAGGCCATCTTAAACAAGGCTGTTCAGGAGGCAGAAGCAGTTCCGGCCCCCGAACCCGAAGAGATGTTCCGGTATACCTTTGCAGAGTTGACCCCCACCCTGGAAGAACAAAAGGCAGACTACTTAGCTTTCCTGAAGGAAAAGGAGAATTGAGGATGGCCAAGAGGAATATGGTTGAAGCCATCAATCGTGGGCTGATGGAGGAGATGGAGAGAGACCCTTCGGTTATGGTCCTGGGAGAGGATGTGGGCAAAGAGGGGGGCGTATTCCGGGTGACGGACGGCCTCCAGGTTAAGTTCGGACCCGAGCGGGTGGTGGATACTCCCCTGGCCGAATCGGGCATCGTCGGGACCGCTTTCGGGTTGGCGGTCAAGGGGCTCAAGCCCGTGGCCGAGATTCAATTCGAGGGGTTCCTTCCTCCGGCGATGGATCAAATCATGTCCCACATTTCCAGAATTCGAACCCGGTCCAGGGGGAGATTTACCTGTCCCCTGGTGATTCGCTCGCCTTTTGGCGGTGGGATCCGGGCACCGGAACACCATTCAGAAAGCCCCGAGGCCATATTCGCCCACACTCCGGGGATAAAAGTAGTACTTCCTTCCACCCCTTACGATGCCAAAGGGCTGATCGTCTCGGCTATCCGGGACCCCGACCCCGTCCTTTTCTTCGAGCCCAAGCGCATCTATCGGGCCATCAAAGAAGAGGTGCCGGACGGGGAGTACATAGTCCCCATTGGAGTGGTCAAGATAATTCGGGAAGGGAGTGATGTCACGGTCATTTCCTGGGGGGCCATGGTGCGAGAGGTCCTCCGGGCAGCCGAAATGGTCGAGAAGGAAGGAGTGAAAGCAGAGGTAATCGACCTGAGGACG
>Ga0315295_10002790_pt1 | contig 14783 bp, 10 predicted proteins | sample YL17G14_0_MG_FD_204453 | JGI IMG/M metagenome (GOLD analysis project Ga0315295, IMG submission 204453) | Sediment microbial communities from Yellowstone Lake, YNP, Wyoming, USA - YL17G14_0 | ecosystem: Environmental > Aquatic > Freshwater > Lake > Sediment | place: USA: Wyoming | collected...
ACCTGTCAACTTCCACTATTCGGATGTCAATTGTGGTTTAAAAACAGTGGGGTAGGCCTACTCATACCAACCAAATTCATTGGCAGCTTTGGTCATCATCCAGACATTAAGTGGGGGGGCCATGGGTGGCAATTCACACCCAGGTGAAAAGGCAAAGCCGCCGGAACACTTTTTACCCTTCTCTATAACTGCCTTGGAGGCTTCGTAGACTTCTTCTGGTGTCCCAGTTTGGATAATTCCCGGCTCTAAATTGCCCAATATGATGTCGTTTGGAAAATGTTCTGCCGCCTTCAGGAGATCAATCTCGTGACCAATACTGACGATGCCAGGGTCTCCCATTGGTAGTTGTGCCCAGAAGGGGAGGTTGGTGTTCTGCTCACCGCAAATGTGACAATAGATATGCTTATACCCTAAAGCCAAAATCTTCTCAAAAAGTTCTTTCAGATATGGGAAAACAAATTTCTCAAATTGCTTAGACGAAATTAGCTGATTCGATGCTGTAGGTTCTCCAGTAAAGGCCAGAAGGCCTTCTGTACCAAAGTTTTTCTTCCAGTATTGAAAAAGATCCAACGAATGGTCAGTAGCTAGTCGCAGCAGGCGATGAGCAACCTCTGGCTTTTTAAGTAGCCACTTGCAAAGTTTTTCCGGGCCGCAGATATTGCCAGCGATAGTGAAAGAACTGCCAATAGGCACCATTACATAAAATGGTTCGTTATTAAGCCTTTCTTGTAATGACAGTTTATTGAACTCTGTTAAAAGAGGAATGAAACCGGCCTTTTTAACATCCGGTCCTGTCAGGTTCCAGATATCTTCTTCCGCCTCCACTGGATAGCGAGTGATTATGGGTGCTTGGTCGAATTTACTGCTGGGCCATTTGATTTCACCCCCAAACTCCCAGCCACCATAGCTCGCATAAAAAAATAATGGGGTGAATACCCAACCATATTGCTCACAACACCACCGCTCCGCCTTAAATGCCTTCTCCGGATTATTGTATGCTTCGGCGATAGTATATCCGGCATTGACCACGGCAAAGCCGGGGTAGCCAATGGGCCAAACGGGGACTCGATCTGGCTTCTTTCGCTTTAGCATAGCTTCTATCCGCTCTCTATCGGTCATTCGTGCTTTTTTTTCTGAAGCCATGATTATCCCCCTTATTCTTTCGTAGTAAAATTAATTGCTCTAATTAATTACTTTAAAGTTAAGTACTAATGTTTCATGTTCGATGCAAAAACCTTTCAACAATTTCAGAAACATCTCTAACCTTTACAGTATCTCCTTCCCCCTTAATTTGCATTGCCTCCTCAAACATTAAAAGGCAAAATGGACAAGCAGAGGCAACAATTTGGGCAGCCTTTTTTATGGCTTCCTCGATTCTTTCAACACTTATCTTATTCCCTACCTCCTGTTCTATCCACATATGACCTCCACCTGCGCCGCAACAAAAAGTCTTATTATGGTTTCTCGGAAATTCAACAATTTCGCCAAAAACTTCCTTTAGAATTTGTCTCGGCTCTTTATAAATTCCATTATATCTCCCTAGATAACAAGGGTCATGGTAAATTACCCTATCCGTGTTCCTGGTCTCATGCAAATGAATCTTTCTTTCCTTTAGTAAATCGCGAATTAATTGAGTATGATGAACCACTCTAAAATTTCCCCCAAACTCAGGATATTCATTTCCTATAGAGTTAAAACAATGGGGGCAATGCGTGAGGATAAAGCCGAAATTAAATCTCTTCAGCACTTGAATATTTTCAACGGCCAGTTTCTGGAACAAACCTTCGTCTCCAATCCTTCTAGGAAAATCACCACAACATTTCTCTTTTACCCCAAGCATTGCAAATTTTAATCCCCCCGCTCTCAATATGTTCGAAGTGGCTACGGCTATTTCTTTTGCTCTTTCATCGTAAGAGGCTACACAGCCAAGCCAGTATATACAGTCATATCTTTCCCCTTCTTTCGCTTCTTCAATACCCATGTTCTTTGCCCTATTGTTCCAATGAATACCCCACGGATTAAAATCTTTTGCCACTCTTTGCAGAGCTATTTTATGACCCCTATCAAATGCCCCTTCATAAACTAGCCCCCTTCTTAGTTCAACTATCATTCCTATATGGTCAATGGAAACCGGGCAGTTCTCTACGCAAGCGCCGCAAGTAGTGCAGTCTCGTATTTCCTCCTCAGTGATCACCTCATTTATCATTGTTTTTCCGGGATTATTAGAAGAGGTCTCCACTCTTCTGCCTAACAATTCCTTACCTACCTGGAATAGGTGCTTCTTTAGATCTTGGATTACTTTCTTGGGATTAAGTGGCTTGTTGGTCGCATATGCAGGACAGGCATCTTGACAGTGACCACACACAACACAAGAATAAAGGTTTAAAAGTTGCCTCCAAGTGAAACCGTTAATGTTAGAAACACCAAGGGTTTCACCTGCCTCCAAGTTAATAGTTTTAAGCACCCCTTTTTGGCGTGATGAGCGAAAAAGAATATTAAATGGAGTGGCTACAATATGGAGATATCTTGTGTAAGGGATATAAACCAAGACAAACAAGACGATACTCCAGTGTGCCCAAAAGAAACCAATATGTGCCTTATGCACCAAGCTTAATGTGCTGCCACTGAACAGATTACTTAATGCCGAGCTTACCTGTGGAAGGATAGAGCCCATGCCAGCAGGCGGAAGACCGAGGGCGATGCCAGTTGCCTGCTTAAACAAATGAGTCGTCGGATGTATGAAGACCGTGATGAGGATGACCAATGCCTCAATGGTCTGCTCTCCTTTCAGCCTCGAAGGCCTAACCACATACCTACGAATAATACCCCATATTGAAACTACAATAATAAAGGGGGCAGTAATATCCATAACCCATGAATAGTAGAGGAAGAAATTACTATTTTCCATTATCTCAGAAATACTAAAGCCTGCCCCAATGATGATGAAGAGGACATAATAGATGACAAATATGAAAAAACCCCAGACCATTAATACATGACCTAACCCAGAACGATCTTTGAAGGACAAGCCTTTGAATTGGGGCCATTGCCCTATGACATGAGAAATAGCTGTTAAGGTCCTTTTCCTTATATTATCAAATTCTTCTTCTCTCCTTCCCAACAGCAAATATCGCCAAAGCCGATATGTCCTGCGAAGAAAGAGGCTAATTGCCACAGCGAATAAAACCCAAAAAATAACGTATCCTGGAATCCCCCAATACACTACGGCAACTGGTGACAAAATAATCTCCTTATCAGGAATCACTTCATCGCCTCACTGAGTTCAGCAAAAATCTTTTTCGCTGCTGCTTCTGGTGACCCCTCAAAAATTTCTTTCTTATGCCCTAGCTCACCTCTCATCATTTTAAGCTTTTCTTGCATCGATAGAGCAGATATATCGAGACCAACTTTAACCCGAGGACGAGATGGGATAAGACGCAAGGTTGTAATTAATTGATTTATATTTTGACCATTTAAACTTGGCTTGAAGAATTCAACTTTTTTTCTTAAACCTTCCTGATAGGTCTTACTAAATAGAGCTGCATACCTCGGTTCATTGATGCCTTCTTCAAGGCCCAAAATAGCTGGAAGTTGTAGACAATATGTTTCCCTCTCTCCTCGTAGCAATTTTTTATGAGCAATAAGTTTATTATCTCGATCGACATTGAGACCTATTATTCTTGTTGCAGAAGGTATATTCAACCAGTGAGCTAAAGCTGATACCATAAATTCACTACCCGTATCGTTACTTCTTGAGCCACAAAGAATTAAGTCAAATCCTATTTTCTCGATTCCTTGCTTTATAGCCTGTGAAACCGACCAAGTGTCTGCACCTACTAATTGATCATCCCAGAGCCTTATAGCTCTATTAGCACCGAAGAATAATGTATTTTTGAGAATTATATCTCCTGCTTCGGGAGCAACACTAATCGCGATTAGTTCTCCTCCAAATTTTTCCCTTAATCTTAACCCTTCCTCTAAAATATAATAGTTAATTGGATCCGAAACGAAATAGATATTACAAAGTTTCTCACTCAGGATATCAAACTCTATAATGTTTGGATCTGCAATCAACTTGAGGCAGACAATTATTCTCATTTTCCCTTTTTCATTGTTTCATTAATTATATTAATAAGGCTTGGAACAACCTTATACAAATCACCTACAATCCCAAGTTTCGCATATTTAAAGATAGGGGCATCGTTGGATATGTTAATAGCAATAATATTTTTGGTTTCTTTAATTCCCATAACATGTTGCGGCGCACCTGAAATACCGATAGCAATGTAGACATCAGAATTCAGCCATTTCCCGGTGGTTCCAATGAGTCGTTCGACAGAAATGAGTCCTGAGAAAACAGCAATTCTTGTTCCACCAACAACGCCTCCAATGAGTTCTCCTAACATATTTATAACTTGCATAAATTTTGCTTCAACTCCTTTACCAACACCAATAACAATCTTCGCTTCTTTTAGGCTCAGTTTGGAAAGACTTACTTTCCATTTCTCGATGAATTGTGTATGAGATACCATCCCTACTACTTCATTGTGAATAATCTCGGGTTCGGTGTTGCTTTTAGTCTTAACATTTTCTAATGCAGATAAGTTTATAGTGGCCAGATAGGGAGGGGAACTCATCCAAGTAATGAGAGCATCTACTTTCCCACCATAAATTGATTTTCGAGCAAGTGGCTTTTCCCTTTCCAACTCAAAGTCAGTGCAATTTGATATGAATCCTTTCTGTAAAGAAGCCGCTAATCTACTACCTATTTCTACCCCAAGGGGTGTGTTTGCAAAAAGAATAAATTGTGGATTGAGTTTGACAGCAGCATAATGGAGTGAACATGCGATCATTTCTGGTGAGAGCGGAGTCTCACTTCGAAAGAAATAAATTTTTTTCAGCCCATACCATTTCAGTTCTTCGGAAACTTTAAAAGGATGAGAACTAAAGATAACTCCACAAGGTTCTCCGTCAAAAATTTTAGCCGTTCTACAGGATTCGGCAGCCATTTTGCCCGCTGTATCCCGTAGCTTCCCCTCTTCGCTCTCTATAAAAGACCAGACCTCATGAGACATGGAAAAGATGTCTTTCAACACAAATGTGCTGTAGCCGGAGAAAATACTTTTCTCCGGCTACAAATAAAAACCCGAGCACTGTTATCATATCTCCCTGCCCAATTTATAGCCATCGTGAGTTGCATTCCATATCCACCGTGGAGCCCTAGAATCTCCAATAAGATGGCATTCAATCCCTTTTTCTTTAAGTACACTAAACAACTCAGTATTAGAATACTTCATAGTAGCCAGAATAATATTGTCAGCCACGATCTCAAACTCTCTCGTTGAATATATATTGAAACAATTGGCTCCCTTTTCTGTAATCTCTTTTATCCAGGAATTAGGTGTTATTTTAATACCTAAGGTATCTAATTTTCCCATGACAAAAGGAGCGTCAATCCACCATACCAAGTTAGGTGAGAGTGAAGCCCAACGGGTAACAACTTCAACTTCTTTGCCCTGTTCTGTAAGAAGTTCGGCGATGCCGGGAGATATTCTGTCGGCTAACTCATCAATTATAAGGATTTTTTTTCCCAATTTTGATGTGCCCAAAAGAACATCTTCATAGGTGCAAACATTTTCCCGATCCCATCCCAGAATAGACTCGGTAGTGAGCGAACCTCTGCCGTCTTTCGCTGGCCTGGAACCAGTTGCAACTACTACAACATTAGGTTTTTCCTTAGCTAGTACCTCATCAATATTGTTTCTATTTAGATCAGCTCTCATATTTAATTTCAAATCTAGCTTCTGCAACTGCCTGTCAAGGTAGTCCAAGAAAGTTTGAGGCATGGTGTGATTTGGTAGTTTTTTAATGAGTCTTGCTTGACCGCCAATCTCATTCTCTTTCTCATACACAACCACATTATGCCCTCTCTGAGCTGAGGTCACGGCGCACTGAAGTCCTGCAGGACCAGCTCCCACAATCAACACTTTTTTCCTTTGTGGTGCTTTTTGAAAAGTCCAACTTCCCCACCGCACCTCTTCACCAACCGTCGGGTTCACGCTACACCTTATCCCGTTTGTGGTACCGCGGGCCCCACTAAAACAACGCGCAGTACACCCTTGGTTGCAATATATACAGGGTACAATATCTTCATCTTTACCCTCCATGGCCTTTTTAGGAAAGTGCGGGTCAGCTATTAAAGACCTTGCTAAATACACATAGTCTACCTTTCCCTCAGCAATCATCTTATCAGCAAGTCCTGGATCATTAATCTTACCTGAGACCGAAACTGGTATCTTCACAGCTGTCTTTACTTTTCTTGTGAATTCCCCGGCCCAACCAGGTTCAAAATTTGCGTAAAAAGGGCTTAGTTCGAATGGCATTGAACGATATGTCGCCAAAACACATCCCAACCAATCAAGCTGTCCTGTTGCTTCAAACATTTGAGCTATTTTAATTCCTTCGTCTAAACTAAGGCCCCTTGGTTCAAGCTCTGTGATATTCACTCTTATCCCAATAGGAAAATTTCTACCGGTTACTTTTCTTACTTTATTGATTAACTCACCCATAAACCGAAATCTGTTCTCAAGAGGCCCCCCATATTCATCAGTCCTTTTGTTACTCAATAGAGAAAAAAAGGCCCAAGTTAGCTTATCATGGCCACACATTAACTCTACTCCATCAACTCCAGCCTTAATACATCTCTGTACAGCCAGTGCGAATTTATCCTGGATCTCCCAGATTTCTTCCCTGGTTAATTCCTTAGGTACTTGGTTTGGAAATTCAATCGCTGGAATCTGGGAAGGAGCCATGGGCACTTCATCTACTTGAACATGACAGACATTATGAGCCCCTGGATGACTAGGCTGTACAAAAAATTTACAGTCATGCTTGTGACAAATATCGACAAGCTCCTTAAGACCTGGGATTATATCATCTGTCCAAAGTGCAAAATTGGTTGCCGGATAATAATCCGCTCTTTCATCAACACTGGAACTCACCAGGATTATGGCTGCTGCACCTCCACGTGCCCTTTCTTCATAATAAGCTTTTGTCCTTTCATTTACTAAAAAAGTTACAGGATCTGCAACCTGGTTTCCATGAGCAGCACATACTATCCGGTTTTTAAGCACAATCGGACCCAGTTTTAGAGGAGTGAACAAATACTTATACTCTGCCATATTAATACCCCCTTTTCTTCATAGTTCTTGATTGTCTTTGAATGGCAAAACACCCCATTACCAATTTAGTTTATTTCCCCCAAATTTAAGATATCCTATGATTTTTCTTTGTTCATATAGAACCACCACTCTCTTCACAGCTAAAGATGCATCTGTTATTTTTGTTTTATGAACCCTTCTACGCTGACGTCATCCCGATTCCAAAAGGCTGGAAGTTGGTAAGGAAGGTCTAAAGTACTATGAAGATCCAAATGATCCCTTGAAAGGTTAAGAATCCCAGACCACGAAAACATGCCCATATCCGGGAAAAAAGACCAGTTTTGATCCCACGTCCGATAAAGCCGACCTTTCTGATCGTAGTTCGCTACATGATAAAAATTAAACGTTTCCTTGTCTATAAAAAAAATCCGATGGCCATAGACGTAATTTCGATCCAACTGTGTCATCTTTACAACATAAATCGGCCGTCGCTCCAACTTCACATTCCGGAACTCCATACCTTTGGAACTACAATACTCTGACCCATCTAATGTGGTGGCATGGACGAGGTATTCCCGTTCTTCAAGCACTTCAAATTTATATGGGTAGCGAGTCGGGGAAAGTTTTTGATTCCACCCCTCAGTGTCATCCCAAATTGCGTCCTGCCCCATAATCGGATCCTGAGAATCAGTAGCGGTCATTTTTCGGACTCGCCTAAAGGATGGAATGTACATCATGAGTTGGTCTGCTTTATTTGGATCTAAATAGAAGGTCGCTTGTTGAGCTGCACCAGCGATATCTCGCGGAGCCAAAAAAGAAAAAAGCAGTGATTTTAATTCACCTCTATCCTTCGCACGTTTGTCAAACCAGCCGTAGGGTTCCATCAAGGTGCGCCCCGCAAGCCTTATGTGACGCACCTCATATCTACCATTAAAATCCATTTTCAAATCTTTGTTATATCCAAATAACCCAGCAATTATGTAAAAATTAAGGCCCCAAGAAATGTAACGTTTTTCAACGTTGCACATGATTTGCTGTGCCTTGAAATCTCCCGATGGCCTAGGGAAGGGAAAACCACTTTCCCAAGTCTCTGAAATCAGGTAGCCCTTGTTGTCTAATTTTGCTTTCCCATCGTTCCGTTTGGTTGCCTCAGCGATAGGCAGTGACCAGTAGTACTGACTTGTAGGGGTAATCTCAAACTCAGGAATATTGCCTGCGAAGGGTGGTCCACCCGGTTTGATCCGATTGTACAAATCCGGGTACATTAACTGTTTAAACCCAGGGTGTTTATCTAAATCCTTATAAGTGTACTTGCCCGGTTTGATCTCCGGAGCAATCTTCCCCACCACATCCGGAGCCCGAAACCCGACCACTTCAACCCATAAATTTTTCATCTTCTCTACGTCATAGCTTAACTTCTCATAGAACTCCTTTGGCAAAACCTGTTTGGGGCCAAATTCCTTTAAATACGGCCGGGGGTCGTCAAAAAAGTTCTTGTGTTTCTCAACTTTAGTGAGTGTGGGTATGTAAGTCTCTGGATGTGGTACTTGAGCCAATACCGCTAATGGCAAAAAAGTGGCTACTATAAAACAAGCAAAAAAACATGTTATAAATGTTCTGAATTCCTTCATGGTTATACCTCCTTTTGATTTTCTTTATGTTGAATCAACTTATTCAGCTAAAACTTGTAACTGACTGTAAAGAAAATCTGATCTTTGTGTTCAAGTGGTTGAAAATTCACTCCTTTATCTTTCGCGTTAATCAACAATACCCCCAATGTATATTTCCAACGATGGCTCTGTTCCCAACCAACCTGAAGCTTAAAGATATCACCTTTGTTCGTGATGTCTCGAAGCCAGAAGAACATGGGTTGAAGTTTGTTGTGAAAATACGTCGTGTTGATCATCAAACTGGTTTGGTAGTTGTCCTTTTTTATAGTCCCTGAGAAGTCCTGCAGCTTGAAATTGCTGGGGTAATCCATGATTCTACGATGGTAGAATTGGGGAGATATCATGAAATAAGCTTTGGGGTTCAAAAATGGAATCTTCACCTTCCAATCCGCACCCACCGCCCAACGAAATTCATCTGACTGTTCATATGTATTGATCTCGCTCGCATTTGTGAAATCAAAAGCATAAAATGCCTCCAACCGCAATACCGGAGAAACACCACCCAAAAAGCTTGCCTTCACCCACTCCAAATCCCGTGTGAACGTACCACCCACATATCGGAAACGTGGATAATAACCTTCCATGGCTGGATGGATAATCAGCCTCCCATCAAAGGGAGAGACCTCCATCCGAGGAGGAAGAGGAAGAGCCCTCCTTACCGCATCGTTTTCCCGCCCATAAAAGTAGTTTAACGTGATGATCGAATCCCAAATAACAGAGCGGACCCTGAAACCAAATTCCATCCCCTCGCGCTCGAAGGCATGGTTGGGCTTTTTGAGATGCTCATCAAAAGAACCCAGGCGTGCGTAATCGAAAGGATAAGGACCTCCGAGAGGAATCTCAATGTTTGGTGCCCAAATGCCAAACAACTCATTTCCGGGTACAATGCGCTCATTAGGTCGAAATTCCAGATTGGGATTAAAGATAAATTGAAACCCCAGATCTTGCAGCCAGCTTGACTTTAACGGCGGTCGATACTCCGCCCTTACCAACCATAGTGGAAGAATTGTATTCTCAAATTGCAAATCACTCATACCCCGCCTCTGATCAACTGGGTTAATTTGATCTATGAGCCTAAACCCATCTGTCTCTCCCCATACAACAACCTGCTTCCCAACCCTGAAGTAAAAGTCTCCCGGAGTCCAGGTGACATGAAGTTCATTGAGCAGATCGCGACCATCATCAAAGATATAGAGCCGTTCTCGGGAACCATTAAAACCCTTATCCTCCCATTCATTGTTGTTCCTCAATATCGGGTAAGCCCAATCTGCATTCACCTTGCCACTCCCAAAGAATTTCAAATCAGGATGAGGTGAATATGCCACTTCCAGCAAGCCTTGAAACAGTGCTGATTGAAAATTCCTTTTCGTGTCAAAGTAGTCATTGTTTGGGATACCATAGCTTACGCTCTGTTGAGCATAGCCCATCAATGTAACGGGTTTCCCCAAGAGATCGAAATCGATCGCCAGGGTTTGATTGGCGGACGAGGCCATAAAAACCATTGTCACCAAAACCATTAAACTCAAAATCAATAATTTCTTCTTTCCCATATTCCTCCTCCTTTCATTCATCAATCGCATGAAAAATAATGATAAGCTCTTCCTACCTCTCCATTTTACCCCTTCCCTCTTTAGTCCCTTTTAACCTCCTTTCTGGATTGTTAAAAATGCAGTAGCCAAGGTGGATTCCTGCACCAAAACCCCTTTGGCCTATACTGTGGCTGTCGCCTTCTTCCCACTGATGAACTTTGGCTTGATGATATAAATCAACAAGGGATGAAGCGTTAACGTAAGAATCACATTGGTCCCCATGATCATTGCAAGAAAGAATCCCACCTGGGCCTGAAATTTCAGCGCCGAGATAAAGTACCAGGTGATGATCGGAAAGATGATCGTCAACCCTGTATAGACCACCGCCTTCCCAGTCGTACAAACCGCCTGGATGACCGTCCTGCTCCAATCACCCCCCTGAAGGGGAAACTCCTCCTGACAACGACTATAAAGATAGATCGCAAAGTCCACCCCTACCCCTACCCCGATCGCTGCAACAGGAAGCGTATTGATCGAGAGCCCAATGTTTGCCCAGGCCATGTAAGCAAAAGCAATACTATTGGCAAAGATCAAGGGAAGGGTCAGCATCAGACCTCCTGTAATCGACATAAACGATAACGCGCAAAGAATAAAGATGGCCGCAAGGACCGTAGAGTCAATCAGAGCATGGGACCGCTTCATCTCCTCATTGACCGCTATCTCCATCCCAATCCTTCCACCGGCCAACTTAAATTCTCCTTTACCTATTTTCATGGGACGATCCTTGAAAAAAGCATAGGCCTCCTCCCTGATCCGAAGCATGTTGTCCGAAGTGTGATCGGAAAAGAAAAGGGTGATCTGGGCCCGCTCCAGGGGCCCATCAATGAATCGCCTCAACGTGGCCGTCCCCACCGTGTTCCGAATATATCCCAAAAGGCCGGCCAACTGCTCCTCAGTTCTCGGCAACTGATACCTCATCTGATCCCCATCACTCAGCGTCAGGTTGACTAACTTCCCCATGTCGATAATGGAACTGGAAGTCTTGTAGATATCAGGCAATTTTTCAGCCATGTGGAGGGAAAACTTCTCAAACGTCTCCAATACCACTGGATCGTAGACCGATTCCGGAGTCCCTTCATAGAAGAGCACGAAGTTCTCCGAGGAGACATTGAACTTTTTGTCAATCAAGGCCTGATTCCTGTTATAGGAATGGTTTGGCCAGAGGATGGGCGAACCCGGGGTGGGATCCCCTATCTTGATCTTGCTCACCTGCCAGCCACATACCACCAATAACCCTATGATGATCCCAGCAACCACATACCTCCCAGATCCCATGGCAAACCGTGTCACCTTCGTAATGGCCCTGGCCTGCCAATCCACCTGAGAGCTCTCCTTCGCCCATTTGGCACTGGCTACCCTCAGCGGAACGTAGGTGCAAATAATCGGCACCGTTATCCCTGTCAACACAATCGACATCATCCAAAAGCTCATGATGATCGCCAGATGTTGCATCAACGCAATCTTCGCCAGAATCAACACCAGGAACCCGGCTGCGTCTGTGGCTACCGCCACAAAGTTGGGCACGATCATCACCCGCATCGTCTCATAGCAGGCCCGGGGTCTATCATTGCCGCTCGCATGGAGTTCCTCGAAGTAACGATAAGTGATCTGGACCGAATTGCTGACCATCCGGGCCCCCACCAGAAAGGCCAATACGTAGAGCAAGGGGTTGAAATTTATCCCCGTAAACCCTATAAATCCCAACCCCCAGATCGTCAGAATCAACGCACTGACAAGCGGCGCAATCATCCCGGGCACATTTCGAAAGATGACATACAATATCAGGACTATCAATGCCAAACTCGAAGCAAAAATAAGGTACATCTGGGTCCTGTAACTATAGATCCAACCCATCAGCATGGGAAAGCCCACAATGTGTAACGACGTCTCCTCATCCGAATACTTGCTAACCAAACCCTGAAGTACATCGAACATCCTTGCGTAAGGAATGTCCTCCTTCATCTCCGTGAGGATAATGGCCGCACTCCCATCCTCCGAAACCAATACCCCATTATAGGAAGGATTCGAGAAGATATTCTTTTTCAACTCCCCCATCTCTTGCTCGTCCTTCGGAATATTGGGGAACATCAAGGCCTCAATCCGAATCTCACCCTTGGCTAAAGTCTTGACCACCTTAACCGAATTACTTGCCATAGATACTGTCAGAACCCGATAGACCTCATCCCACAATTCAATCTCTTCCGTAATTCCCTTAATCTTACTCAAAGTCTTCTGATTGAAGATATCCCCCTTCTTCGCATTCACCGCAATGGCCACTCCTGAACCTCCGCTCCCAAAAACCTCACTGAATTGAGCATACAGTTTCAGGTAGGGATGATCATAGGGAAACATGTGGGCCAAAATCACTTCGGTCCTCATCTGGGTAGCACCGAAAAGAAAGACTGCTGTTACCACAAGGATAATAATCAGGACTAACAGCCTATGACGAGCTATGAATGAGATTAATTTATCCAAATTCCTTTGATTTCCAGAGACCATGTCTCCCCTTTTTTCCACTATTTTCTACCTGCCAGTTGCCAAGAAGTCCCCATCTTGTCCCCAAGGTAGATCAAACCTCCCTTGCCCACTGCTACAAATCCTTCCTCACCCCGAGGCACGATCCCATAGATCCAACCATATGTGATCGGAGGTTCAACCTCCGTCCCTACAAAGCTCTTCCCCCCGTCTCCACTTTTCAATAAAAGAGCATTCCCCCCTATGATGATAGTGCCTCGACTATCCGAAGTAACTCCAAAGAGGTGGCTCTTTGGGATTCCATTTTTCACTTGCTGCCAGGTTCTCCCTCCATCCACAGTCCTTGCTGCATATCCATCGATTCCCACCACCCAGGCCGTGCGGGGGTCAACAGCTACCACATCGAAAAGAGAGTTTCCCCCGACCATCTCTCCAGTCTCCTTGGAAAATCTGAACTCCCCTGCCTGCTTCCGCCAAGTCTTACCCCCATCCTCTGTATGATAGATGAAGCCAAATTCCCCCACAGCCCAACCATTATGCTCATCACAAAAGGAAACTCTCTTCAGGATAAAATCTTGATCCTTAAACTGCACTTGCCAGCTCTGACCACCATCCTCGGTGTATAAAATGGTTGTCCTCTCACCAACGATCCAACCTCTCTGGCTGTTTATGAATTGCACTCCCATCAGAAAATAAGACACCGGACTCTTCTGTTTCACCCAGCTCTGCCCACCATCTTTCGTTTGGAGGATCGTCCCTCCATCCCCCACAGCCCAACCATTCTGCGGCTCCACGAAAGAAATAGAACTCAAGGTGTAATCCGTTCCACTTTGCTGGCGAACCCAGCTCTTGCCACCATCCGTGGTATGAATAATGGTCCCCCAGCGACCACACGCCCAACCATTTTGCTCCGTCGGAAAACTGACTGAAAAAAGGTCCTGAGAGAGTCGCCCCTTCTGCTGCTGGGCATACAAGGTAGTTGACACTAAACAATAAATGAATAACCACGTTAAAAGAATCCTCAGGAACGACAGACTGAATTTAAATCGCTGATAAAATTTTATTTGCATTTTACTCCCTTCACTTAACTGAAAAATAACGTGACTCGTGCCCCTGCCTACCGCAGGCATAGCAGGCAAGCGACCAAGTACATCAATATACTTTACTAAACAATTAGTAAGTTATAAGTGAAAAAAAATTAATCTCTATGAACCCTCCTCAAATCTCTGAAATAACTCTACCAATAACCCCAAAAAACTCTTGGGATGTAGAAAAATTCCCTCGATGCCTGGAACTTCGGAGGGTTGCTTGATTATTTTAAAACCCTTCTCTTCAAGAAAAGATTTGGTTGACTGAAGGTCTTCTACCTGGAAGGAGAGATGGTGGATTCCCTCTCCTCTTTGATTGATAAATTCTTGTATTAGTCCCTCTCCATTAATGGGAGACATCAACTCAAATTTTAGTTCTCCCAGAGAGACTAAGGCAGAATGGATTCCTTGTTCTTTGGAGATCATTTCATGGATAAGTTCAGCTTCAAAATTCCTTTTTAAAAAGTCTTTGGTCTTTTCCATATCTTTTACTGCTACTCCGATGTGGTTCAAGTGATTAAAATTCATTTACCTTCTCCAAAATATGTATGGTACAGGCTCCTATATCCCCTTCTTTGCCTCCACCCATGATATGGGCAAGGCCAATTCGGGCATTGGATACCTGTCTTAAGCCTGCCTCTCCTCGAAGATGCCATACAATTTCAGCAATTTGAGCGACCCCAGAGGCTCCAACCGGGTGACCTTTAGAGAGTAACCCTCCGCTTGGACTCACAGGGATTTTCCCTATAATCTCGGTTTCACCTTCTTCGATGAGGCGACCACCCTCTCCAACGCCACAAA
>Ga0315295_10002791_pt1 | contig 14783 bp, 12 predicted proteins | sample YL17G14_0_MG_FD_204453 | JGI IMG/M metagenome (GOLD analysis project Ga0315295, IMG submission 204453) | Sediment microbial communities from Yellowstone Lake, YNP, Wyoming, USA - YL17G14_0 | ecosystem: Environmental > Aquatic > Freshwater > Lake > Sediment | place: USA: Wyoming | collected...
CCCTCGTCATCTCTTTGTGGGTCAACATCAATGCTTTCATCTTTCTCCTCCCGAATCGTAATTTTTCGGGAGTCAATATAGCATATTTTTATGATAATGTATACTTATTTTTGTCGTTTACTATAATTGCAGAAATGATACTTACGGAGGCTCCTTTGAGAAACGACTTGCTTTACCTTTGAAGCTGATTCACAGGGTTCGAAAGGAAATTGGGGATAATTTCATTGTAGGAATCCGGATCAGTGGCGACGAACATACAGAAGGCGGGCTGACAATAAAGGAAACTTCAGAGATCGCTTTCCGGCTGGCTAAAGCTGGGCTGGATTATGTCCATTTATCTTCAGGGAGTTATGAAGCGTTGCCCTATCTGTTTCCGGATAGGGAGGGTACAATGATCGCGGATGCTGCGGCTATAAAAAGGGCCGTTGATGTAACTGTGATATGCCCTAACATCCACGATCCTGTTCTTGCCAACCGTATAATACAGAGTGGCAAAGCCGACATGGTATCTCTCGGCCGAAGCTTACTGTGTGATCCTGAATGGCCCCTTAAGGGACAACAGGGAAGAAATGAAACAATTAGGAAATGTATATTTTGCTATTATTGTGTGAAATCTCTGCGGTCCGGATGGGGAGTAAAGTGTTCAGTTAATCGAATGGTTGGACGAGAGAGATTCGATCCGAGTTGTTATCCAAGATTTACATCATAGATTTTCTCAGTGTCTCAATTAGCATGGAGAGATAAGCTGATAGTTGATAAAATATTGGCAAACATGTGTTTAGATCATTCTGGAATAGGGGTATTTACTTGACTCTAATCCGGGGCTATTTGCTTGCAAAGAGCAGGCAGGTTCACCGAACCCCATGGCAAATTAGCAGCTAGCTGCATAATTTTCGTGGGCAGGTGAGCTTATTCTTTCATTTCTGTGTATCCTGCAATAAATCTAATTGAGAATATGGTGCTTCAGAGTCCTTTATTAGTAGTCTAAGGAGGCAAAAAATGAGTTCGAAAAAAATCTTTCAACCGGCGAACTTAGGAAAACTAAAACTAAAAAACCGCGTAGTTATGGAAGCCATGAGCACAGGGTTTGATAATCCGGATGGAACAAAGAATTCCAGATGGATGGAATTCCATAGAAGGGCTGCAGAGGGTGGAGCAGGAATTATTTTGACCGGGGCTACGGCTTTTACTTGTGTAGGCAGCCCATTTGCAGACCCTCGGGTGATTAATTATGGTTGGATGCCTTCATTATCGGAATTTACGGAATTAATACATCGCTACGGTACGAAAGTCGGTATGCAGCTGAAAGCTGGATATGGATATCAAGGCAGTGTAGAAGCCTATATTCCCAAAACCCCGTCACCAGTTCCTGCATTTCAAAATCCAAAGGTGATGACTGAAGAACTGACAAAGAATGAGATAGAGACTATTATTAAAGATGCGGCAAGGGGTGCGAGTATTGCGAAAATGTCTGGTTTTGACCTTGTTGAATTACGTATGCATACCGGATACTTGGTCGATAATTTTTTAACAGAATCTTTAAACTTTAGAACAGATGAATACGGTGGAAGTTTCAAAAATAGATTGCGTTTTGCGACAGAGTTCTATCAATCAGTAAGAGCTGCTCTTGGCCCAGATATCCCGATATCAGTAAGAATATCTGGGGACCATAAAATCACAAATGGAAGAAGTCTGGAAGAAACTATTAAAATATGTCAATACTTTGAATCCATCGGAGTCAATATCTTAAATATCGATGGCGGTTCATGGGAAGCAAGAGACTACCTATTCGTTTCGAATTATGTAGAAGATGCTCCTTTTGTGGGAGACGCAAAGAAAATAAAGGAGGCTGTTAACATTCCTGTGATCGTTGCAGGTAAATTAACTCCTGAAATTGCTATCGACATTGTAGAAAATGGCACAGTTGATTTTGTAGGATTTGGTCGTCAATTCATTGCTGACCCAAGCTTTGTGAATAAATCAGCTAGAAAAGATTTTGCTGACATAAGACGTTGTATTAACTGTAACCAATATTGCGATCAAAGAGTTGTTGTAGAACGAAAAACCCTTGGATGTTCTGTTAATCCATTAGTTGGGAAGGGCGCTGAATTAGAGCTTAAACCAGTTAGAAAAGCTAAAAAAGTAAGTGTAATCGGAGGCGGGCCAGCTGGACTTGAAGCAGCAAGAGTGGCAGCTGAGAGAGGTCATTACGTTACTCTGTACGAAAAACAGCAAGGTTTGGGTGGCATGCTTAGGGCAGCGGCTACCCCTACATTTAAGAAAGGATTGAGAGATTTAGTAAAGTGGGAAGAAAAACAACTGAATGACCTTGGGGTAGAAGTGAAACTCAATGCCGAGATCACACCAGAAAAGGTTAAAGACATTGATGCTGATGTAGTTGTTTATGCTGTTGGTGCGACACCCATCAGACCAAATATTCCAGGCATAGATGGTGATAATATTGTGGACGTTGTAGATTCCCACTTAAATAAACACTTAATAAAAGGTGAAAATATTGCTTTTGCCGGCGGCGGATTATCAGCATGTGATGCGGCATTAGAACTAGCATTAGAGGGTAAGAAAGTGACGATCATTGAAATGCTAGGTGATGTGGCAGCGGGTCTTGCAAAAGCGAATAAAATTAGTTTAATGAGGTTGCTAAAGAAACATGGTGCAACAATTTTGACAAATCACATAGTAAAAGAATTCACAGGCGAAGGAATTCTATGTGAAAATGCTGATGGTGAGATTGTTGTAAAATCCGATACTGCAGTCATCGCATTTGGTTTGAAACTAATTGAAAATGGTTTGTATGAAGCTCTGAGCAATCACATTGGTGAAGTTTATCTGGCAGGTGATAGCATGAATATTGCGAAAGTGGGTGAGGCTATTATGTCAGGTTATGCAATTGGAAATATGATTTAGAAACGGAGTCGCGCCTTCGAGCTCGGATTGTATCATGCTCAATTTAATGTCATAAGTACGCGCGGAAGGGGTGTTTGGCCTTGCTTGAAGTAACATTAATCGACGGGATATCGGTAGGTTCTCTCTATGGGCTGTTGGGGTTAGGTTTAGTCCTGATCTATCGAGCGACCGGGGTCGCCAATTTTGCGCATGGGGAGATGAGTATGATCAGTACTTTCATTGCACATATCCTGCTTACAAGTGCAGGGCTTCCCCTAGCCTTGGCAGTATTTGGAGCCATAGTCTTTGCAGCACTGATGGGTATCTGCATGGAAAGAATAGTAATTCGCCCTCTCGAGGGAGCTGCTCCCTGGTCAATCGTATTTGCAACCTTTGGTGTAAACCTTGCGCTGAACGGTACCGGGGTTGCATTATGGGCTCGCAACCAGCCCTACCTGTTTCCACCAGTCTTCCCAAGAGTGCCTATTCATATTGGTAATGCAAGATTTTCCTCGCTGCACTTAGGAATCATCGGTTTAGTGGCGGTACTAGTCGTTTTGTTTATGGTCTTCTTCCGATGTACCAAGCTGGGTCTGGCTATGAGAGCTACTGCCCAGGATAAGAAAGCCTCTGAGCTAATGGGAATCAGTGTTAAAAGAATCAGAATCCTGGCATGGATCATGGGCTCAGCTTTTGGGGCTGTAGCAGGTATCCTCTTTGCTCCTGTCGTTTTTCTAGAAACAACAATGATGATCCCTTTTTTAATGAAGGGGGTTTTCGCAGCATTTGTTGGGGGGGGGATGGTCAACATTACTGGTGCCTTGTTAGGTGGAGTGTTCGTTGGAATCATAGAAAGTTTTGTTGGTTCTTACCTTTTCACTGAAGGAAGAGACGCTACTGCTCTTATTATACTCATCATCGTGTTGTTGATAAAGCCTCAGGGATTGCTCGGCGCAACTCGTATAAAGAAGGTTTAGCTATGACTCTTAAGGTTCATCGAGCTCTTCGCTTATCTTTGTTGATTCTTGCCATAGCCGCGGTCGGCATCATATTGCCTCATATATTCACTGGCTATTACCTGGCTATTTTGAATCTGATCATAATTTATTACATAGCATGCATGGGGTTGAATATTGCTTCAGGCGAGACTGGGCTGGTTTCATTAGCCACTGCGGGTCTTATGTGTGTAGGGGCATACACTTCAGCTATTTGGGTTAGGCTAGGGGTACCCTTTTGTCTGGCCTTGCCACTAGCAGGGACTTTGGGAGCCGTGGTAGGGTTCTCCCTTGGGTATCCAGCTCTTCGTCTTGGGGGACTGTCTCTGGCTTTGGCCACTATTGGTTTCACCCAAGTGGTGCAACAGGTGGCGATGCAATGGACATCAATGACTGGCGGTACGATCGGGATGACCGTACTCAGGCCGACTCTGGTTGGTATCGAGCTTAATGACGATAGAAGTTATTTTTATCTCACCTTTCTAGTGGCCGTGATACTCATTGTGGCTGCAATAAATCTGCTGAAGGGGAAAACGGGAAGAGCTTTTCGTGGTATACGTGGGAGTGAGGTGGCTGCCCAGCTCATGGGCATAAAGCTTGCAACCTATAAAACAATGGCCTTTAGCGTTTGCGGGTTTTATGCAGCAATTGCAGGCAGCCTCTATGCTCATTTTGCAGGCCGCATAAGCCCTGAAATATTCGGGCTTTGGCTGTCAGTCAGTTTTATGGCGATGATTATTATTGGCGGCATGGGTTCAACAATTCTTGGTTCTATAATAGGAGCAGTTTTTTACGTGACATTGCCCGAGGCCTTCAGAATCACCAGGGAAATACAGGCTGTAATTTTTGGACTCGCAGTGGTGGTAAGCCTTATCCATATGCCTGCGGGTATCGCCGGAGCCTTACAAAGCTTGATGGCGAAGCTGAAAGTAAAAGTCAAGAGTCTCTCTTCGGGGAAAACTTGAGAAACTTATTGTTCCTGCAAAGCAGAGAAGGATGAACAAAGGGAATTAGATATGGGTTTATTGCAGATAAAGGGCCTCTCAATTAGATTTGGCGGCATCGCAGCAATAACTGGATTTGATCTTGAGTGTAATGATAATGAAATCGTGGGCATTATCGGCCCCAATGGTGCCGGGAAGAGTACCCTGTTTAATTGCATCTGTCGGCTGTATGAGCCTAGTGAAGGTAGTATGCTCTTTCAGGGTAAGAACCTACTTAAATATGGACCGCATGATCTAGCACGCCTTGGCATTGCCCGAACGTTTCAGAATTTAGAGGTGTTTAACAAGCTTACGGTTCTTGAAAATGTATTAATAGGGCGACATTGTCGATTCGGAAGTGGGTTATGGAGTGAGGTGTTAGGGCTTAGCAGAGTGAATCGTGAGGAGAAGATAGCTCGACAGGAGGTGGAGGCTCTCCTTGAAGTGAGCGGCCTAGGTTCAGAAAAGGATAGGGAGGTAGCTGGACTCCCATATGGAAAATTGAAAATGGTCGAATTAGCGCGAGCATTGGCGCTGCAGCCAAGACTGCTGTTGCTAGATGAACCTAGTGCGGGGATGAGCGCAGAAGAGATAGCAAATATGAGGCAGGTGCTCTTGGAACTGAGGGAGAAACGAGGGATAAGCATTCTACTGGTGGCCCATCATTTAGGACTGGTTATGACAACCTGTGAAAGAGTGGTGGTGCTCAATTTCGGAGAGAAGATTGCTGAAGGGGCCCCCGGCGAGGTGGCAAGAGATAAAGCTGTGTTGGAGGCATACATAGGGAAAAAAACATATCTGGCCGAGGGAGCTTCAAAAGCTGAATAGCTCAGTAGGAATGTTGAATCGGAGTTGAAGATGTCCATATTGAGGGTAAAGAATATCGAAGCCAAATATGGCCGCATTAGGGCGTTGAGAGGCATATCTTTCGATGTTCCAGGCGAAGGGATCGTAGCCTTGTTGGGCTCAAATGGCGCGGGAAAGACCACGACACTGAATGTTGTGTCAGGACTGATGCAACCAAGCAGTGGCACAATTGAGTTTATGGGTGATCGGTTGAATGGTTTAGCAGCCAACGTAATAACGCGGCTCGGCATAGCCCACATTCCCGAAGGCAGGCACATTTTCCCTGAGCTTACGGTTGAGGAGAACCTGAGGCTTGGAACGTATATCCTGAAGGATCCTAAACAAGTCCAGCAAGGATTTGAATTAGCTTTCAGTTTATTCCCTATCCTTAAGAGCCGTTACAAGCAAATATCTAGCACTCTAAGTGGTGGTGAACAGCAGATGCTGGCTATTGCCCGAGGCCTCATGGCGAAGCCAAAGTTGCTGATACTAGATGAGCCTTCTCTTGGCTTAGCACCCATTTTGGTGGAGGAGGTTTTCAGAGTATTGGGGGAGTTGCGAGATAAAGGCACTCCCTCCCTTTTGGTTGAACAGAATGCAGCGGCTGCACTCGCAGTTGCTGAGTATGGCTATGTTCTAGAAATGGGCGAAATTATTGTAGCTGATACCTCGAATAATTTGCAGAAAAATGAATTGGTTATTAAGGCCTATCTTGGCGTGTAGCGGAGAGGAGGTGACGGCGTTTATTTGTAACGGAAACAAGCAGGAAGCTGAAGTGTTAGGAGGATTAAGAGGAAAGAAAGGAGGGAACATTATGAAGCGAAGAGGATTTTCTTATGTACTGGTTTTACTATTGATACCAACAACGATGTTAATTTGCTTTAACAACCCGCTGTCGGCTACCGCGGCTGAAGTGCCCGGGGTAGGTAAGGATTATGTAAAAGTTGGATCTTTCATGGCTATTACTGGTATCCTGGCACGAATGGTCGCGGAGGGGGAGGCAGGTTTCAGATCTTATCTTAACTTTATCAATGAAAAAGGAGGAGTTCATGGGCGCAAGATAGAAGTATTAACGGAAGACGATGGTTTTTCGGAGACTAAAGCCCTGATGGCAGCGAAGAAGCTTGTGGAACGGGATAAAGTATTTATGCTCTTCCACACCATTGGCAGTGGGCCGACAATGGCCACCTTGCCATATATTGCAGCAACGGGTATACCGTTTATTGCGCCGGGCTGTGGCTCAAGGGTAGTCTGTGAACCCCTTAAAAGGAACATTTTTGGCAGTCTTTGGGGCGTCTACGGCTACATGGCTGAGGCACTCTTGCCTTATCTCGTCAATAACTTGGGGTATAAGAAAATCGCCTATATGCACCAAAATGAGGATGTTGCCAAAGAAATGTTAGAATTAGTTAGAGCGAAGATGAATGAAATGGGCTTAAAACTTGTAGCAGAGGTACCTTTCGAGCGTGGCGTGGCTCAGTACGGAATTCACCTGGCTAAGGTGAGGGCGGCTGCCCCTGAGGTTGTAGTATTTCAAAGCTCGACGGCTGATATAGCGCGGGCTATAGTTCAGGCACGCGAGATGGACTTTCGCGCGGTATTTAGCGGTGTTACTCCCATGTCAGATCGCATCTTGCTAGATCTAGCTGGGAAAGATGCTGAAGGGGCGATAGCAGCGAGTCCTCTATTACCGTTAGATTCGGACAGACCGGCTATGGTGCAGTTCCGTGAGCTTCTGAAGAAATACTATCCAAATACTAAGCCTGGCATGTGGGGTTGCCTCGGTTTTGGGGCAGGAAAGGTATTAGTAGAGGTGCTCCAGCGTACAGGTCCCAACCTGTCATGGGAAAATGTGATAAAGGCTGCGGAGACAATGAGGAATTGGGAAATAGGTATAGGACCGCCTATCACTTATACACCAGAAGACCATTCAGGGACTCGCGGAGTAATGATTCTCAAGGTCATAAATGGGAAATTTGTGCCTCAGACTGACTGGTTTTATCCCAGAAAGTAAGAAATTCGTAGACGCTAAAGCGGAAGAACTATGCTATGGAAATCCTTTGATTAAACGTGGAGATACGAGACCGTTCATGAATTGGACTGGCATCCATAGAGGACACTGATTAGACTCCGATTGGGACTTTGTTGGGTAGTGGAACTTGGCTTTGACTCATGACCCGAGGTCGTGGGTTTCATAATGCAATAACCGCAGAGGAGGGGAAGCAAGATGTATGATTTACTCCTTAAGGGTGGGGAAGTCATTGACGTGATGCAAGGCATCCATGGCAGACAAGATGTAGGGGTAAAAGACGGCAAGATCGCTACTGTAGAGCAGAATATTGATGAGTCCCGAGCGCGGAAGGTTATTCCTGTGAACGGGAGACTGGTGACGCCAGGACTTGTTGATCTCCATTGCCATCCAACAGAGGGCTTGATACAGATTGGAGTTGCCTCCGATCAGATTGGGCTAGATTCAGGTGTGACCTTGCTCTGTGATGCTGGGAGCGCAGGTGCTTCTAACTTCCACACCGTGCGTCGGTTCATCGTGGGGTCCTCCAGGACTGATATGTTCTTCTTCTTGAACTTGGCGACTACGGGGATAGTAAGAATGCCCGAGATCTTGCAGGAACATGATATTGACACTGAGTGGAGCAAGCAGGTGGTTGAGGAGAACCGAGACCTTATTAAGGGTATAAAGCTTCGCGCAATCCAACCGCTCGCTGAGAGTGTTGGCATTAGAGCTGTAGAGATTGGCAAGAAGCTAGCTACGGATCTTAAGTTGCCATTCATGATGCACATCGGTTGGCCCCGGGAGCGCGTTGCCAACGACCTCATGGATGATTTCACAAGGGCCGCAGTAAAGCTAATGGAGAAGGGAGATATCCTCAGCCATTTTATGACATCGGAGGCCGGCGGGCTCATACTACCCAACGGCAACGTCTTCCCTGAGATGTGGGAGGCACAGAAACGTGGTGTTATATTTGATTCCTGTCACGGGAGACGGCACTTCAGCTTTACGGTAGCAAGACATGCTCTGCAGCAAGGGCTGTTACCTACGGTCATTAGCACAGACCTTGCTACTCGTTCTATGCCATTTGTGCAGAGCCTTATGGTCACTATGTCCAAGTTTCTGAACCTGGGGCTGACCATTGGCCAGGTGGTGGAGATGACGACCATCAATCCGGCGAGGGCACTTGGAGAAGAAGCACGATGGGGTAGTCTGAAACCTGGGATGCCCGCTAATATTACTGTGATGGAAATTGTTGAAGGGGAGTACTTATTCTCGGATGGCAAAGGTGGAAACAGCTTACAGGGTAGTTTGCTTCTTGAACCCCGACTAGTGCTGAAGAGAGGTGTGGAGTATGCGTGTTGCTCACGTTATTATATCCCGCCGACATATACGGACATGCAACAGTTTGGAGTTCCGTAAGTGTAGACGTCTTAGATAAAATAGGCAAACAGGAGTAGAAAAAACCAGAATTTGAAAGATTAGAGCAAAGCTGGTTCAGATTCAAGTAGATGGGGTGCAAGGGGAATTAATGGCGCTGAGTTTTCTTTAAGCAATTTAAACACCATGTGTAGTCCTATCCAGGACGAGACCGAAAATTACTCGTTTCATGTGTCTGTAGCAGACGGCTGAGGGATCCGCTAGCTCGATTTCCGGCTGAACGATTAACCGACGGGTAAAGTGGAAATGGGGCTTGAGAACGCTGGGTCTGACGAGGTGGGGCCTGGAAGCGGGGGTGTGAGGAGGTGGTGCACAATTATTGCGTAGGGACACAATCTTCCCTAAAGCAAAGTGACAAGGGTGTCTTAGCTGAATCAAAATTCCAACGTCCGAACAAAAACATTCTGAGATTGGTTCTCAGAGAAAGGAGTTTGTAACATGGCCGATCGAGCTTTCTGGTATGAAATGGTAGATACAGCGACTAAATACGGACGAATAGGCCGGTTAATGAAATCGGCGCGAACTGTAGTGGAGGATTGTCTTGGAATAAAGCCTGGTGAAACCGTTACGATTGTGAGTGACACAGAAATCAGTCCTCTTGTCTACCATACTCTTTCTGGCGCCGTAACAGCAGCCGGGGGTATCGCAACTATTGTTATCATGGAGCCATTGCCCCATGCGAGTGCAGAGCCACCTTCAGTAGTCGCTGCAGCGATGCGGGAGTCTGATGCTTTTATAAATGTTTGTAGCAGGACGATTAGTCATACAAAAGCAAGATATGTAGCCCAGTTTGAATACAAACGGCGGTATGTAATTATGCCCGCTACTACCGAGGATATGCTTATTAGTGGGGCCGCCACAGCGGATTATAAAAAGCTGAAAGAAGTAGGGTTAAAAGTAATTGATGTTCTTACTAAGGGAAAGCAGGTGCGCGTCATTAGCGACTATGGTACTGATGTATCATTCAGTATTGAGGGGCGGCCGCCTAAGAATGTATTTGAGGCGCGAGAACCCGGCTCTGTTGCAATTTTTCCTGGCGCTGAAGCACCTCTTGGTCCGGTGGAAGATACTGTTAATGGTACTATTGTTATAGACCGTTTTATTTTGGAAATTGGGTTAGTCAGTGAGCCTGTTACCTGGAAGGTCCGAAACGGGAAGGTTTATGAGATAACAGGAGGTCGCGAGGCGGAGCAACTGAAAGAGTATTTAAGCAAGCATGGTGACGAGAACTCGATGTACATTGGTGAATTTTCAATTGGGTTAAACCCTTATGCCCGTTCAATTGGTAGTAATCTTGAGGATAAAGAAGTATATGGATCTGTTCATATTGCAATTGGATCCGGAGTTCATTATCCCCCGTACTACACCGCCAAGTACCACAGCAAAACCCACATCGATGGCCTCATGCTCAAACCCACTGTTTTTGTTGATGGTAAGAAGTTAGTCGATAAGGGAGAAATAGTGGGAGCACCACGATTCTGAGTTTTGCGAAATCTGATAAAATAAGGAGAGGAGATTATCATGGAAACGAAAATAATTGAGATGATGAAGTTTGCAAGGGTCCCATTCGAACTTAATGCTAAGCCAGGCGATAGAGTTGCAATTATCGCAGATACCCAGACGGATCCCTTGGTTTGGGAGACTCTTTCCGCGGCGGCGCATGAAATAGGAGCTGAACCCGTAGTGACCATTATGCTGCCTCGGAAAGGACATGGGCATGAACCACCAGATCCAGTAGCAGCCGCGATGAAAGATTCAGATATTGTTCTTTTGGTGGCATCTACAGCGCTGGCCCACTCTCAGGCACGGGATAGAGCACAGAAAGCAGGTGCGACGATTATATTTATGGAGCAGTTGACTTCGGATATGTTGACTTATGGCGCCAATGCGGATGAATACAGAGAGATGGATATTTTGGGGAAAAGGATTGAAGATATATGGACTAGCGGGAAAAGTGTAAGTGTGCGCTCAACTCTTGGAACAAATTTGACCGCTAGTATCGAGGGGCGAAGAGGGTTTCACATTTGTGGCGTGGCTACCCCATCGGTTGTCGGAGGAAAACGATGCGCCTTCCACGATGGAGAATGTGGAGTCCCCCCTGTAGAAGGAACGGCTGAGGGCCTTTGGGTTGTCGACACTTGGATGCATCACTGCGGGGCCATTAGGGACCCAATTAAATTGACTATCGAGAAGGGGAAAGTCACTAAGTTTGAAGGAGGTTTCGAAGCAAGGAGATTAGAGGAATATATTGAGAAAAACGGTGACGAATACAGCTACTATTGCCCGTCTGAGATCTCGATTCAGCTTAATCCGAAGCTTGAGTTTACAGGAATTGGCAGAACGGACAAGAAAGTCAGGGGGGGCGTCCACATTGCCATGGGAACTAATTCTACATTCGGCGGAAAAATAACAAGCAAATTACATCTTGACGGCGTTTCGCGCAACTACACAATTATTGTGGATGATATTTTGGTATTGGATAAAGGTAAAATCGCTGTTTAGACTACCAAATTTGTCTACTTTGGGAAAATTTCGTTTTATGGTGTGCTATTTGGGGAAGTCTGCCATTGTCTTCGGTAGCAATTATAAAGCGATGCATAAGTAATGCAACAGTCAGAGTAAAAAGGGGGCTTAGAAAAAAGTCATAGATAGGTTAAGCTTTAGGGGAAATTTTAATAGGGGATGTGTTATAAACTTGACAATATAAAATGATACAATATTGTAAGTTGACTGTGAATAAATTCGCCGTTCTTTTTTAAATAATCAAATGAATTCATTTGTTATCGAAGAAGGATTTAATCCTCAGTATCCAGTCCCCTTGGTAAATCAGATTACCGAGTTTCTTACTAATGCTATCACTGAAGGTCGAATAGAGAATGGGCAACGTTTGGTAGAGAGCGAACTTCAGAGGAAATTTAAAATTAGTAGGGCACCTATAAGAGAAGCTTTCCGTGTTCTCGAAAAGAATGGATTGGTAGTGCTTATTCCTCGTAAGGGAACATTTGTTCGGAAAATTACTCAAAAGGATATTAGAGAGAATTTTCCTATTCGGGCATGTCTAGAAGGACTCGCAGCCCGACTTGCAACTTCTAATCTGGAACCTAAAGATATTAAAAGAATGGAGTCAGCGTTGTCGAGGATGGCCGAAGAGGCAAAAAAGAATAATTTCGGCTCTTATTTTAAATATCATAACGAGTATCATGAGTTCTTTATCAATGCTAGCAAAAATGACACTTTGATATCAATTGTCGAAAATTTAAGGCGTCAGGCAATCTGGTTTAGATTTTCTTATCTTTGGCATCAGGAAAACTATGAATATGCTATCCGTATTCACCGGGAGATTTTAGATTTTTTAATTAAAAGAGATGCTGATCAAGTTGAGAATCTTGTGAAGGAGCACATCATGATTGCCTTGGATAGATTCCTCCAATTTTTAGGTTCAAATTAAGTTGGAGATAGGAAAATAAAAAGTTATTCGAATTTGAGGCCAAGAGACACCCATAAAAAGAGTTAAAACCCCATTTCCTTTTGCCACAGGGTTGCCCGTTTGCTACAACGAGATATTTGGAGAGCGTCCTTCTGCTCAGAAAGCTCAGATTCCCACCGATGTGGTTGAGATTTTTGCTTGAGTGGCTGGTTTGAATTTCGAAGTGGTGGCAAGCATTTCTGGGGTGTGGTTTGAATGGGAGAGTTTCCAAAGCTCATAAGAGAATTGAGGATTTATTGAAAAAGGTTAATCATTAATTCTGTACAATAGGGTAAATGTGTTGTTGAAAAATCGTTTGTCTTTTTAAAGGTATTTTATATTAATTAAGGGAAGAACATACAGGAGAAGAACAGTCAAAATGTCCTATACAGATGAATTGAAACATCTGATCAAGCGGGTGGAAACAACTCGTCCTGGCCGTATAGCTAAGAAAAAAGAGGGCTGGGAATTTCCAAAGATGAGCCTCACTGAAAAGGAGGAGGGGCTGAGAAGGTTTCATCCTTCTTATAAAGAGGGGTCCTTGCAGGAATTAAGGGTAGGACTTAGCAAAGGTTATGGTATTCCACCTGAGATCTGTGACATCCTGGAACGTTGGAGCCGGATCGATCCTGATAGAATTGATCTTTCGAAGATTGCTTATGAGACCGATGTCCTGATCATTGGAGGAGGGGGAGCAGGGACAGCCGCAGCGCTTCTCGCCCGGGAGAGCGGTGTTAGGGTTATCCTGGCCACGAAACTGAGACATGGGGATGCTAATACGATGATGGCCGAGGGTGGCATTCAAGCGGTTTCGCAACCAGGTAAGGATTCTCCTTATTACCATTACCTCGACACACTGGGAGGGGGACATTTTGCCAATGTTCCTGAACTGGTTTATACCCTTGTGACCCAAGCTCCCGCTGTCATTCAGTGGCTGGAGGGATTGGGCATCATGTTCGACAAAAAGCCGGATGGGAATCTCAAAGTATTTCATCTTGGTGGGATGTCGAGGAGAAGAGATCACGTCGCTGCTGATATCACTGGGGCCGAGATCATGCGTACGATTCGGGATGAGGCCAGAAACAGGGATGGAATTCAGGTGCTTGAATTTTCTCCTGTTGTGGAACTGGTTTTGAACGAACAGGGGCATTGTGCGGGTGCCATTCTTTACAATCTCGAAACGGAAGAGTATTTTCTGGTGAAAGCTAAGGCTGTGATTCTTGCAACAGGTGGTTCTGGTCGACTGCACATCGGCGGCTTCCCGACAACCAACCACTATGGAGCAACAGGAGATGGCCTTGTCCTCGGTTATAGAGCTGGGGTGAGCGTCTGCTTCCTTCATACGACACAGTACCATCCTACAGGTGCGATTTTCCCAGAGCAGGCAGACGGGCTTCTCATCTCTGAGAAATTTCGGGGAGCAGGTGTCCATTTGCTCAATATTGATGGAGACCAATTTGTCTGCGAGACGGAGCCAAGAGATGCCTGTGCCTCCTCCATCATCAGAGAATGTACCCAGATAGGCAAGGGAGTTCCTACGTCAGCAGGAAGAGTGGGCGTATGGCTGGATACCCCAATGATTGACCTCCTCCACGGAGAAGGATCGCTGGTCAAGGAATTTATTGGTAAATATAAGCTTTTCAAAAGATATGGAATTGATATTGCGAAGGAGCCGATTCTCGTCTATCCTACCCTTCACTACCAAAATGGGGGCCTGCAGTTCAATGATAGAGGAGAGACCTGTGTCCCAGGCCTTTACGCTGCGGGGGAGGTGACTGGAGGGGTGCATGGCGAAAATCGATTGGGGGGGAACTCCCTGATGGATGTGCTTGTCTTTGGAAGGATTGCGGGAAAGAATGCGGCCCTTTATGCGAGAGAAGAATTTAAGGATGGACCCCTTACACTTGATCATGTTCGGAAGTTCCATAAGGAATTAAAAGAGGCAGGGGTTGACCGAAAGAAGATTTCACCCATCCTCCTTCCCGACTACTCGAATCCTCTGGTCAGGGATAGGCAGTTGACCACAGAGTATGAGGGAACATTGAGATAAGTTCCCTGACGTCATTCCCGTGCAGACGGGAATCCAGAAAAACGAGGCTACTGGGTTGCTGCTTTTGCAGGAACGACATTTTTAGACGAAG
>Ga0315295_10002792_pt1 | contig 14774 bp, 13 predicted proteins | sample YL17G14_0_MG_FD_204453 | JGI IMG/M metagenome (GOLD analysis project Ga0315295, IMG submission 204453) | Sediment microbial communities from Yellowstone Lake, YNP, Wyoming, USA - YL17G14_0 | ecosystem: Environmental > Aquatic > Freshwater > Lake > Sediment | place: USA: Wyoming | collected...
AGGTATCTGAGAATAACGAGGTCCCATGAACCAAGGGGTAGATTTTTATCAGCTCGAAAAGGGAATCGTCGGCCTCAAAAAGCAGATTGACGGAATTCAGAACTCCGAAGACCCCGCTTGGAAAGAGAAAGTCGCGGCTCTCCGCCTGGAAATAGAGAAAAAATGGGCCGAAATCCAGCCCACCCTGACCCCCGTCCATATCGTCCAGATCGCCCGGCACCCCCAGAGACCTTATACCCTTGATTATATTGCCGCGCTTTTCGAGGACTTTTTGGAGATCCACGGCGACCGCCGGTTCGCGGACGATCCGGCCCTCGTGGCCGGCCTCGCATTCTATAAAGGCAGGACCAGCGCTATCATCGGTCACCAGAAAGGCCGTTCGATACGCGAGCGGATTGACCGAAACTTCGGCCAGCCCAATCCCGAGGGATACCGCAAGGCTCTCCGCATCATGAAGATGGCCGAAAAGTTCGGCTTTCCGGTCATCAGCTTCATCGACACGCCAGGCGCCTATCCGGGCATTGGCGCTGAGGAGCGGGGCCAAGCCGAGGCCATCGCTTATAATCTGAAGATGATGTCGACGCTTCGCACGCCCATGGTCAACGTCATCATCGGCGAGGGCGGAAGCGGCGGAGCCCTGGGGATCGGAGGCGGCGATACCTATCTGATGCTCGAAAACGCTTTCTATTCGGTCATTTCGCCCGAGGGATGCGCAGCGATTCTCTTTAAAGACCAAAGCGCCGTCCAACAGTCGGCCGAGAACCTCGGGATCCAAGCCCATACCCTTTTAGAGTTGGGCATCATCGACAAGATCGTCCCCGAACCGCCCGGAGGCGCGCACATCGATTATGAAACAACCTTCAAGAACGTGGACAAAGCCCTCCGAGAGGCGCTGAAGAAGCTCGAAGGAAAGCCGCTGGACGAGCTGCTGGCCGACCGCTACCAAAAATACCGAAAAATCGGCGTCTTCATCGAGAAATGAGCGACCAGGCCGCCAAGACCCCCCTCCAGGCCATCAAAGGGACCAAAGACATCCTGCCGGCAGAGGCGCATAGCTGGCAGGCGATCGAGTCCATCGCCAAGGCCGTTTTCGAGCTCTACGGCTACCGCGAGATCCGGACGCCCGTCTTCGAGGCCACCGAGCTTTTTGAGAAAGGCACAGGCGAGACCTCGGACATCGTCGTCAAAGAGATGTACACGTTCATCGACAAGGGCGGCCGGTCAATTACCCTGCGGCCCGAATACACGCCCTCGGTCGCCCGGGCCGTCATCGAGCACCGGCTCTATCTTGAGCCCCGCCCTTTGAAGTTCTACTACATCGGCCCGATGTTCCGTTATGACAAGCCGCAAAAGGGCCGCTACCGGCAGTTCCACCAAATCGACATTGAGGTCTTCAACGAGCCCGATCCCGGCTGCGACGCCGAGATCGTGGAGATGGCCGACACACTGCTCCGCAAGCTCAATGTGACCGGCACCGAGATCCTGGTCAACTCGGTCGGCTGCCCCAAGTGCCGGCCAGCCTATCACGCCGAACTCAGATCGCAGGCTGGCCGGGTTGAAGGCCGCCTCTGTCCGGATTGCCAGCGAAAGACCCAGACAAATCCCCTGCGGATGTTCGACTGTAAAGTGGACTCCTGCCGAGCATTGACGCGGGATTTCCCCGACATCACGGATTTCCTCTGCGAAGAATGCCGGGATCATTTCGCCCGCTTCCGTGTTTATCTCGACCTTTACGGAATCAAATACCGGATCGAGCCCCGCCTTGTCCGGGGCATTGATTATTACACCAGGACGGCCTTCGAGATCATCACCGGCCACGAAGGCGCGCAGAACGCCTTATTGGGCGGCGGCCGCTACGATAACCTGATGAAGGATTTCGGCGGACCCGACATCTGCGGTATCGGTTTCGCCATGGGCGTCGAGCGCCTGCTCTCAGTCGTTGCCCTGGCGCGGCCCAAAGAGAAATTCCTCTATCTCGCCTGGATGGGCGAGGAGGCCAAGAAGGCGGCCATGGAGCTGGCCCGGGCCTTCCGGAGGCAGGGTATCGAATGCCTGGTGGAGTTCAAGGAACGCGGCTTGAAGAGCCAGTTGGGCCGGGCCAACAAGCTCGAGGCCTCCTGGACGGTCATTATCGGCGAGGACGAAATCCGCAAGAACAAATTCCAGCTTAAGGACATGGCGACCGGCGAGCAGCGGGAAGCCGGCCGGGACGAAACCATGGCCCTGATCAAAGCCGCCCAACAACTCCTTCAGGGTGATGCTTGACTCGGTCGTTGCGTAGACCCTGTCGCGGTTCCTCTCCGATGTCCTCGAAGCCGCGTCCCTCAGAAAGGCCTCACCGCCGCGCCGCCTCTTCCCCGATCTCTCGGTCAATGCGTCCAAGAAATTCCTCGAGGCCTTTGCCCGTATCGTTCTCTTCATTTTTTTGTCGGTGAATTGGCTAAGGAGCACGGTGGGCCGAGATGAAGCGACCATGATAGGACTTTGAAAGCAAGTCCGCTCCAGCCTTTCCCCTGAAGCTTCTTTCGATTCGGTCCACGCCTGCGGATGTTCATGAATAATGCAGCCTCATTCCCGTTTGCTTATCGTCCCAAAGATGATTACAATGTCTCCTGACCCCGGCTGAAGTATCGGGACCGCGAGAAGGAAGAAGCCATGACTCACCCATTCAAGAGAACGGATTACTGCGGAAGCCTGCGCGCCGCGCACGAGGGAAAAGAGGTTTCGCTCCTCGGCTGGGTCCAGCGCCTGCGGGACATGGGCCACCTGGTGTTCATCGATATCCGTGACCGGGAAGGTGTCGTCCAGGCCGTCATTCCGGCCGAAAATACGCCGCTCCTCGAGGAGGCCAAAAAATTACGGCCCGAGTATGTGGTCGGGATTACAGGCGTCGTAAGGCGGAGGGCTCCAAACGCTTTTAATCCGCAGCTGGCCAGCGGCGAAATCGAGGTCGAAGCGCGGGAGCTGCGAACGATCAACAGCTCCAAGGTGCCGCCTTTCCAGATCCAGGACCCGGCCCAGGCCTCAGAGGAACTGCGTTTCAAGTACCGCTACCTGGATTTGCGCCGGCCCGCCATGCAGCGCGGCATCCGGCTGCGTCATGAAGCCGCTCTCTGCGTCCGCAATCATCTGAGCGGCCAGGGATTTATCGAGATCGAAACTCCTTTCTTGGGCAAATCCACCCCCGAGGGAGCACGTGATTACCTCGTTCCCAGCCGTATTTACAAAGGGCGGTTCTACGCGCTGCCGCAGTCGCCTCAGATTTATAAACAGACCCTGATGATCTCCGGGTTTGACCGCTATTTCCAGGTCGTACGCTGCTTCCGGGACGAAGACCTGCGGGCCGACCGCCAGCCGGAGTTCACCCAAGTCGATATCGAGATGTCCTTTGTCGACGCCGATGACGTTTTTCGTCTTGTCGAGGATTTGATGGTCTCGCTGTTCGAGCTGACAGGGCATAAGATCATGACGCCGTTCCCGCGGCTGAGCTACAAGGACGCCCTGGAGAAATACGGGTCGGACAAGCCCGACCTGAGGCTGCCCCTCGAGATGAAAGATCTGACGGTCATCGGTTCCGGATTGAGCTCAGATCTCATCAAGAAAGCGATCGAGCCGGACGGCGCCCTGAAAGCGCTTGTCGTCCCGGGACAGGGTGGTTTGTCGCGTTCGCAACTCGACAAGATCAACAAGAAAGCCCAGGATCTGGGCGCCAAGGGCGTCATCTGGCTCAAGAAGCAGGAGGGCTTCAAGTCTTCGCTCAAGCTAAATGAAGCGGAGCTGGCAGCACTCTGGGGAAATGCCGGGGCGTCGGACGGAGACCTCGTACTTTTTATGGCTGACCAACGGGACACGGTCCTCAAGGTCCTGGGAGAGATCCGCAAGGACATCATCCAGGCCCAGCCCGGGATCAAGGACATCTACGCCTTCGCCTGGGTAACGGATTTTCCCCTGTTCGAGTGGAGTGCTGAGGAGGGCAAGATCGTTTCCATGCACCACCCCTTCACCTCTCCCCTGGATAAGGACTTGTCCCTGCTCGAGACAGAGCCAATTAAAATCCGGGCCAAAGCTTATGACCTCGTGCTCAACGGCTACGAGATCGGCGGCGGCTCCATCCGGATCCACAACATGGACCTGCAGAGGCGAATCTTCGGCCTCCTCGGCCTGACCGAGAAAATGACCGAGGAAAAATTCGGGTACTTTCTGGATGCGCTGGAATACGGCACTCCGCCCCACGGCGGGATAGCCCTCGGGTTCGATCGCATCGTCATGCTTCTGGCTGGCGAGGAGTCCATCCGCGAAGTCATCCCCTTCCCCAAGACGACAAGCGCTCTGTGCCTTCTTACCGGCTCGCCCGCCGAGGTTTCCGAGCGCCAGCTGGACGAGTTGGGGCTTAAGCTCAAATAGCGGCGAATCAGAAAATGGAGACAGTCCGCGCCAAGCGCACTTAGCCTGTCGTATTGTCGTTATAAGAACCGGAATTCGGCGGGAAATCAGATCTTGGCTTTGATGAATTCCTTGTATTTGGAAAACGAGCCGGCCAGCATGTCCTCAATGAGAATCTCGTCGAAGCATCTCAAAAATAAGCAATAATCGTACCAGGCGGCGAAAGAGAGAATTACAAGTATTCTTTCCGGCCTTTTTGCGCCAGCGTCTCGATGAGCGTTTTGACTTTCTGGTCCTCGTCTTTGTGGCAGACAAGGAGTGCGTCTTTTGTCTCGACCACAAAGACGTCTTTCAGCCCGACGACTGCGGTCAGTTTTCCTGGATTATAGACCAGGCAATTACGGGAATCGACGAAAAGCGACTCGCCCCTGGCGGTATTTCCCGCCTCGTCCCGTGGCCAGATTTCGAGGAGAGAAGACCAAGCGCCGACGTCAGACCAGCCGAAGTCTCCTTCCGTGACGAGCACGCCCTTGGCCTTTTCCATGAGCGCGTAATCGATGGAGAGAGACGGAATGTCATCAAAAATGGATACGAGGCCTGCCCAGTCATCGGCTTTCAGAGCCGCGATCATCTTCTCCCAATAGGGGTAAAAATCAAGCGCATATTGCTCCAGCTTCCGGCGGAAAACGTCGGCTTTCCACAGGAACATTCCTGAATTCCAGGAATGCCTGCCTTCGGTTAGGAATTTTTGGGCCTGCTCCAAGCTAGGTTTTTCTTTGAATTTCAAGACGCGCCAAAACCGTTCATCCCCGACTTTGAGAGGATTTTTATCCGAGTAATGGATATATCCATAGCCGGTCGAGGGGAACGTGGGAGGGATGCCGAAAGTGATAAGGGAGTCATGTTGTTCCGCCGCCCTCGCCCCGGCCTCCAGCTTTTTTAGAAAGCGCGGCACGTCCTGGATGAGATGGTCCGCGGGGAGCGCAACAACCACGGCCTCCGGGTCCTGGAGATAGATCCGGGCCGTCGCCAGGATCAAGGAAGGCGCGGTGTTTTTTGCCCTCGGCTCGATCAGGACGTTGGACCGAGGCAGACGCGGCAGGAAGCTTTTGATCACCCGGGCCTGTTCCCGATTGGAGATAGTGAAAACATTCTTGAGAGGAATCAAGGGAAGCAGGCGTTCGACGGTTTCCTCGATCATCGTTCTATCCGAGATGATCGGCAGGAACTGCTTGGGCCGCGACTTGCGGCTCAAGGGCCAAAATCGCGTCCCCCTCCCCCCGGCCATGATCACAGGCAAGATGGTCATAGCGCGCCTCAACCGTTGCCCAGCTTCTGGATGGCCCGTTCGACGATCTTCCGCACGTCCTTCTGGATAGCCTCCAGGTCCTCGGGCGTGTCCGCCTCGAAACGCATCACCAGGACAGCCTGGGTGTTGGACGGCCGGACCAGCGCCCATCCCTTGGGAAAGTCGGCCCGGACGCCGTCGATATCGTTGATGGGATGCTTCGCGGCCAGCTCCTTGCGGACCTCAGCCACTATCTTGAACTTGACTTCGTCCGAGGCATAGATACGGATCTCGGGCGTGAAAAAGGTCTTCGGCAGATCACCGAGCAGGTGGGAAAGCTTATCCCTGGAACGAGAGACGATCTCCGCGACTCGCAGGGAGGCATAAATGGCATCGTCGAATCCGAAAAACCGGTCCCGGAAAAAAATGTGACCGCTCATCTCGCCCGCTACGGGCGCATTCTCTTCTTTGATCTTCTTCTTGATCAGAGAATGTCCGGTCTTCCACATGATCGGCTTGCCGCCGAGCTTCTTGATCTCGTCGTAAAGCAGTTTTGAGGCTTTGACCTCGGAAATCACAGACGCTCCGGGATAGCGGGGCAGGATCTCCCGTGAAAAAAGGATCAGGAGTTGGTCGCCCCAAATGATTTTGCCTTCGTCGTCCACCACGCCGATCCGGTCGCCGTCGCCGTCGTAGCCGACGCCAAAATCGGCGCCGGTCTCCCCGACTTTCCTGATCAGGTCTTCCATCGCCTCGGGAAGAGTGGGGTCCGGATGGTGATTGGGAAAATTCCCATCCATGTCACAATAGAGCTCAATGGTATCACATCCGAGCTTTTTAAAGATCGGAGCGGCCACGACGCCGGCCGTCCCGTTCCCGGCGTCCAGGACGACCTTGAGTTTCCTGTCCAACTTGATATTGCCGAGCACGAAGGCCTCATATTCTGGACGGATATCATAAAACGAGCGCGCGCCCGGAGCATCCGAGCTTAAAGCCCCGTCCCGGATGATGGTATAAATGCCTTGGATGTCCTGTCCGTAAAGGGTTTCCTCCCCCACCATGACTTTGAAGCCGTTGTATTCGGGCGGGTTGTGGGAGCCGGTGATCATCACGGCCGCTTCTTTTTTCCTGTGGTAGACCGTAAAATAGAGGAGCGGTGTGGGGACGACGCCGATATCCTCAACGCTGCATCCCGTCTGCAGCAGCCCACGGGTGAGGGCTTCCGCCGCCATGGGCGAGCTCAGCCGACAGTCCCGGCCCAGAGCGACGAGCTTCTTGCCGTTCCGCCGGAAGAGAGTGCCGAAAGCCCGGCCAAGGACCTCGATGACCTCCGGAGTCAGGTCTTTGCCGATAATACCGCGGATATCATATTCCCTGAAGATCTTGGCGTTGATATCCATGTGATGGCTCCTTCTGATGGATGTCGGCCGCGACCGAAGCCGGGCGGATTTTGTATCAAGGCTTGTCGTCGAACAGTTTTTTGACCTTCTCCTCGATACGGTCCCATTTCCCTTGAGCTTCCAGGATGAACTCGACGAATTCCCGGACCGCTCCTCTCCCCCCGCCGTATCGGGAAACCCAGTGGCTTGAATTCCTGATGGCCGGATGGGCGTCGGCCGGAGCGCCGGCCAATCCCACGGCCTTCATGATCTCGAGGTCGCCCAGGTCGTCACCGATGTAAGCAATTTCTTCGGGACTCAACTTGTGCCGTGACGCAATCTCGCCCAGGACCTTCTTTTTATCCTGGATGCCTTGGTAGACCTCGCTGACGCGGAGCTTTTCCGCCCGACGCTCCACGGACCTGGAGGTTTTTCCGCTGATGATACCGGTCCTGATCCCGGCCTGGTGAGCGAACAGGATCCCCATGCCGTCCCAAACATGGAAGGACTTGACCTCTTCGCCGTCGGGAAGGATGAAGAGGCTTCCGTCAGTCAGGGTCCCGTCTACGTCCATGAGGAGCATCCTGACCCGGCCGGCCCTCTCTCGTCCGTTCATCAGAACATCTCCGTACGCCAGAGGTCGTGCAGGTGGAGTATCCCATCGACCTTTCCCCGCGGGCTCTTGACGATCAGGACGGTGATCTTGCGGTCCTCCATCAGCTTCAAGGCCTCGGCGGCCAGATGGTCCCGCCCGATGGTGATCGGATTAACGGTCATGCATTCGCGGGCGCACTTTCGGAAGAGCGTCTGCCGGAACTTTCTCATCATCCGCCTCAGGTCGCCATCGGTGATGATCCCGGCGAGGTTGTCGTCCTTGTCAACGACGCAGGTCATGCCCAGTTTCTTGCCCGTCATTTCCTCGACGACCTCGATCATCGGGGTTTCCGTCCGAACGAGAGGGATGTCCGCATCCGCATGCATCAGGGTCTCGACTTTCATGAGCTTTTTGCCCAACGATCCGCGAGGATGGACAAAGGCGAAGTCCTTTTCATCAAAGCCGCGCTTCCTCATCAAAGCGATGGCCAGGGCGTCACCCAGGGCCAGCGCCACAGTCGAGCTCGCTGTCGGGACGACGTTCCCCGGCCCTGCCTCCCTTTCAACGCGCGCGTCCAAGACGACATCGCTATAACGGGCGATGCGGGAGTTTTTCTCTCCGGTGAGAGCAATCAGCTTGACGCCGATGCGCTTGATGAAGCCCAACAGGCTGAGGATCTCCCGTGTCTCGCCGCTGTAAGAAATGGCCAGGATGACGTCGCCCTTGAGGATCATGCCCAAGTCGCCATGTCCGGCTTCGGCCGGGTGAACAAAGATCGCGGGCGTGCCGCAGCTCGCCAGCGTGGCAGCGATTTTGCGTCCGACCAGGCCGGACTTGCCCATGCCCGTGACGATGACGCGGGACCTGGCCTTGGAAATGAGGTCAACCGCCCTGATGAAATTCTGGTCCAGCCTGGGAATCAGGCCGGCGATGGATTGGGCTTCGATTTCCAGGACTTCCCGTCCAATCCGGATGATTTCATTGTTTTTCATGGATGCTCGTCCCGTCATGGCGCTTTCAGTCCTCTGCGGCAGCCGCCCTGAGCCGAAGGGCGGCGGCCAGTAGGCCTTGTAATTTATTTATATTCAACACATTATATTTATCCGAGGGAGCTTGCTCCGGGTTTTCATGGACTTCCAGGAAGAGCCCGTCCGCACCCACGCTCACTCCGGCCTTGGCCATGACGGAAATGAACTCGGCCTCCCCTCCCGAGGCGGCGCCCCGGCCGCCCGGCTTCTGGACCAGGTGGGAAGCGTCCACGGCCACGGGATACCCCCAGGCCTTCATGATGGGAACAGAGCGGACATCGAAAACGAGGTTGTTGTATCCGAAAAAAGTCCCCCGCTCGGTAAGGATGATGTTCTCATTGCCGCGGCTGGTGATCTTTTCCACGGCTTTCTCCATGTCGTATGGCGAGAGGAACTGTCCCTTTTTGAGATTGACGGGCTTGCCGGTTCCGGCCGCCGCCAGGAGCAAGTCGGTTTGCCGGCAGAGGAAAGCCGGAATTTGGATGACGTCCAAAACCTTGGCCGCCGTCTCCACCTGGCCGGTCTCGTGGACATCGGAGAGCACGGGGAGGCCAAGTTCCTTTTTGACCGCGGCCAGCGTTTCGAGGCCCGCCTCCAGGCCCGGCCCGCGGAAGGATTTCAGGGAGAGGCGGTTGGCTTTGTCGAAAGACGCTTTGAAGATGAGCGGCACGCCGAGGCCGGAGCAGATCGCCTTGATCTCAGCGGCCAACCGCAGCGTGTGTTCCCGGCTCTCGATAACGCAGGGTCCTACGATCGCGAACAGCGGCCTGCGGCCGCCGATCCGGACCTCAGCGCTGACCTTGATTTCTTTTGAGACGATGGGCATAGCTGGCTCCGATAAAATCCCGGAAGAGGGGATGCGGGCTGAGCGGTCTGGACTTGAACTCAGGATGGAATTGACACCCCAGGAACCAAGGGTGGTCTTTGAGCTCGACGAGCTCGACCAGCCTGTATTCGGGATTGACACCCGAGACAAAAAGGCCGGCCGCCTCGAGTCGCTCCTGGTACTCGGGATTGAATTCGTAGCGGTGGCGGTGGCGCTCCGCGATGATTGTTTTCCGATAGGCCCGATAGGCAAATGAGTCTTTCTCCAATTTGCAGGCGTAGGCGCCCAGGCGCATCGTCCCGCCCAACTCGTGGTCTGGCCGAAGCTCCCGCCAAAGGAAGAAGATTTTATGGGGCGTTTTGGCGTCGAACTCGGTGCTGTGGGCATCCTTGAGGCCGGCTACGTTCCGGGCGAACTCGACGGTGGCACACTGCATGCCCAGGCATATGCCGAAGAAAGGCACGCCGTTCTCCCGGGCGTAAGTGACCGCCCGAATCTTGCCTTCGATGCCGCGGATACCGAACCCGCCCGGCACCAGGATCCCATCCTTGTCCTTCAGGATTTCCTCGGGGTCCCCCGTCTCCAGGTCCTCGGCCTCCAGCCACCGGATGATGACTTTCAGTCCGTGGGCAAAGCCGCCGTGGTCCAGCGCCTGTTTCAGGCTGAGATAAGAGTCGTGAAGGCCGGCATATTTGCCCACCAGGCCAATGGTCACCTCGTCGCGGGGGTTGCCGGCCCTGTTGACAAGCGAGGTCCAACGGGCTAAGTTCCGCTTGCGCTGGGGAAGGCGCAGCATCTTGATGAGGATGGTGTCCAGTCCCTCGCGGACGAAAATCAGCGGGATCTCATAGATATTATCCACGTCCTTGGCCGTGATGACCGCCTCGATGGGGACGTTGGTGAAAAGCGAGATTTTTCTCTTGATGTCGGGCGTGAGGAAACGGTCTGTGCGGCAGAGGAGGATGTCGGGCTGGATTCCGATGGCCCGCAACTCCTTGACGCTGTGCTGGGTGGGCTTGGTCTTCAGCTCGCCCGAAGTCTTGATATAAGGGACCAGGGTCACATGCACAAAGACGACGTTTTCCGGCCCCAGGTTCATCCTCATCTGGCGGATGGCCTCGAGGAAAGGCAGGCCTTCGATATCGCCCACGGTGCCGCCGATCTCGGCGATAACGATGTCATTGGAATCGGATACCGAAGCGAACGCGTTTTTGATCTCGTCCGTCACTTGGGGGATAACTTGGACGGTTTTGCCCAGGTACTCGCCCTTCCGCTCCTTACGGATGATGGACTCGTAGATCTTCCCGGCCGTCCAGTTGTGGGCCCGGGTTGTCGTTGTTGACGTAAAACGTTCATAATGGCCAAGATCAAGGTCAGTTTCAGCTCCGTCATCAGTCACGTAGACCTCGCCGTGCTGGAAGGGATTCATGGTTCCGGGATCAACGTTGAGGTAAGGGTCGAACTTCTGGAGTGTAATCTTGAACCCGTGGCTTTCCAACAGCCGGCCAATGGAAGCTGCAGCAATACCCTTGCCCAGAGATGACAAGACTCCGCCCGTCACGAAAATATACTTGGTCATAGCCTGGCTTCCTTTCTTAAAAATCTTTCAACTTTGATTATATCCTGAGGAGTATCCACACTCAAGGTAGGATGAGAGATCTCGATCATCTTGATCCGGTAGCCGTTCTCAAGAGCGCGGAGCTGCTCCAGTCTCTCGCATTTCTCCATGCGCGCCGGCCCAAGCCGGGCGAATTTCAAGAGGAACTCGCGCTGGTAGCCATAAATCCCGATATGCTGGAAAAAGAAGTCCATTGCGGCCGACGGAATGGGCTGCCGGGAAAAATAAAGGGCCCAGCCGTCCCGGTCAACGACGACCTTGACGAGATGGGGGTCTTTGATGAGGGCAAGATCTTTGACTCTGGCCATGAGCGAAGCCATGGGGACACTGGAATCCTGGAGGGACGCAGCGAGGCCGTCGATCATATCAGGTTCGATCAGAGGCTCATCTCCCTGGATGCTGATGACCAAGTCCGAGTCAAGCTTTTTGGCCACTTCGGCCGCCCGTTCCGTCCCCGATGTATGCGAAGATGAGGTCATGACGACCTCCGCCCCAAATTTTTTTGCGGTGTCGAAAATGCGGTCATCATCGGTGGCAATGATCAGCCTTTCCAGGAATTTGGCCTTTCTGGCGCCATCATAAACGCGCTGGATCATGGGCTTTCCCAGGATAAAAGCCAACGGTTTTCCCGGAAAGCGCGATGACTGGAAACGCGCCGGAATAATGCCCGTAGCTTTTCTCAAGACTGTTTCGACTCCCCCTCATTGGATACGTGCCCGCCGGACTGGCAATTGGCGTCCAGAAACGCCCCTTCCTCGACCACCAGCTTAGGCGTAATAATGGTTCCGATGACCCGGCCATGGCTGTGGATCTCCACCCGTTCTGTCCCCCGGACGGTGCCTTTTATCTCGCCGTTGATGATGCAATTGCCGACTTTGACGTCCGCTTCGATCTTTCCTTGGTCACCGATGATCAGAACCGAGTCCGATTCTATGGTTCCCTTGAAATAGCCGTCGATGCGGAACGACCCCCGGAAGACCATCTCTCCCCTGATCTCTGTGTCTTTATCAAAAAAACCAGTAATTTTATTCTCGTCGAATTCCTTTTTTTTGACGTCTTTGTTCATGGGCGCACCCCTTTGACTTTGTCGTAGATTCGGCTTAAATCTTCGGCGGAAAAATAAAAAAACTTGATCACCCCTTTGCTCAGAGTCCCCGACACCGTGACTTTGGAACCAAGCATGCGGATGAACTCTTCCTGAAGGGCCAGGATATCGACTCCAGGGACCTTTCTCCGTGAAGGGGCTCCGCCCTTCCTTAACGCTGGAGCCAATCGCTCTACGTCCCTAACGCTGAGGTTTTTTTCCAGAACCTGGCGCGCGAGCGCAGATTGGAGATCGGAATCCTCAAGGGAAAGGAGCGCCCGGGCATGACCCATGCTGATTTTCCCATCGGCCAGATATTCCTGGACCTCTCCCGGCAAGTTGAGGAGGCGGAGGTAATTGGTCACCGAAGTCCTGTCTTTGCCCACTTTGTCCGCAACCTGCTCCTGGGTGAGGTTTAGCTCTTGGATCAGCCTCTGGTAAGAGAGGGCGATTTCCAGGGGGTTGAGATCCTCGCGGTGGAGGTTTTCCACAAGCGAAACCTCGAGTTGTTTCTCGTGAGAGATATTCCGCACCAGAACAGGGATCTTTTTCAAACCCGCTTTCTGCGCCGCTCTCCATCTCCTTTCGCCCACTACAATCCGGTAATGGTCCTCCTCGGGAACGACAAGGATAGGCTGGAGGATCCCGGTCTCTTTGATGGAGGCTGCAAGCTGGTCGATGGCCTGCTGGTCGAATTTCATCCGGGGCTGACGGGGGTTCGGCCGGACCTCTTCGATGTCCACCTCAGCGAATCGCTCGTCCTTCAGGATGCCGAAATCATCGGGAAGGAACGCTCCCAATCCTCTTCCTAAGGCCTTCTTTGTCATTTCCGGAGTATCTCCTGAGCAAGATTTAAATAGGCTTCAGCGCCTTTTGACTTTATATCATAAAGAACGACGGGCTTCCCAAAACTCGGCGCCTCGGCCAGTTTGACGCTGCGCGGAATAACGACCGCATAAACGACTTCCTTGAGCGACCGCCGGATTTCATCGGCGACCTGCTTGGAGAGGTTGGTGCGCTCGTCGAACATCGTTAAAACGATCCCCTCAAGGGCCAAAGAAGTGTTGAAATACGTCCTGACCTCATCAAATATGGCCAGAAGGGACGGGATCCCTTCCATGCAGAAAAATTCGCATTGGACAGGGATAAGGATGGAATCTGCTGCGGTAAGAGCGTTGATGGTCAGAAATCCCAGCGAGGGCGGGCAGTCGATGAGGATGTAATGAAAGTTTTTTTTAACTGGATCCAAGGCCAGACGAAGCTTCTTTTCACGGTTTTCTTTGCCGACGAGATCGACTTCCGCGCTCGCCAGCTCCGGCGAACAGGGACAGATATAACAATTGTCCAACTCGGTGCCCTGGATAAAATCCAGGATGTTGGCGCCGTTCATCATAGCCTGGTAAATACCCTTCTTGGGTTCCTTGGGACGCCCCAGCCCGATCGTAGCCATTCCCTGAGGATCGAGGTCAACGAGCAGGACCCTATTGCCTTTCATGGCCAGCGCAGCGGACAGGTTGATGGCGGTGGTTGTTTTTCCCACCCCCCCCTTCTGGTTGGCAACCGCAATGATTCTCCCCATGCGCCATTTTCCTTAATGTTTCACGTGGAACAGTTTTTTCCAGGACCCCTTTTCTTTCGCAATTTCAAGTATGTATAGATATTAACAACATCAGCAGGAGTTATACCGGGTATTGTCAAGGCTTCCCCGAGGGTCTGAGGGTTGAATTTTTGGATTTTCTCTATAGCTTCTCGCGTAAGGTTATTAACGGAACCGAATTCGAACTTCCGTGGAATCTTGACTCTGTCCATTTTGCTCAGTTGGGTGATTTCCTGCTCCTGGCGTTTCAGGTAGCCTTCGTACTTTATTTCAGCTTCAATAAATCTGACGTCCTCTCCATTCAGGGGCTCGTCAATTTTTTTATATTCTAACACATTTTCAAAATGGACATGAGGCTTTTTTAGATAATTTTTCAGGGAGATCTTCCCGCTCTTATCAGATTTGATCATCTCTTTTTCTAAAAATACCCTGACACGGTCCGCTCGAGCCTGTTTTTCTGAGAATTCCCTGTGTTCACTGGCTGAAATCAGCCCCAATTCATGGCCATATGGGGTCAGCCTTCTGTCCGCGTTGTCGATCCGAAGTCCAAGTCGATATTCGGCCCGGGAAGTGAAAAGCCGGTAAGGTTCTTCTACGCCTTTTGATATCAGGTCATCAATGAGGACGGCGATGTAGGCCTCATTTCGACGCAAGATAAGCGGCTTCCTTTTCTTGATCTTGAGCGCTGCATTGATCCCTGCCATCAATCCCTGGGCAGCAGCCTCCTCATAACCGGACGTGCCGTTGATCTGGCCGGCCAGGTAGAGGCCATCGATTCCCATGACCTCCAGAGTGGGTCGAAGCTGGGTTGGGGAGACGGCGTCATATTCGATTCCATAGGCCGGCCTCAAAATTCGTGCCTGAGCCAGTCCCGGAATTGTCTCAAGGATTTTCATCTGCACTTTAAGGGGAAGGCTGGAGGAAAGGCCGTTGACATAGACTTCCGAGGTGTCAAGACCTTCAGGTTCGAGGAAAA